>Ga0180104_1000042_pt1 | contig 33430 bp, 34 predicted proteins | sample EasRiv730_16_1Da_FD_121791 | JGI IMG/M metagenome (GOLD analysis project Ga0180104, IMG submission 121791) | Soil microbial communities from meander-bound floodplain in the East River, Colorado, USA - East River metaG ERMLT730_16_1Da | ecosystem: Environmental > Terrestrial > Soil > Floodplain ... | reverse complement strand
GTCTTGGCATTGAGCGCAACGAGCTTGGCACCGAGCGTGCCCATATAAAGCTTGTCGCCGTAGGCGAAGACTCCGCGATTGTTCGGGCCGCAGCAGTAGGTCGTGACCGGGCCCATGTTGTGTTTGAAGTGCCAGAGCGCTGCGCCGGTCGCGGCGTCAAGTGCGTAGACATGATTGAACGACGTGGTCACGTACATCACGCCGTTGGACACGATCGGCGTCGTCTCCATGGACTCCACGATTTCGGTCTGGAAGATCCAGGCGGGACGGAGCTTGCTCACATTGTTGCGGGTGATCTGCGCGGCGCGGTAGAAGCGCGTCTGATCATAGTTCCCGTTGGTGTGCAGGAAGTTTTGGGAGTCGCTCGCGGCCCCATCGAGCATCGCCTGGCTCACCGGAGTCGAGCCGGCTTGCGCCGTATCGGCGCTGACAACAAGGGCCACGGCAAGTAGCAAGCTGACGCCGGAGCCGACAGCCAGCGCAGTAATACTTGAGCGTGAACGCATCATCGAATCCCCCCTTCGTCCCATGGATCGGGACGCGAATGACTTCTAAAGTTCGGAGAGCAGTTCCTGCACCTTGGAATTGTAGGCCTCTTCGCTGATCAAGCCCTTATCCTTAAGGTCCTTGAGCGTCTGCAGGCGTTGCTCGAGGTCCGTAGTCGACGTCCCGGGCTTCGGTGCTGACGCACTCGCCGCTGCGGGCGCCGTCGCAGCATCCGGCACAGGCATCGGCGCCGCAACGCTTGCCGGTGGCAACGGAACCGGGGCGGTCGCCACAGGCGCGGATGCCGCCTGTCGCGGCGGGGCCTCGGTGGGCTGCGGCGCAGCCAGCAACTTAGAGCCTGCAAGCGCAATATCGATCGCCACCCAGTCGTTGCGGATTCCACCATCGTTCGCTAAATGAATCTCGACGCCGGGACGTGTTGCGAGGGTCCACTTCTGTTTCGCGGCCTTGCTGCGCGATCCTTGCCGGCGCGGAGTGAAGTCCTCGTTTCGTTGACCGTAGACATTTTTCTTTCGGTAGTTCGACTGCAACTCGCCAAAAATCACGTTGAGCTTGCCGCCCTGGTAAAAAACCCGGCCGGCGTTGACGCCGGGGTCCTTCATCAGTCCCCCCGTGGCCAGCGAATGACTGCCGATAGTGCTGAACGTCACGTCCTGTTGAGGCCCGGACTTTGCAAGCCCCGAAGCCACCTGCGGGGCGAGATTCCCAAGCTCGTCCCGCGTGAAAACGGGCCGCTGTGATTCGGTGCCGGTATCCGGATCCACAATGCGGACTTGCAGCGCCCCGAGCGCATTGGTTATCGCTTCTGCGTCCAGCTGGGCGGGATGAGTGTTGGGTGACGCAGCTGGATCATCCTGCGGCTCGATTTTTACCCACTGGTCATTGCCTGACCAAAGCACGACGGCGCCGCGCGGCGCTTCTGTCGCTGCCCCAGTTGCAGCGGCGCACACGAACATGAGAGCACCGCTCGCCAGGGCAAGTTTGCATCGGCCCAGGTGAGCGCGATGCTCCACGTGTGTCGTGAAGAGAGTTCTTCGGCGTCGCTCAATGAGCCGCGCTGCCTTCGTGCCGTTCTCCATCGTCGCTCTCACAGGGTTGCCGGGAGGGCCCGCCTGAAAAAAGTGGCGGTGCCTGCGGCACCGCCACCTCAACTCTGTCGACCTGCTGGTCTTGCTCTTGTCCCGAATCAAACCTCAATAGAACAGGATCGCGCCGATCGCGATGGCCGTCTCTTCGGCCTCGGCCCCGTTGTGTGCAGTGGACTTCGTCTGCGTGTACTCCGCCACAAGGTTCAAGGCGGAGGTCAGCGGATGGTAGATACCGAACACGATCGACTCGTTCGTTTCGAACAGGGCCGTGTCGCCTGGACCAACATCGCCCGCCCCGAGATCGAGATTGCTCTCGCCGTAACTCAGACCGATCTTGGTGCCCGCGCCGGGCAGCTTGAATGTCGCCTGGACGTACATGCCGTCCGAGTCGCGCGCATTGCCCGCCGAGTCTACCGCGTCGACCAGAAAGCCGGCGCTGCCGATGCCCTCACCGGTGTAGTAGTAGCCTACAAGCTCGAAGCCGCCAAAGCCGACTTTGGCGCCGATGTCATACCCAATGGCATCCTCGTCACTGAAGGCGGAGGTGCTGGCGCCTTTGATCTGCTGGGAGATGAAACTCGTCCAGACCTTCCCGTTGAAGTCTCCTTCCCAGGCGTAGGCTGCCTTGCCCTCGAAGCCATAGGTGCTGCCTTCCTGATCAAACGTGCCGGCGTCGAGGCTCGTTCCGGACAGATTGACGAGACCCCAAGGATCGACGAGCGCCACATTGAAGGTGAATCCGCCCCACTTCGGCGAGGAATACTGCACCTGGCCTTTCCAGTCGGCGTATAGATAGCCAACTCCGATGCGGCCCAGCGACGTGTTGCCGCCGCTTCGCGTGAGGTCGGATACCGTCCCGACCCCGAGCAACGTCATGTCGGACAGAATGGCGTCCGAACCGAACAGGCCCAGGTCGCGGCCGATCTTGATCCCGCCCCAGTTTGTGCCAGACCACTCGAGGAATACCTGGCGGAAATTCGCCGAGTTGAGGCCGAGAGCTCCGTCAATCGGGCCCCCGGCAATCCCGGTGTTCGAGTCGATGCCCGGCTGGAAGCCTATCGTGACACCGTACTTCGTGTTTTTTTCCGTTCTCTCGGCATGAAAGCCGAGCCACGACGGCAGCAGGCCCGTGCGGATGTTGTTGTCGTCGTAGTCTCCTCCGGATAGCGAGCCGCACGCGAGGCCCGACAGAACCGGTCCCGTCCCAGAATCGCACTTAACGTCACTGATGAATCCATTGACGTTTCCGCTGAACTCGACCTTCCATTCCCCCACTTCCATCATGCCGAATGCGCCTGCACCCTGGGACGTCAGCATTAGTCCCAACGCGCTCGCTGACGCAACGAGCCCCTTGCGAACGTTCATATCGAGCTCCCCTTTGCTGCTCCAACTAAGGAGTGGCTGTGTTGCAACACATTGAACCCTGCCCCGACCGATAAGACTTATTCTTGCACGGCTAGAGTGTAACACCATGACTGCGCACAACTGCGAATCCTCAGCTCTGGGGGTTCAACCAGAGAGGTTGGCGGCCTGCTTAAACGTATTCCATATGCCCCGGCCACTTGGAACGGCGACGAGCGAGCGTGCCCGTGCCACACGCACCCATCTGTCATTACGAGGTCCCCAGTAGCTGTTGCTCACGTGCCAAACAGGGGTCGGTCTCGGGCGGATTCATGGTCCAGCTGCCCTTCCCCAGCGAGTCGCTGGCCGCTCGCGTAGTCCCGCTCGTGACATGCGCGGATCATGCAGAGAGAATGGGCCGAAATGCCGACCTCAGGGTGCCTACAGTGACAGGAACCACCTTGTTCACTCGTCCCGCTGCGCTGCGCGTGCTGGGGCTTGCGGGCCTTCTCGCCCTGCCGCTGTGCGCCGATGCCGGCCGCGCATACGTTTCGAACGAGGACGGCCATACCGTCACCGTAATCGACACCGACAAGGATGAGGCGATTGCGACTATTGCAGTCGGCAAGCGTCCCCGGGGCCTGAAGCTCAACCGGGATGGCTCACGGCTCTACGTGGCCGTGAGTGGGTTGCCGAAGTGTCCGCCCACGACCCCGGACGAGGAGTGCGCGAAGCTCGAGCGCGATCTGCGCGCCGACGGCATCGCCGTAGTCGACACAGCATCCCTCAAGATTCTTGCGCTCTTGAAGGCCGGTTCGGACCCAGAACAGTTCGACCTCAGCAAAGACGGCCGGCTGCTCTTCGTGGCGAACGAAGATGCCGCGCAGACTTCGGTCCTTGACGTGAACAGCGGTGCCATAAAGGCGCAAATCCCCGTTGGACGCGAGCCGGAGGGCGTGAGCGTTTCGCCGAACGGACGCTGGGTGCTGGTCAGCAACGAGTCTGACAATGCGGTTTCGGTGATCGATACCCGAACATTTAAAGTCCTGCGATCCGTGTCCGTTGGCCGGCGTCCGCGCGACATCGCATTCACGTCCGACAGTCGCACGGCCTACGTTTCCGGCGAGTTCGATGCCTCGCTGTACCGCATCGCGGTTCCCGATGGGGAACCGGTCGAGCGGCTGCTCGAGCTACGCAAGGAAGCGCGCCCGATGGCGGTGGTGCTCGATCCTGCAAAAGGCCGCCTGTATATGAGCACAGGTCGGGGCGGGACGGTTGCCGTTGTCGCGCTGGCGGGGCCAAAGCTCGTTACGGAAATTCCGGTTGGAACGCGCCCGTGGGGCATAGCACTGTCAGCGGACGGGCGGCGTCTCTACACGGCAAATGGCCCCTCCAACGACGTCAGCGTCGTCGACACGACCAGCCTGCGCGTCATCAAGAGAATACCGGTCGGGCGTTCGCCCTGGGGCGTCGCGATTGGCCCGACTCCGCCGGTGGGCGGCGGGTGACCGACGATACGCTGCGTCTCCCCTTAATCCCGGGCAGGTTATTTCCGCACCTGGATTCCGCAACCTCGAAAGGACTCGGCCTCAAGCGCGCGATATTGCTTGGTTTTCTCCCGGGCCTCGTCCGGATCGCGGAAGACCCCGCCTCTTTCACCAGCCAGTGAGGCGTTGCGCGCGAAGGTCGTCCATTCGACGAAGTCGTCGTAGGCCAGGTCCTTCGCAATCCGATCAATAGCGCACGAGCACTTGTAGAGGTAAGCCAGCTCGCCGCCGTTCTTCAGCATGCATTCCTGAACGTACTCAACGCGCGCGAAGGTGGGATAATCGTGCCCGGTGCGATCACCCTCCGGGGGTGTATCAGCCCGGCCCAGGGCGATGGCGCCGATAAGCGCCAGAGCCACGTTTGATCCGATGAGCAACTTTCGCCTGGCCATGTGCGACCTCGCTTCTTCCCACTGCCGGTGCCCAACCGATCGTACGCCGAGCGGGAGGGCTGCTCCAGCTTCTCGAGTTGTGGCGGCGACGCAGTGGGTGTATTGATATGCACCTGATGCAGGGGGCCAAAAGCGACTACAATCGTCGCACGGGTTGGCTGCGCCACCTGCGAACTTGCACTCTCTAAGGAAATTCCCGAGAAAGTCCGACAACAACAACCACTACAACAACGTGGGCCAATCGAGTGTTCAGAAGAATCACAGGCTGGAGGGATATATGAGATACGAGAGTTTTTCCGTGTTATTCAGCGCCGCGGTGCTCGCCTCGGCGGCATGTTCGAATGCTGTATCTGCCCAAACCGACCTTGAGAAGGCCATGGGCTCATCGTCCAATTGGGCCTCGCAGGCCGGCGACTACGCGAATCAACGCTACAGCGACTTGAACCAGATCAACGCCGGCAACGTCGGCAAGCTGCAGGTCGCGTGGAGCATGTCCACAGGCGTGCTGCGTGGCCACGAAGGTTCGCCTCTGGTGATCGGCGATACGATGTACGTGCACACGCCGTTCCCTAACAACGTGTTCGCCGTGAACCTGAAGGACCAGTCGTTCAAATGGAAGTACGAGCCGAAGCAAGATGCCGATGTCGTCCCGGTCATGTGTTGCGATACTGTGAATCGCGGGCTCGCTTTCGGTGACGGCAAGATCTTTCTGCAACAGGCCGACACGACTTTAGTCGCGCTGGATGCCAACACTGGCAAGGTCGTCTGGAGCGTAAAGAACGGCAATCCGAAAATCGGCGAGACCAATACCAACGCTCCGCACGTCTTCAAGGACAAGGTGCTCACCGGCATTTCCGGCGGCGAATTCGGCGTGCGCGGTCGCGTGATCGCCTACGACGTCAAGACCGGCAAGAAGCTCTGGACCGGGTACAGCACCGGGCCGGATGCCGAGATGCTCCTTGATCCCAACAAGACGATGACCTGGACTGACGGCAAGCTGGCGCCGGTTGGCAAGGACTCGTCGCTCAAGACGTGGCAAGGCGACCAGTGGAAGATCGGAGGCGGCACCACCTGGGGCTGGTACTCGTATGATCCAAGTCTGAATCTCGTCTACTACGGCTCGGGCAATCCGAGCACCTGGAATCCTGCACAACGTCCGGGCGACAACAAGTGGTCGATGACGATCTTTGCGCGCGATCTCGACACCGGGGTGGCGAAGTGGGTCTACCAGATGACGCCGCACGACGAGTGGGACTATGACGGCATCAACGAGATGCCGCTCGCCGACATCGACATCAAGGGCAAGAAAGTCCCAGTGGTGGTGCATTTCGACCGCAACGGCTTCGGCTACACGTTGAACCGTGTGACCGGCGAGCTGCTCGTGGCCGAGAAGTTCGATCCGAAGGTCAACTGGGCGACGCACGTCGATATGAAGAGCGGACGTCCGGTGGTCGACAAGCGGTACTCACCTGGCACAACGGGTCCGGATGTCAATGTCAAGGACATCTGCCCCGCGGCGCTCGGGTCCAAGGACCAGCAGCCGGTCAGCTACGACCGCAAGAGCGGACTGTTCATGGTCCCGACCAACCACGTATGCATGACGTATGAGCCGTTCCAGGTCGAATACACAGCGGGCCAGCCGTATGTCGGCGCGACGCTGACGATGTTCCCGGCACCAGGCAGCCATGGCGGAATGGGTAACTTCATCGCCTGGGATGCGTCCAAGGGCAAGATCGTCTGGTCGAAGCCGGAACGCTTCTCCGTATGGTCCGGTGCGCTCACTACGGCCGGCGACGTCGTGTTCTACGGCACGCTCGAAGGCTACATCAAGGCGGTCAGCACAGCCGATGGCAAGGAGCTGTGGAAGTTCAAGACGCCATCCGGAATCATCGGCAACGTGTTCACCTATCAATACGACGGCAAGCAGTACGTCGGCATCCTCTCCGGCATCGGTGGCTGGGCGGGGATTGGCTTGGCGGCGGGACTGACCGAACCGACCGCGGGACTCGGCGCAGTTGGCGGATACAAGGACCTGTCCAAGTTCACAACTCTTGGCGGTAGCTTGTTCGTCTTCGCGCTTCCCGACGCTCGTTAATCGTTGACGAAAGTGCGGTGATGCAACGCGACATGCCGCCCCGAAAGGGGCGGCATGTCGCGCTCTAGTTGGAGCATTGATGATGAGATTCTGCAGCGTCCTGCTGTCGTTCGCTGTGCTGTCGACTATCGCCGCGTTCGCGTCCGAGCTCCGGGGCCAGACAAGCGACACTCCAAGCCGGCTCTATGAGGTCAAGGAGGGCAACCAGGTCGACGCGACCACGCTGCAGGGCTGGAAGACTTGGCGCGCAATGGCGTGCGACCGGTGCCACGGCCCGGCGCAGGAAGGGTTGGTCGGACCGTCGCTGATCGAGTCGATGAAGCGACTTTCGAAGACGGAGTTCCACGACCGGCTCATGAAGGGGAGCCCGGAGAAAGGCATGCCGCCCTTCAGCGCCGTGGAATTGGTGAACAAGAACTGGGAGGCGCTATACGCCTACTTGAAGGGCCGCTCCGATGGCGCGATCCAGCCCGGCCGTCTGACCGCGATCGAGCAGAATTAGAACCTGGCCGTGAGCTATCAGACTGCCCGCGAGCGTGACTCGAAGTCCTTCCGCATGTGCATGCGTGCAGCAACGTTTTCCGCGATCTTACTGGCCGGCATGGGCGCAGGGGCGCTCGCCGCAGCGACGCAGGCGAATAACGAGGCCGGCGTGCTGCGCGTGTGTGCGGACCCAGACAATCTGCCCCTGTCGAATGAGCGCGGCGAGGGGTACGAGAACCGGATTGCAGCGCAGTTGGCTCACGATCTCGGCCAAAGCGTGGAATACACTTTCTTTCCACAGCGCATGGGCTTTGTGCGCAACACACTGCGCCAACGCGATGAGGCCACCCAGCGATACAAGTGCGACGTGATTGTCGGCGTACCAAAGGGCTATGAGTTGACGGCCACGACGCAACCCTACATGCGTTCGACGTATGCCATGGTCTTTCGAGCGCAGGGGATTCTGGAGAAACTCGAAAGTCCGGATGACCTAGTGAGGTTGCCGGCGGACCAGCGCCGCAAGCTCCGCATCGGAATATTTGCGCGGTCCCCCGCTGCGGACTGGCTGTTGCGCAACGGGATGCTCGATCAGGCGGAGTCCTACGCGCAGCAGAGCGGCGATCCTCATGAGAATCCTGCCGGCATCATCGAGCGCGATCTGGTCGCGGGAAAGATCGACCTTGCGATTCTCTGGGGGCCCTTCGCCGGATTTCTCGTCGACCGGCATTCCGGCCAGGGCGCGTGGCGCGCCCTACCCTTCAAGTCCCATCCAGGCATCAGATTCGATTACGAAATCTCGATGGGCGTGCGCTTCGGCGAGAAGGAGTGGAAGGATACACTCGACGCCTGGATCGCCAGCCATCGAGGCGAGATCGAAACGATTCTTGCGAGCTACCGCATCCCGCTGCTCGATGTTAACGGCAATTTCATCGAGCCGACGGCAAAAACTTCCCGGGAGAAACCATGAAAACGAAAGCCGCTGTTGGATATGCCGCCGGCAAGCCGCTCGAAGTGGTTACGGTGGATCTGGATGGGCCGAAGGCGGGGGAAGTGCTCGTTGAAATCAAAGCGACGGGCATTTGTCACACGGATGAGTTCACGCGCTCCGGCGCGGATCCCGAAGGTCTCTTTCCCGTCATCTTCGGCCACGAGGGCGCGGGCATCGTCGTCGATGTCGGGCCAGGCGTGACCTCCCTCAAGAAGGGCGATCACGTCATCCCGCTGTATACGCCCGAGTGCCGGCAGTGCAAGTCGTGCCTGTCGCGCAAGACCAATCTGTGCACTGCGATCCGTGCGACCCAAGGCAAGGGTGTGATGCCGGACGGCACCAGCCGTTTTTCGATCGGGGGCGAAAAGATCCATCACTACATGGGCTGCTCGACGTTTTCGAATTTCACGGTGCTGCCGGAGATCGCGGTGGCCAAGGTTCGTGAGGACGCGCCGTTCGAAAAGATCTGCTACATCGGCTGCGGCGTCACGACCGGCATCGGCGCAGTCATCAACACGGCCAAAGTGGAGCCGGGTGCCAATGTTGTCGTCTTCGGGTTGGGTGGCATCGGGCTTAACGTGATCCAGGGCGCAAGACTCGTCGGTGCCAACAAGATCATCGGCGTCGACGTCAATCCGAAGCGCAAGGTGCTGGCAGAGAAGTTCGGTTTGACCCATTTCGTCAATCCGAAGGAGGTGGGGGGCGACTTGGTGCAGCACCTCGTCACGTTGACGGACGGCGGCGCCGACTACAGCTTCGAGTGTGTGGGCAACGTCGAGCTCATGCGCCAGGCGCTCGAATGCTGCCACCGCGGTTGGGGTGTATCGGTGATCATCGGCGTGGCGGGAGCGGGACAGGAGATCAAGACGCGCCCGTTCCAACTGGTCACCGGCAGGGTTTGGAAGGGCACGGCCTTCGGCGGCGCGCGCGGCCGCACGGATGTGCCGAAGATCGTCGACTGGTACATGGACGGGAAGATCAACATCGATGACCTGATCACGCACACCATGCCGCTTGGTGAGATCAACCGCGCTTTCGACCTCATGCACGCGGGTGAATCGATCCGCAGTGTCGTTAAATTCTGAGCAACGTCTGAATCACAGTAAGGGGAACAGTCATGGCGATTTCAATCCATCCTTCAGTGGATAATGGCGTAAAGCCCGGGGCGCAGAGCTTTGAGGGCGGAACGCTCACCTGCAAGTGTTCTCAGAGTCCGGTGACGGTCAGCATCAAGGGCAACGTTGCCTTCAATCATGCGTGCGGCTGCACCAAGTGCTGGAAACCGGCCGGGGCGTTGTTCTCGGTCGTGGCCGTCTGTGGGCGCGACAAACTCACTGTCACGAGCGGTGCCCAGAAGCTCAAGATTGTCGACCCCTCGGCCGCCATTCAGCGCTACGCCTGCACCAGCTGCGGCGTGCACATGTACGGGCGAATCGAGAACAAGAACCATCCCTTCTACGGGTTCGATTTCGTGCACGTCGAGCTGTCGAAGGACAAGGGCTGGGCGGCCCCGGAATTCGCGGCATTTGTATCCTCGATCATTGAATCGGGAACGAAGCCGGACCAGATGGGCGCCGTGCGTGCTCGCCTCAAGGAGCTGAAGCTCGAGCCTTACGACTGCCTCTCTCCCGCACTGATGGACTTGATCGCGACTCACGCCGCCAAGGCGAAGGGCGTGCTCGCCGCGTAGCAACACCACGATCGCTGCGGCGCCAATCGTTATTGGCGCCGCACGACCGAAGCCTGAAGGCGATCGTGTTCGACTTGATGAGAAACCGATAGCTTGGGTGGATTGCGAAGTGTCTGATAGACCACGCAGTACCGCTCCGTCAGCTTGAGCAGGCTGGCGAGCTGATCAGCATTGGCGTCGCTATCGAGCTCGAATCGAAGGCGCACGTCACTGAACCCGACCGGCGCCTCCTTGGCGATGCCGAGCGTTCCGCGGAAATCGAGATCGCCCTCGGCGTGGACCGTGCCCGCGCGGATGTTGATGCCCAGTGCGGTAGCCACCGCTTTCATCGTGACCCCCGCACACGCTACGAGTGCCTCGACCAACATGTCACCGGAACAGGCGGCGATGCCGTCCCCGCCGGTCTTCGGGTGCAGGCCGGCCTCGACCAACGCTTTGCCGGTCTCGACTTTGCAAGTGATGCTCTCATCGCCTAGGCGTCCTTGCGCCTTGAGTGTGATGTGAGCGGCACCGGGGTCGTCTTTGTAGCGCGCCTTGAGTGGCGCTTGCAGGGTACGGAGTTCGTCGGCGTTCATGCTGTGCGTCCATCGTGTTCGAGCGAGAATGATTTCGTTGATTGCGGCTTCCGTAGCCTCGAACAATTCGACAATACCGTCGACGCGAGCTGAGCCCTGAAGCGCGATCCGTGATTGGCGCCCCCGGCCGGCACCGAACTCCGATCGCAGGGGCTTGAATGCAAAGTCTTACGCTAGCGGACTTCGCGCGACCTAACCTGCAGACGTACCCCCTGGTTCACTCGTCGGCTCAAGACGTGTCGGCCGCCGGTTCAAATCCTGTCACACCGACCACAGCCCCTCAACGAACTGCGCTCAATGCCTTGCCGCTCCGCTTCACGGCGGCGCCGCTCTCGTACCAGCCTCGGCTGGCATTCACGACCTTGACGACCGACAGCATCACCGGTACCTCGATCAGGACACCGACGACGGTGGCGAGCGCCGCGCCCGATTCGAAGCCGAACAGGCTGATCGCTGCCGCGACGGCCAATTCAAAGAAGTTGCTGGCGCCGATGAGCGCCGATGGTCCGGCGACGCAGTGGGCTTCACCCGCGGCCCGGTTGAGGAGATAGGCGAGGCCTGAGTTGAAGTACACCTGGATCAGGATCGGCACGGCAAGCAGTGCAATGATCAGCGGCTGCGCGATGATCTGCTCACCCTGAAAGCCGAACAGCAGCACGAGGGTCGTGAGGAGCGCCACGAGCGAGATCGGCTGCAGCCTGTCGAGCCAGCGGGTCAATGCGCCCGCGCCGCCTGCGACCAGAACCCCCTTGCGCAGAAGCTGCGCGATGATGACCGGAACCACGATATAGAGCAGCACCGACAGGAGCAGCGTTTGCCACGGCACGGTGATGGCAGAGAGACCGAGCAGCAGTCCCACAATGGGAGCGAAAGCGACCACCATGATGACGTCGTTCAGCGCCACCTGGCTCAAGGTGAAATGGGGCTCGCCCCTGGAGAGATTGCTCCAGACGAACACCATCGCCGTACACGGAGCGGCCGCCAGCAGAATCAGGCCTGCGATGTAACTGTTGATCTGCTCCGCCGGAAGGTACGGCTTGAAAAGGTAACCGATGAAGAGCCAGCCGAGCGCGGCCATCGAGAACGGCTTGACGGCCCAGTTGATGAAGAGCGTCACGCCGATCCCGCGCCAGTGTTCCTTCACCTGCGACAGCGCCCCGAAATCGATCTTCATCAGCATCGGGATGATCATCAGCCAGATCAGCACCGCTACGGGGAAGTTCACTTGCGCGACTTCCAGCGCCCCGATCGCGCGAAATACATCGGGCAGGTAGTGGCCGAGCGTGATGCCCACGACAATGCACAGGGCAACCCAGAGCGTGAGGTAGCGTTCAAATGTGGACATCAGGTTCCCGAGAACAGCAGAAAACAGACTGCGCGAGACAGGCAAATGGCGCCCCCGGCCGGAGTTGAACCGACGACCTACCGCTTAGGAGGCGGTCGCTCTATCCACTGAGCTACGGGGGCGCGCCTGCCTGCTTGGATGGTGGAGCAGAAGGGGATCGAACCCTCGACCTCCGCATTGCGAACGCGGCGCTCTCCCAGCTGAGCTACTGCCCCATCCAGAAAATCCGGCGCGCGATTCTAGCATCGGCCCCCGGACCGGCAAAACACGTCACGCCATTGCCGCGATGCGGGGCCGGGCGGCGTATTGGCGCTATCATTGAGGTCACTGAAAGAAGGCGGAATCTGCATGTCCGTAACCGTCCGACCCGCCCAGGTCAGCGACCTCGATTTCATCGTCGACTGCAACACGCGGCTCGCACGCGAGACCGAGGACAAGCACCTCGATCCCGCGAAGTTGCGCGCCGGTGTCGCGTCGCTGCTTGCAAAACCCGACAAAGGCCGGTACTTCATTGCGGAGCTGGATGGCGGGCCCGCGGGACAGATCATGTTCACGAGCGAATGGAGCGATTGGCGAGACGGGTTCTTCTGGTGGATCCAGTCCGTGTACGTGATTGCTGCCGCGCGCCGGCATGGAGTGTTTACCGAACTGTTCCGTCATGTCGAGCGCCTCGCGCGCGATGACGCCAGCGTCTGCGGCCTGAGACTCTACGTCGAACACGACAATCAGTCCGCTCAACGCACTTATCGCCGGCTTGGTCTCGACACCACCCGGTATTCGATCATGGAGCTCGAGTTCTCGCCACGTAACGCGCACAAGGAGGCTCCCCATGCTCAAGCCCGGTGATCGCGCACCCGAGTTCACTCTGCACGACCAGGACGGACGCGAACGATCACTGACTGCCTTGCTGCGCGACGGACCCCTGATTCTCTATTTCTATCCCGCCGACTTCACGCCGGGCTGCACGGCCGAGGCCTGCACGCTGCGCGATCTGCACGCCGACATTCAGCGCGCCGGGCTGCGCGTCGTCGGTATCAGCCCGCAATTGCCGGAGAGTCACCGCCAGTTCCGCGCTAAGTACAACCTGCCCTTCACATTGCTGTCCGATCCCGACAAGACGGTGATCAGGATGTACGACGTCGATGGTCCGCTCGGCATCGCGGTGCGGCGAGCGACGTATCTCGTCGATCAGGGACGCGTGATCCAGGATGCGGTGCTGGCGGATTTCCGCATCAGCCGGCACGAAGAGTTCGTGCGCAATGCGGTTGCCTTGAGAAAGGAAGCTCAGTAAGTCAGCTTGAGAACCGCGGCCGGAGAGAGCGTCGGCACGGTGACGATGTAAATCGTCGAATATTCGTCCTCCGGCATCGCCGGCACGCGACTGTCGCGGCTCAGCGCGTGGACGATGTCGGGGACCGTGTTGCTGTGGCCAACGACCAGCACCTTCTGGCCCCGGTGACTGGTGCGAATCGTGCGCGCCAGGCCTTCGACATCCTTCGCGTCCTTCATCGCACTGACGTCGATCCCGAGGCGTGCGGCCAGCGGCGCCACCGTGAGCTGGGCGCGGCGGGTATCGCTTGCAAAGATCGCTGCGATCCGACCTGGGCCCTCACGATCGCCAAACATGCGTGCGAGGAGCTGGGCGCGTTGCTCCCCCGCCTGACTCAGCGGCGGGTCGTCGATCGTCCCGAGTTCCTTCTCCGCATGACGGAGCACGACGACGGTCGTGGTCGAAAGCGACGACCAGAACCAGGCACTCATGCTCAAAACCGCGAGCGCCGCGATCGCCGTCAGCCAGACAGGCGTCAGTAGGGGTCGGCGGCGGAGTTCGGTGTGCTCTTTCTTCATGGCCGGTCGTCAGCGCGACCGGGAGTATAGAGGAAAGAGATACCGCGCCGTGATCAGGCCGAAGAGCGCCCCCCAGAATTGCACGACTAAGAGGTATGCCCGATCTCGTCGAGCCTCTGCTTGAGCTTCAGGCGATCGAGAGTGGCAATTGGCAGGCTGACGAAGATCTTGATGCGATTCTCGAGAACCCTGAAGGCATCGCGAAACGCCAGCCACTTCTCCTTGTCGGAACCCTCGACGGCCGCGGGATCAGCGACACCCCAGTGGGCCGTCATCGGTTGGCCCGGCCACACCGGGCAGACTTCCGCGGCGGCTTTGTCGCAGACGGTGAAGACGAAGTCGAGCGACGGCGCGCCGGGCGCGGCGAACTCATTCCAGTCCTTGCTGCGCAGCCCCTCGGTGGGCAGTTTCATGTGAGTGAGCAGCTCAAGCGCAATCGGATTGACCTTGCCCTTGGGATGACTCCCGGCGCTGAAGCCGCGAAACCTGCCGCGCCCCCAATGATTGATGAGCGACTCGGCCAGGATGCTGCGCGCCGTATTCCCGCTGCATAGAAACAAGATGTTGAAAGGACGCTCGGCCACGACTCCTCCTACGCTCTTCCAAGCTCCAACTTTCTGATCATGCAGACCGCCGACGCCGAACAGAGCGTCCGGAACTCCGTACTCGCCTGTACTGCGGCGGGTGCATCCGCACGCGCAATCACGTGATACCCACGGCGCTCGAAGAATCCCGCTGCGGTTTCGGTCAGCAACACCAGCGACTTGAGTCCCGTTCGTACTGCGTACTCTTCCAATGCATGAGTGAGAGCAATCCCGAGCCCCAGCTGGCGGTGTTCCGCGCTCACCGCAAGCGAGCGCAGCAGGCCCACGACACCAAAGCGCTCGAGCCCTACGACACCGATCACGCGACGGCCCTGGCGCATCACCAGGAACTCCGGCCGTGAATCCCTACGCACATCGGCCGTCGGCAAGCCGTTGGCAGCCAGCAACTCGACGATCGCCGAAAGATCAGCGTCGGCTGCAGGGGATGCGGACTGGACCATCGGTCCGCTCAGGCGCAGCAGCCCGCCTCGCCGCAAGCGGACTCACCTGCGACCGCAGACTTCGTGCTGCCGGCACGGTCCTCACCATAGCTCTCGATCTCCCCAAACGATTCGAACGTCTCCCAGACGACGCCTTGCGGGTCGGTGAACCAATTCTTGTTCGACTTGGCGTAGCAGCAGCGCGCCTCACGCTCCTCCACGCCTCCGAGCTCCGCGGCCTTGCCGCGCGCCGCGATTTCCGCGAGCTCCTCGGGACGATCCACCTGGAAGCCGAGATGCCCGATGCCCTTGTGGTGCGTGCCACTCGACATGGCGAAATTGAGACGTGGGTCCTCAAACATCCATTTTGCGTAGTCGGACTTGGTCACCGACGGCTCAGCGCCGAACAGTGCGGAGTAGAAGCGGATGCTCTGCCTGAGATCGTCGACATGGACATGTACGTGAAAGCGTTTCATGCGCGTTTCCTGACTTGGCGGGCTGCAGCCGGTTGGTAATCGGTCGCGCAGGCGTCATCCGAAAGGCTGCAGCAGTTTTCGGTGAGATAGCCCAGGAGCTCGTTCATCTGCGGAAAGCTCGCCGTGTAGTTCAGATATCGCCCCTCGCGCATGACTTGCACCAGGCCTACCCGCTGCAGTTCCTTCAAGTGAAACGACAGCGTCGGCGCGGGGATCTCGAGTTTTTCCGCCAGCTCGCCCGGGGTGTATCCCGGCGGACCCCTCTTAACGAGCAGGCGAAACACCGCGAGGCGGGATTCCTGCGCCAGAGCGCCCAGTGCGGCGACCACTTCGGTTGCTTTCATATTTCCAACTTTATAGAAATGAAAGCACGAAGGCAAGAGCAAGGGGCTAGACGGTGCGGATGCGGCCTTGAAGCGCCTAGCTAGCCGCCAACGGGCCGCCGGTGGTTGCCCGTGGCGTGAACGACCAATCCGATGAGCGCCATTGCCCAGACGATCACCGGACTCGAGGGCAGATCTGTGACCACGGAGGCCGCCAGGCCGACGATGTAGCTCGCCGCGGCCACGGCGTACCCGATCAGCAATTGCCGCTTGGCTGCATGTCGATAGGTCGCGACGGCCGGAACGATGAGGCTGGTAAACACGAGATACACGCCAACGAGCTGCACGGAGGCCGTGACGACCACCGCAAACAGCACGTAGAAACCCACTCGACCAATGCGCTCACGCCCCAGAAACCACACTACGGCAAAGATCGCGGTGAGCACGGCGGTGCGAACCAGCTGAGCCGTCGAGACCCAAAGGATTTGGCCCGCGAGCAGATCCTTCAGATTCTCACCACCGTGCGGATCGTTCGCGAGCACGAGAATTTGTGCGGTCGAAGCGAGCACGAACAGGATCCCAATGAGTGCCTCCTGTGCTTCCGGCCGCTTCCGTTCCATCCATGTCAGAAGCAATGCACCGGCGAGTGCAGCGGCGCCTGCGGCCGCCTGGGCACTCCAGCCTTCGATCGGCAAGCCAAAACTATTCGCCGCGATCACGCCGAGACCGGCGACCTGGGCAATTGCAAGATCGATGAACACGATTCCTCGGGCCAGCACCTGCTGGCCCAAGGGCACGTGCGACACCACGACCAACAGGCCGGCGATCAACGCCGGCCACAGGATATTTACTTCCGCGGAAAAAAGGTTCATGGCTCCACCGTAAGGAGTCGATTCAAGGTGTCGTCAAAGAGTCCGAAGAGATCCTTCGCCTCGGCCGTCCCCCCGACCGAGAATGGCAACAGGACGACCGGCGCATGAATGCGCTCCGACAGCCAGTTGACCGCCTTCGCATCGTTGTAGCTGTTGCGCAGGATCATGCGCGGCGGCGCTGTGGAGAGCTTGGTTACCAGCTGGCCGAGGTACCCGGCGCTGGGTGGCACACCCGGCTTGGGCTCGATCGCAGCGACTTCCTGCATCCCCAGCCAGTGACAGAGATAGGCCTGGTCGCGATGGATGACGACGACTGGGATTCCCCTGAGCGGTGCCGCCCTGCTCTCCCACCGCCCAATTGCCTGCTGCCACCGCGAGTCAAAATCGCTACCGCGTTGCACGTAATACGGCGCATTACCGGCATCGAGCGTGGCGAGACGCGCCGTGAGCGCCTTGGCGACAGCTGCGATATTGTGCGGATCGAGCTGCACGTGCGGATTACCCTGGGAATGGATGTCGCCCAGCGAGCGGTCGAGCCGCGAGGGGACTTCGAGCAGGTTGAGCTGTGCCGCGGCCTCGAAATAGCCCGGTCTGCCCGGCTGAATGCGCGGATTGCCGGACTCCTGCACCAGAACCGGCAACCATCCGATCTCGAGCTCGGCTCCCGTGGCGATCACGAGATCGGCGGTGCGGGCGCGAGCGACCAGGCTCGGTTTCGCTTCGACGCGGTGCACGTCCTGCAGGGCGCTGGTCGCGACGTACACGTTGACGCGATCGCCGCCGAGCTCGCTCGCCAGCACGCCCCAGTCGGAGGTGGTGGCAAGAACCTTGAGTGCGGCGTGCGCCGGAACTGTGGCTGTGAGAACCAGCAGCGCAAGCACGCTGCGAATGAATGGCAACATGATTGCTGCTCCTAGAATTTGTGGGCGCCGTGAGCGCCGATACCGAAGAGGTACTGAAGCATGAACTGGCGGTCGCGGTCCTGCGCGTCGCGCGCACCGTCCCAAGCGTATTGCGCGCGTAGCCGCGAGAACTCGCTCGGATTCCAGTCCAGCATCAGCGTGACGCGATCCGGGTCTGCCGGAACGAGCGCCGGGAACGCTTCCGGCGGGAGCGCACCACTGCCGACGAGCCCGATCTCAGGTGAACCGGAGTCAAGAGCGTCGTAACGCAACCCGACGCGCCATCGCGGTCGGAACTGATACACGCTCTGCAAGTACCAGCCCGACTGCTCACTCCGATACGCGTCACTCAGAGCCAGGCCCTCGACGTCGAATGTGAGGTCACCGGTCTCCTCTCGGCGCATGTACTCGCCCTGCACCTTGAGCTGCTGACGGGCAACATTTCCGGATGGCGCCCACTTGAGCGTGGCATCGATGACCCAGGTTCGCGATTTCCCCGTGAAGGCGTTCAGCACCGGCGCGCCGAGATCATCGACGTCTTCATAGGTGCGTTCCTCGGCGCGTTGGTCGAGCCAGGACGCGCCCGCGCGCCAGCTGGTCGAATCGCCAACGTCACCGCCAAAGTGCGCAAAGGCGGTGGCGCCGTTCATGCCATTACGTCCGAGCCGTGTGCCGGGAAATGCCTGACCGTTGCCCGTCTCGGCGCCGAGCTCAATGTAGAGGTCGGTTGGCGCAAGCCACTTGAGTTGCACGCCGTCCTGCGCCAGCTGATTGCCGAAGAAGGCCTGGTACGCGAGCGGCTGATCGACGAAATCCCACGCATGCGCGTGCACTTCGTTCAGATAGCCAAAGCTGGAGAAGAAGCGCCCTCCCTTGGCGGTGAATCCTCTCGGCAGTGCAAGCGTGCGAAAGTACGCCTCCTCGACTTCGATCTCGTCTTCACCGGTGATCGCGGCTATCAGGTTCGCCGAAAAGTACGGGTCGACACTCGCGCCGATCGCCAGCTCGGATTCGCCAAGGTTGAAGCTGCGCTCGCCCGGCCCTACTTCGCTCCCACTCGGGATGAAGCCCGCGATCTGCCAGCTCTCCGGGTCTTCTGACACGTTGGCGTAGTTGCCGGCGAAGATCAACGAGATGGCGGGGTTGAATGCCGCCGCCGAACTGCGCGCCGCCGGACTGCCCGGCCCCGGTCCCGACGTTGCTGATGGAACCGCCGCGTTCGCAACTGACAGCGTTGCAGCGCTGCTTGCGCCCGATTCGAGCTGAGTGATTCGGGCTTCGAGTGTGGCTAGACGCGCGGTGTAGTCGGAATTCAGTGCCTGCAGTTCGGCTCGCAATGCCGCTGCGTCATCTGCGGCTTCACCAACGACAGGCAATACGGCACCTGAAAGCACCAGAAGCGCCCCAAAGGGCTTGAAAAGCGTCATGGAAGGGTCCTCCTCTCAAGTCAATGCACACGGCCGCGACACGCGCGGCCCGTGAAGTCATCGGACTAGAGGAGGTCGGGTGGCGCGCGTGATTGAAAGGAGGAAGGCCGGGAGACACACGAAACGGGAATGCTCGGAGAGCTGACGAGCTGCTGGTCGTCAAATCGCGGAAGGAGAATGACGGATTGCGAACCGCCTATGCTGGTGAGCAACGGCGCGCAGGACAAACACTCACCGCAGCCCTGCGTGGTGGCCGGAGCATCCGGTTGACTCTGTACCAGATGGGAGTAGGCATGCGCTTCCGCCCCGCTCTGCGCGATGAGCAACGTCATCGCAAGCAGAACGCGCGCAATCAACCGGTAACGGTGCCTGAACAGCGCTCGCGTCATAGATCGGCTGTGAAGTATCCGCCCAATCGACAGCGCCGACAATCTAAGCGCTGCGATTGGCCTTGATGATCCTGGTCACGTCGTGCAGCGATTCGATCTCGTAGTCCGCTGGGATGCCCTTCGTCGTCGGCGCCTGATTGGCCAGCATTCCGTCGACCGGCCGTCGAAGCCACGCGGCAATCAACCCGGCGGACATTGCACCCTGCACGTCGAACGCCGGCGCTGCGCAATACAGGACATCGCGCGCCTGCAGGCCATTCTGCTGGAGCACCCAGTAATACGTGAGCGGGTTGGGCTTGTGGATGCGTGGTTCCTCCGTGCTGCCGACAAAGTCGCCACGGAACTTCTTGAACTTGCTTACGTACATGTCCAGGTACTTGCGCTCGACATCGGAGTAGATGAACACCTTGACGCCAAGTTCCTGCTGGTTCTGCAGCGCCTCTTCCGTATCCGAAAACAGCCCGACTTTGTCCTGCAGATCGGTGTATGCGCGCACGTCGTCCGGCGAACCGGCAATCCGCAACACGCTGTAGGTATCCATCAACGCTTCCAGGACCGTCTCCGTCACCGGCGTATACTGAGAAAAGGCCGTGCGGCGATGATGCGACTCGAAAAATCGCACCCATGTCCGGATGAACTTGCCGACGTCCACCGTCGAGCCGTATTTCTCTACCAGCGTCGACGCCGCCTTCGCCCAGCTCCAGCCCCAATCGAACAGCGTCGTCTTCGAATCGTAGAAGATGGCACGCGGCCAGCGACCCTTAATTGCCATGCTTGTCCTCCGAGTTATCGGTTGTGGCGGAGAGGGGGAGATTCGAACTCCCGAACCCCTTGCGGGGTTGCCGGTTTTCAAGACCGGTGCATTCAACCGCTCTGCCACCTCTCCGATGCCGAGGTTTCACCGCCCGGCCAGCAGCTGGTTAAGCCCGGGTCGTGCCGCATAACTCGCGGAGGGCAGCATGTTTCCATTTTGTTGCCCCTTTCGCCAGCGCGTCGGGCCCAGAACGCCATTCACTGGGTGGGACTGCCCAGTCCGGGTCAGGCGAATGCGGCATCCAGAAACATCATCAGCGCAAAGCCAATGAGCAACGCGAATGTCGCGAGGTTCTCGTACCCCCTCCGGTGTGTCTCGGGAATGATCTCGTCGCTGATCACGAAGAGCATCGCCCCCGCGGCGAAGCCGAGGATCCACGGCATGAGCGGCTCGGCCAGCCAGATTGCGGCGCTTCCGAGAGCGCCGCCAATGGGCTCCACGAATCCAGTGAGGCACGCCACCCAGAACGCCTCGGTCCTCAGGTAACCGATTGCGATCATCGAGGCCGCCACCGCCCATCCTTCCGGCACGTTCTGCAGGCCGATCCCGATGGCAAGGGAGGTTCCATTGCTGATCCCCGTACCGGAAAAGCCGACGCCAACCGCCATGCCCTCCGGAAAGTTGTGCAGCGTGATGGCAATGACGAACAACCACACTCGCCGCAAAGCTCGGGTGTCCGGCCCCTCCTTCCCCAGAATGAAATGCTCGTGCGGGACGCGCCGATGCACCACGAGTAGAGCCATCGCGCCCAACAGCAAGCCGCCCACAACAATCGCGACGGCCAGGAGGTTGTTGTCGACCTGCACTTCGGCACGCTCGATCGCGGGCAGCAGCAGCGAGAAAAAGGTCGCCGCGAGCATGATTCCCGCCGCGACGCTCAACAAAACGTTTTCAGCCCTGGCGTCGGGTCTCGGGATGAAGAAGACGGCCGCGGCACCGGCCACCGTACCGCAGCCTGCGAGCAAGCTCGCGATGAATCCGAGCCAGAATACGTTTTGAGCCTCAAGCACGTGCGAGCGGCATCCGATTCATGTCCACACCCCAACCACTGCGATCACACGCCCATTGTGTCGGCCGTGCAGCCTGGCCACATCTCCCGCCGAGCCAATTCGGCCTCCGCTAAGAACCGCTGTCCATTCGTATAAGTACCAGCTTCGCTGGTCGCGCAGGGTCCGGGCGGAGGAATTCTCAGTCGTCGATCAGCGACAGGCGAGTGATGCGGTCCGCTTGGGACTCGATGCGCAACTCGATCCGCTCAAGAGCCAGTACATCGATCGATTGACAGTCTTGTGACACTTTCCGTGCGCCGTTTTCCTACCATTTGCCTCGCCATGTCGCTCGAACGCCTGTCCGTCGTTCACGTGCGAAAGATGGCACGGGAGGGAGGGGCAATTAGTGCGCCCAACGTGCTGCTGCCGGGATCCTTTTGTCTCGAAACCTGCCTACGGCGGCTCTGGATCACCACCTCGTCCCCCACCACGGATCATCGAGTCGCTGCGGCTATTGGGGCCGAACGCTATGCTGGCGTCGAGGCGTACGAATTCCTGCTGCGAATCGCATGCGGCCTCGAAAGTGCCATTGCCGGTGAGTCTGATGTTTTCGGGCAGCTGAAAGAGTCCTGGAAGTCGTTCCGCGGATCGTGCACGGACTCATCGCGAGCGCTCGAGCCGCTGATGCAGCGGCTGTTCGAGGACGTGAAGGAAGTCCGTTCGCGGCATCTCTGCGGACTCGGCGCGGCCACCTACGGCAGTCTCGTTCGCACAATGCTCGGCTCCGGTGCCGATGCGCCGACACTGCTCATTGGTGCCGGTCAGATGGCGCGCGCCGTGCTGCCCTACCTGCCGGGTCGACCGCTGTGGATCGCCAATCGCACACGCTCGCGCGCGGCACAATTGCTCGACGAGATCGGCGGATGCCTTTCTTCGACTAATGAAATTGAACTGCTGCCGGCCGATCCGCAGGCGGAGCTGGCGGCCTGGCAGCGTGCCTCGAACGTGATCGTTTGCGTGCCAGCCGACCCCGACCACGACTATCAGCGGATTCAGGCCTGGACGCGTCGGCGAGTACCGGATGGACGGCTCTTGCATCTCGGCATCCTCGAGGCCGACGGCTCGTCCTGGGCCTCTGTCGCGGGGATCACCACCCTCAATCAGCTTTTTGCCCTCCAGACCGCCAACCAGGACCGGCGTCACCTGCGGTTCGAACGCGCCCGCCGGGCATGCGGTGAACGCGCCCGGCTCCGAGACCTCGGCGGACCAGTCAATTTGGCTCACGGCTGGGAAGATCTCTCGCTGTTTGCCAACATTGCCTGAGCATGGCACCCGCGCTCCGTCTGGGAACCCGGCGCTCGACACTGGCCTGGGCTCAAAGCCTGTGGGTCGCCGAGCGGCTGCGCGCCCTCTCACCCGGTCGGGAGATCGAGCTGGTCGCAATCGAAACGCGCGGTGATCGCATTACCGACGTGCCGCTGCGCGAACTCGAGGGTAAGGAGTTCTTCTCGGCCGAGATCGACACGGCACTGCTCGATGGGCATGTCGACATCACCGTTCATTCGCTCAAGGATCTGAGCCTCGATCGGCCTGCGGACATCGTGCTCGGCGCAATCCCTGCTCGCGAGAACCCGCGTGACGTCATCGTTTTTCACAGCGACGCGCGCAACCGCCTGCTGAGCGGCAAACCGCTGCGCATCGGGACGTCCGCGCCTCGGCGCGTCGAGAATGTACCGCGCTTCCTGGAGCGAGCATTGCCGGGCGGCCGACCCGGCTGCATCGAGTCCGTCGAGATCCGGGGAAACGTTGACACGCGGCTGGGGCGGCTGCACGAACCCGGCGACAGTCCGCGTAAGCTCGATGGCGTCGTGCTCGCGTTGGCAGGTCTCATCCGGCTTTGGCGAGACCAGCGACCCGATGGTGGCCGCGAACGATTGTCCCGGTTGCTGCGCGACGTTCGCTGGATGGTCCTGCCGCTCACCGATTGCCCGTCGGCACCCGGCCAGGGAGCGCTCGCAGTCGAGTGCCGCCGTGCCGATGTGGATGCGCGCGCCGTCCTCGACCCACTCAATGACGCAACCACCACGAGGCTCGTGGGGCACGAAAGGCGACTGCTCGGAGAGCTGGGCGGCGGCTGTCATCAGCGATTCGGCGCTACCTGTGTCGAGCATCCCGCCTGCGGGACGCTCATGTATGTGAAGGGTCGTGTCCGTGACAACGAGACACTCGATGAAGTGATCTGGCCCGGCATGCCCGCGGAACCCGGCGGCCTTACCACGCCGTGGGATGGATTCCGGGCCCGTGCATCGACCGACGTGCCGCCCGCCGAGGTGTCCTCAGAGGTGCGCGACGCGTTTCGGCACAGTTCGGCGCCGATCTTCATCGCTCACAGTCGCGCGCTGCCAACGGGAATCGAAGGCGAGTTGAGAGATCGGCGCATTTGGACATCTGGCACGGCCAGCTGGTGGCGACTCGCGGCGCGCGGCGTCTGGGTCGAGGGTTGCGCCGAGGGTCTTGGCTACGACTGGATCGCGTCGACTCTCGCTGAACCCGTGCTCGCCCTGCCCGCGCTTTCCGGGTGGCAGGTGCTCTCCCACGCGGGCTCCGCCCAGCATTGGCCCGCGGGCCAGGTCATCGGTACCTACCGGCTGCCCGAAGTCGCCACCCAGTCGATTCCGGACGCGAGTGCGGTAACGCACGTGTACTGGGCCAGCGGTAGCCAGTTCCGGCACCTCTGGTCACGATTGCCACCGGCAGTCCATCATGCGTGTGGGCCCGGCCGGACCGCGGAGGTTCTCCGTTCGGCTGGCGTGCACCGAATGACGGTGTTTCCTTCTGTTCACGAGTGGCGACGATGGCTCAAGATCGACCCGCACACCGCTACGGACTGACGCTTCGCCGGCTGCGGCAGGATCGGTTCATCCGTGAGCTGACGCGCGAAGTGCGCGTGTCCGCTTCACAGCTGATTCAACCGCATTTCGTCGTCGATGGATTGAAAGCGCGCGAAGCCGTGCCGGGACTCACGGGTGTTCATTGCGAGACACCGGACACCCTGCTCAAGCAGGTGGAGCAGGATCTCGAGCAGGGCGCGAACAAGATCCTGCTCTTCGGCGTTCCCGGCGAGAAACGCGAGAAGGATTTCAGCTTCGAGTTCACCGGTAGCCAGATCGAAGCGCTGCGCCGACGGTTCGGCGACGACCTGTGGATCTCGGTGGACGTCTGCCTGTGCTCCTTCACGACGCACGGACACTGCGGCGTGCTCACCCGCGAGCAGGATCACGTCGTCAATCACGCGACGGTCGGTGAACTTGCACGCGCGGCATTGCGCTACGCCCAGGCGGGGGCGAATTGCGTCGCACCGAGCGACATGATGGATGGACGAGTCGCGGCGATTCGCGAGCAACTCGACAACGGCGGTTGCGAGCGCACGCTGATCTTGAGTTACTCAGCCAAGTTTCATTCCCGCTTCTACGGGCCGTTCCGCGAAGCGGCGGACTCAGCGCCTCGCGGCGGCATGAAGGATCGTGCCACGTATCAGATCGATCCCACCCGCGCTCGGGATGCGCGCCTGAGCTCGCTGCGCGATGCCGACGAGGGTGCTGACATCCTGATGGTGAAACCGGGGCTGCCCTATCTCGATATCCTCAAGGAACTTGCCGCCGAGATTCCACGCCCTTGGGCCGTCTATGAAGTGAGCGGCGAGTTCGCGGCGATCGAAGCGTTGGCTGCTCAGCAGCTGATGTCCGGGCCAGAGGCGCACGTCGAATGCTGGACTTCATTCGTCCGTGCCGGCGCCTCGATGATCATCACGTACGGCGCCCGCTACGCGGCGCGCTGGCTCGTGGGCGCATGACCTCGGCAACCTCAGAGTCCCTGTTCGAGCGAGCGCGACGAGTGATACCCGGCGGCGTGCACTCGCCGGTGCGCGCGTTTCGCGGCGTCGGTGGCGTGCCGCGGTTCATCCGCGAAGCGCGTGGCAGCCGCATCACGGACGTCGACGGCAATACCTTTATCGATTTCTGCATGTCCTTCGGGCCATTGATCTTCGGCCACCAGGATCCCGACGTCCGCGCGGCCGTCGACGCGGCTTTGAGCCGTGGCTGGACGTACGGCGCCGCGGAGGCCGGATCGCTCGAACTCGCCGAATGGATCACCGCGCACGTGCCCGCGGTCGAACAACTGCGTTTCGTGAATTCCGGCACCGAGGCTGTGATGTCGGCGCTGCGTGTCGCCCGGGCGGCGACCGGCCGCGCGCATGTCCTCAAGTTCGAGGGCTGCTATCACGGCCACGCGGATTCGATGCTCGTGAAAGCAGGCTCCGGGCTCGCCGAGATGGCTAGTCCCGACAGTGCGGGCGTCACTCAAGGAACCGCGTCCGAGACGCTGGTTGCGCCATTGAATGATGAGGCGGCGGTCGAGGAGCTGTTCGCGCGCCACGGCTCGCAGATCGCGGCCGTCATACTCGAGCCGTTGCCTGCTAACAATGGGCTGCTGCCACAACGCGACGCGTTCTGGCATGCCGTATTCAAGGTGGCACGCAAGCACGGCAGTCTGATCATCCTCGACGAAGTGATCTCCGGATTCCGCGTAGGTATCGGCGGGATGGCCGAGCGGCTCGACATCGAGCCCGATCTCGTGACCTACGGCAAGGTGATCGGCGGCGGATTCCCCGTCGGCGCCTACGGCGGACGGCGGCGGCTGATGGAATGGGTCGCACCAGTGGGCCCCGTATATCAGGCGGGAACATTGAGCGCGAATCCAGTAGCGATTGCCGCCGGCATTGCAACGCTACGCAAGCTCAAGTCGAACCCGCCTTATGCGGCTCTCGAGAAGCGCACGCGCGGGATCGCGGATGCCCTCGAGAAGCTCGCCGCGAGGCACGGCGAAACGCCCGTGCGCGTCCAGACCGCCGGTTCCCTGTTCTGGATCGTGATCGGCGCCGCGCCCGGTGCCGACGGTGTGGTTCGCTCGGTGGCGCAGATTCCCGGCTCGCACCAGGCCGGTTTTGCGCGCCTCTTCCATGCCCTGCTCGATCGCGGCGTGTATCTGGCGCCCAGCGGATTCGAAGTCGGCTTCCTGTCGACGGCCCACACCGATGCCGATGTCGAACAGTTTCTGATTGCCTTCGACGGAGCGCTGGCGGCTCCGCCGCGCCCATGAACACGCGCTCACACAGTGCCACTGCGCAACGCGGCCGTCGCTGGTTCGCGCTGGGAGCCATGGTCTGGGTTCTGGTCTTGCTCGCACTGATGAGCTGGTGGGGCTGGGTCGTTCACCAACAGTCGGAAAAGATCGTCGAGTTGCAGCGTATTGCCGGCGTGAGCGAGACGGCTGCGTAGGCGCGTTGGGAAGCCACTCAGCGCATGCTGCTGTGGGAAGGTGGCACGCTCCTGGTTCTGCTCGCGGGTATATCGTTCGCGTTGGTGCGGTTGTACCTGCGCGATCAACGGCGCACCAATTCACTGCGCGCTTTCTTTGCTTCGGTCACGCATGAGCTGCGCACGCCGCTCACGAGCATACGCCTCCAGGCCGAGTCGCTGGCCGATGCCGGCAACAGCAGCCCGTTGGTCGAGCGTCTGCTTGAGGACACCAGCCGCCTCGAAGCGCAGGTTGAAAAGACACTCGAGTTGGCCAGGCTCGAGGGCGGCGGACGACTCGATCTGCAACCGCTGCCGATCCATGCCTGGCTGCAACACCAGGTCCAGTCGCAAGCCGCGGGACGTACAGTGGCGATCGAGCTCTGGCCCGCTGATGCGCTTCCGGACGCGCTGGTGCTCGCGGATCGCAGCGCGCTCGAGATCATCCTTCGCAACCTGATCGAGAACACGATACGGCACTCGAAATTGTTGCCGGCCAAGGTGCGCATCACCGCCCGCGAATGCGACACAGCTCTGGTGGTGTCGTTCGTGGATGGAGGCGAGGGATACGGCGGCGACCCGGCGCAACTCGGCGCGTTGTTCATGCGTGGCGAGCGTTCGCGCGGCGCGGGAGTCGGCCTGTACCTGATTCGCGTCCTGATGCAGCGCATGGGTGGGGACGCCGAGTTCAGCTCGCGACCGGGCTCGGGATTCGAGACGCACCTGCACTTCCAACGCGCCGAAGAATCCGCGTGAACGCCGCCGCGCGCATCCTGGTGATCGAGGACGAGACGAATGTCGGCCGGACGTTGACCGAACGTCTGACAGCGGAAGGCTTTCGCGTGACATGGGCCAAGACTGCCGCCGAGGCGCAAGCCGCCGATGCGCGGGAACCCCCAGCGCTGGCGTTGCTCGACGTCGGGCTGCCCGATGGGTCGGGCTTCGACCTGGCAGCGGTGCTCAGGCACCGTCATCCACAGACCGCCATCGTGTTCGTCACCGCATTCGGCACACCCGAGGATCGAGTCCGAGGCCTCGAGCTGGGTGCCGAGGATTACATCGTCAAGCCGTTTCATTTCAAGGAGCTGTTGCTGCGCATCCAGAATGCGCTCCGCCGCGCGACGCTCCTGTCGCAGACCGAATCGCGATTCGAACGGCCGCTGCGCGTCGGCCGAGCCCGCATCGACCTCAAGCGCATGGAAGTGCAGACCGACGAACGCACGGTGACGCTCACTCACAAGGAATGCGCCGTGCTGACGCTGCTGCTGGAGAAGCAGGGGGCGGTACTTGCGCGCGACGAGATTCTCGATCGTGCCTGGGCGCCGGATGAGTTTCCAACGCCGCGCACGGTCGACAATTTCATCGTGCGGCTCAGGCGAATGATCGAACCCGATCCCGGTGAGCCGCAGGTGATCCGGAGTATCCGCGGTGTCGGTTACCAGCTCGATGCGCACGCAGTCCGGGACGCTGAGGCATGAGCAATCTGTTGCAGGCTGCGCTCGCGCGCGAGAACGACCGGCGCCCACCCGTGTGGCTCATGCGCCAGGCGGGCCGCTATCACAGTCACTACCGTGACCTGCGCACGCGGCATTCATTCGTCGATGTCTGCAAGAATCCCGGGCTGGCGACCGAGGCGACACTTGGACCGATCGCCGCGTTCGATTTCGACGCCGCAATCCTGTTCTCTGACCTGCTCTTTCCGCTCGAGGCATTGGGGATTCCGCTCGACTACGAGCCGGGCCCGACCCTCGGGTGGCGCGTGCGGGAGATCGCCGATGTCGACCGCTTGCACGTCAGCGAGTCGAGCCTGGCGGGTCTCGACTTCCAGGGGCAGGCGCTGCGCCACATCCGCGAGCGACTGCCGACTTCAAAGGGCCTGCTGGGCTTCGTCGGTGGTCCGTTGACGCTGTTCTTCTACGCCGCCGCTGGATCTCACCAGGGACAGCTTGGCGAAGCGCACGCCGGGCTCACGGATGGTCGGTACGCCGGCTTCTGCAAGAAGCTGATCCCACTGCTGTCCCAGAACATGGCTTCGCAATGGCGAGCCGGTCCGTGTTGTCTCGCCATTCTCGATACGTGCGCGGGCGAACTCGATCCAATTGGGTTCGGCCATTGGGTCGTCCCGCAGCTCGAGGCGCTGCTCGCCGAGTTCCGACGGCTCTGCCCCGACGGACGGGTGTTGTACTACTCGAAAGGTACGGACGCCCGCCACTGGCGGCTGCTCGAAGGCTTGCCGATCGCGGGCATCGGCATCGACTGGCGCACACCGATCGCGGACGTGCTCGCGGAGTTTGGCGGCCTCTGGGCGATCCAGGGCAATCTCGATCCACACGCGCTGTTGCTTCCCGAGTCCGACTATCTCAAGAGCCTGGAACAGTTCTTCGATCCGGTGCTGGCGCTACCCGCCAGCAAGCGACGCGGGTGGATCTGCGGCCTGGGCCATGGCGTGTTGCCCGCCACCCCCGAGCACCACGTGCGCCTGTTCGTCGACCTGCAGCGGGAGCTCTTTCAGTGAGCGCGCCGGCCTCTGCGCTGCTGCGCAAGTACAACGTGCCGGGCCCGCGCTACACGAGCTACCCGACGGTGCCCTATTGGGAACGCACCCCGACGGAAGCCGAATGGATCGCGGCACTGGGCCAGCAGCTCGCCACTTCGCCGGGCGCGGCGATCTACGTGCACATCCCGTTCTGTCGCTCGCTCTGCACGTACTGCGGCTGCAATACGCGCATCACGCGCAATCGCGCGATTGCCCTGCCGTATCTGGAAGCGGTGCTGGCGGAATGGCAGCTGTACCTCGAGCGACTGCAGCGCGACCGACTACCCGTCGCGGAGATCCATCTGGGCGGTGGAACGCCGACGTTTCTCACCCCCGAGGAACTTCGATTCCTCATCGAGGGTCTGCTCGCGAGCTGCTCGATCAGTGGCGATCGTGAGTTCTCGATCGAGGCCGACCCGCGGGTGACAAGCCGCGAGCAGCTCGCGACCTTGAGCGGGCTCGGCTTCAAGCGCTTGAGCCTCGGCATCCAGGACTTCGATCCGCGCGTGCAGGCGATCGTGAACCGCGTACAGAGTGAGCAGCAGGTGCTCGAGCTCACGGAGATAGCGCGCACTCTGGGCTTCACCAGTATCAACTATGACCTGATCTACGGTTTGCCCCTGCAGACGCTCGACTCGATCGAGCAGACCCTTGGCGCCGTTGAGCGCCTGCGGCCCGACCGCATCGCTTTCTATGGTTATGCGCACGTGCCCTGGATCAAGCCAAGCCAGCGACGCTTCACCGAGGCGGACTTACCCGAGGGAGAGTCCAAGCGCGCGCTCTACGAGCGCGGGCGCGAGATGCTCGAAGCCGCCGGCTACCGCGAGATCGGCATGGATCACTTCGCGCTGGAAACCGATTCGCTGTGGCAGGCCGCGCAAGCCAGCACCCTGCATCGAAACTTCATGGGTTACACGTCGCGGCACGTGGCTCCGCTCGTCGGCCTCGGCGTGTCCGCGATTGGCGATGCGTGGACGGCGTTCGCGCAGAATGAGAAGGCGATCGAACCCTATCAGCAGCGAGTGCAGAATGGCGAGTTGCCGCTGCTGCGCGGCCATGTCCTCGATGCCGAGGATCTGGAGCTGAGGCGGCTGATTCTCGACCTGATGACGCGATTCAAGGCGACCTGGGATCCCTCAACTGGGGGCGGCCACCTGAGCCGCGTACCCGAAAAGCTGCGTGAGCTCGTGGACGACGAGCTCGTGGTGCTGCACACAGCCGGTTGCGACGTCACGGAGCGCGGCCGCGCTTTCATCCGCAACGTCTGTATGGCGTTCGACGCCCGCCTCGCGCGCAAGGCGCCCGACATGCAACTCTTCAGCCGCACGGTCTGAGCACCGACGGTCCCCACGGGAACTATCCGGCCGGAAGATATGCCCGAAGCAGTTTCGGAACCTCGATCGTGCCGTCGGCGCGCTGGTAGTTCTCCATCACGGCGATGAGCGTGCGGCCGACCGCGAGGCCCGAGCCATTGAGCGTATGCACCGGCTCGGGTTTGCCGGTCTCAGGATTGCGCCAGCGCGCCTGCATGCGCCGCGCCTGGAAACTCTCACAGTTGCTACAGGACGAAATTTCTCGGTAGCGATTCTGCCCCGGCAGCCAGACTTCAACGTCATAGGTCTTGGCGCTGGCGAACCCGACATCGCCCGCGCATAGGGAGACAACGCGGTATGGGAGTTCGAGCCGCTGCAGCACGCTTTCGGCGTGTGCCGTCAACTCCTCGAGCGCCGCGTAGGAATCCTCTGGCTTCACGATGTGCACCAGCTCGACTTTCTCGAACTGGTGCTGGCGAATCATGCCGCGCGTGTCCTTGCCATAGGAGCCCGCTTCGGACCTGAAACACGGTGTGTGCGCGACGAACTTGAGCGGCAGCGCGTCGGCGTCGACGATCGTGTCCCGAACGAGGTTGGTCACCGGGACCTCTGCCGTCGGGACAAGGTACAGGCCGCTCTCGCCTCGAACGGCAAACAGGTCCTGCTCGAACTTTGGCAGCTGCCCGGTGCCGGTCAAAGCCTGAGCATTGACAAGAGCCGGGACATTGACCTCGCGATAGCCGTGCTCGCGCGTGTGGAGTTCGAGCATGAACTGCGCCAACGCGCGGTGCAGCCGAGCGAGGCTCCCCGACAAAATGACGAAGCGCGCGCCGGAAATCCGGCCCGCCGCTTCGAAATCCATTTCCCTCTGCCGCTCGCCGAGTGCCACGTGATCGAGCGGCTTGAAGTCGAATCTTCGCGGCTCTCCCCAGCGGCGCACTTCGACGTTTGCACTTTCATCACGACCATCGGGAACGCTGGCATGCAGCAGATTGGGTAGCGCGAGGTGCAACTGATCGAGCTGTGATTGCAGCTCGGTGAGGCGCCGTTCCTGTGCATCGAGCGTGCCGCCCAGCGTTTCGGACTGCGCGAGCAATGGCGCGATATCCTGGCCCGACGCCTTGGCCTTGCCGACGAGTCTGGCGTGCGCATTGCGCTCGCCGCGCAGACGTTCGGCCTCGGTCTGCACGCGCTTGCGCTCGTCCTCGAGTGCCTGCAATGCCGCGACGTCGAGCGAGAATCCACGACGCGCCAGGTTGGCCGCGACCCGGTCCGGTTCAGCGCGCAGAAGTTTAGGATCAATCACAGCTGCGCCTCACGCAGTGATAGTGCGCGCCGGCCATTCCACGACGTGGCCCGGCTTGCAGATCTCACTCAGCCGCTCCAATGCCGCCCGCGCCAGCTGTGGCTCGTCGAAGAACTCGACCACGATGGGCAGGTCCAGCGACAGATCGACGAGTCCGGCGCTGTGCCATTTCCCGGAGCTTCCGAACCCGGACATCGCGCGGAACACAGTCAGCCCGCTGACCTTGAGATCGTCGTGCAACAGCGAAAGCACCCTGGGCAGCCGGCCTTCGTGCTCGCTCAGGTAGATGCGGATCATCACGACGTCGCGTTCTTTCATAACTGCCTCCCGACCAGGACCCCGAGCCACGTAGCGCAGAGACAGAGGACGACGCTCAGCACTGCGTTCGCCAACGCCCTGCCGTAAGCGGCTTCCACGATCAGGTTAAGCGTCTCGAGCGAGAAACTCGAAAAAGTGGTGAAGCCGCCCAGCACGCCAATCATCCAGAAGGCCCGGACCGGCACGCTCGCTGCCGTCCGCTCGAGCATCCAGACATACACGAAGCCGATCAGGAGGCACCCGAGCACATTGACGGACAGTGTCCCCAGCGGAAACTGGCGCCCCGTGACGCCTTGCACGGCGCTCGCCAACAGGTACCGCAAGACGCTGCCCAGCGCGCCGCCCAGGGCAATAGCAGCGATAGTCACTCTTCTCCTTCCGTCTTCACCCCGCGATTACGGCTGCGCAGCCGTTCGAGAGCCTCGGCGATGCGGATTTCGAGACCGCGAGGGACCGGATGATAGTACGTGCGCGGCTGCATCGCGTCGGGAAAGTAGTTCTCGCCGGCCGCGAAAGCATCCGGCTCGTCGTGCGCATACCGGTAGCCCTTGCCGTAGCCCAATTCCTTCATCAGGCGTGTTGGCGCATTGCGGAGCTGCAGCGGTACATCAAGCGTCCCGTAACGGTGAACATCCTCCATCGCGGCGCCGAACGCGGTGTAAAGCGCGTTGCTCTTCGGGGCGCACGCGAGATAAACCACGGCCTGAGCGATCGCCAGCTCACCCTCGGGACTGCCGAGCCGCTCATACGTATCCCAAGCCTCGAGCGCGAGCGCCAGTCCACGTGGATCCGCGTTGCCGATGTCCTCGCTCGCCATGCGAACCGCCCGGCGCGCGACGTAAAGCGGATCGCAGCCGCCGTCGAGCATCCGACACAGCCAATAAAGCGCCGCATCCGGATCGCTGCCGCGTACCGACTTGTGAAGCGCGGAGATCTGGTCGTAGAACTGTTCGCCGCCCTTGTCGAATCGCCGATAGCCGCCGGAGGCCACCTCGGCGGCGATCGCAACGCTGATACCGCGTCGATCCGCCGCCGGTTCGGCCAGATCAGCCGCGACTTCGAGCAGGTTAAGAACGCGCCGAGCATCACCGTCTGCCGCCGTGATCAGCACTTCGAGTGCCTTGGGTTCGAGTTCCAAGCGCAGGGCACCCAGACCGCGCTCCTGATCCGCAAGCGCCGCCGCGACTACCCGTTCCAGATCGACGTGGCCCAGCGGCTTGAGCAGATAGACGCGGGCGCGCGAGAGCAAGGCGTTGTTGAGTTCGAAGGATGGGTTCTCGGTCGTGGCGCCAATCAACGTCAGCGTCCCGTCCTCTACGTAAGGGAGAAAGCTGTCCTGCTGCGACTTATTGAAACGATGCACTTCGTCGAGAAAGAGCACCGTCCCGCGTCCGTCCGCGGAACGCACCTGCTGCGCGAGGTCAACGGCCGCGCGCACGTCCTTCACGCCCGCCATGACCGCCCACAGACCGACGCGGGACGGTG
>Ga0180104_1000041_pt1 | contig 34012 bp, 32 predicted proteins | sample EasRiv730_16_1Da_FD_121791 | JGI IMG/M metagenome (GOLD analysis project Ga0180104, IMG submission 121791) | Soil microbial communities from meander-bound floodplain in the East River, Colorado, USA - East River metaG ERMLT730_16_1Da | ecosystem: Environmental > Terrestrial > Soil > Floodplain ... | reverse complement strand
GCCCGTTTCATGCTGGTCGCATACCACAATAGAACACTTAATGGCCACTGTTTTACCAGGTAATATGCCCCATATCCTTATCCTTACCCAAGATCAAAGACTATCTGTTGACTTAACTGCGCCGGCCAGCTCGACCAAGCGAAGGCGAAAACCCTCGCTCACGCTCAACGTCAACCCCTCAGGTCAACGGCCAGGACAACCCCAACCCCGCGGGGAATAGAACAACCCACAACAACCCACAACCCCCCCCTTGCAATATCCCGATGCGAAATGCCTTGACAGCGAACCATTCCGATGCTATGAAACACGATCATGCAAGCTCAACCCCAAACCGTTGCGCCGGTAAAGCCGAAGGTGGTTCGGAAGCCGGCAGCGAAGCTCGCCCAGGATCTCGCCTACAAAGCCCTCAGATCGAAAGGATTAACCCAAGAAGCCGCTGCAAAACTCATCGGAATCCACCCCTCATCGGCATCGCGGTATGAGAAACGACTCAAGGATGAAGCCGCAGCAGCCGGCCAGCCGGATCCGATTCAGCCCCTCATGTCCCAGGACCGGGATGAGAAGCTCGGGCGCCTGGTAGACCATTTCCTCGACAAAGGTTTGAAGCTCCGGAAGGTGAAGGGGTCCGATGCCATAGCCGCGGGGAAGCTGTACGCGGATCGCCGGTATCCCGTCCGGAGTGATCCGGCGCCGGCCTCGATCAACTTCACGACCGTGAACCTTATCGAAATAGCGAACCCCTCACCCACAAGATATTGTGCCGAACCCCCGCGGGAGCTGGACGCCGGCCAGCCAGGATCCGATAACCCCCCGATAACGCTGGATATCACCCCGCCCAACGATGGCCCGATAATGGGTATTATGTCAAATGAGTGAGCGCCGCTGCATCCTCGACGCCGGCCAGCTCGACGGGCAGCCAGCCGCATCCTCACCGCTTGCGGGTACGCCGCCGGCCGCGGTCCCGGGGGGGGTACGGCCCCGACCAGGCGAGGCCAATGACCAAATGGGACCTGTTCCTGGGCGGCGGCGATTTTTCAAGATTCCGGACGAATGGGGGGAGTGGTTGGGGGGATACGTTTTCTGCCGGTTGCAGTTTCACGTTGCGATATTCGGGCTGATCGAATTCACAGACGTTGAGGATTGCTGATCGTTGGATCAATTTTTCAGAGGTTTTTTTCTTGTATTCGTTATTGTTGCGGTGCTGGCGTTGTGTTACCGGCTGCTGACCGGACAATGGTTTGGGGGGTGACGGGATGCTGTACCTACAAACATTCTGGATGATCCTGGTGGTGTTGATTCTCGAAGCTCCGTTGGGTCCCGCGTGGAGAAAGGTCGTTGGGATCACGCTGATCGTCGTGACGATCCTGATCCTTTTGGGCTTCACGGGGATTTATTCCGGAATTCCGCTGATGCGAGTGCGGTAGGGATTTCCCGATGCCCGTGACGGTGAGCAAAGCAGACGGCGGGTACTCGGTAAAGACGCCGAAGATGGTTCACGCCAAGAGAACGACTTTGGAGAAAGCGATGAGCCAGCGGCGGCTGCTGAACGCGGTCGAACACGGCTGGACTCCCGGCAGAAGGAATTCCACGGTGAAAAAGATGAAGCCTTGATCGAGATCAACGGCGTCAGATTCACTCCCGTAACCGGCATCCAGTACAAATACGATTACGTCCAGGCCGCGAAGAACATATCTACCGGCAAATGGGACGATCGCGCAACGTACCGCTCGTTGATTTTGAACGATCTTTTTTTCATCGTGCAGTTCGTGCTGAAAATCCCTCCGAAGGTTGCGAATCACCGATTCGTAGTGGATATGTGCCGCGAGGTAGAGAGCGGCCCCGTGGATTTCACGCTGGACGTTTGGGCGCGGGAGCATTTCAAAAGCTCGATCATCACGATCGCGGAGACGATCCAGTACACCTTGGCGAATCCGGAGAAGGTGACGGCGATTTTCTCGTATGTACGGCCGGTGGCGAAGCTATTTTTGGGATCCATCAAGGACGTTTTCCAGAAGGAGAAGATTTTACACGCCTGTTTTCCGGATGTGGTGTACGCCGATTGCGAGAAAGAGGCTTCCCTGTGGTCGCTGGACGGCGGGTTGGTGCTGAAACGCGGATCCACGCGCAAGGAGCCGAATGTTTCGGCTTGGGGGCTGACGGAGGGGATGCCGACCGGCGGCCATTACGAGCGGCGGGTGTACGACGATATTTCGACGCAGGACATGGCCGATTCCGTGGACATGATGGAGAAGGTCAAGGATAAATTCGACTCGAGCCAGAACCTCGGAACGTCGGAGGGTACGCATCGCGTGGTCGGAACGTATTACCACCACAACGATCCCCTGGTATATATCCGCGGGAAGAAGGATCTCGACGGGGAGCCGAAATACCATCTGCGATTGAAAGCCGGATCGCACGACGGGACCGCCAGCGGCCGTCCGATCTACGTCTCGCAGAAGCGATGGGACGATTTGAAGCTGACACGATCGTTCAACTGCCAGCAGCTATGCGATCCGTCTCCCGTCACCGACCAGAAGCTCAACCCGGATTTCTTACTGCCGATCGAGCGCCGCATGATACCGAAAGATGTGTATCGGTTCATGCTGGTCGATCAAGCCGGCGATCTCGCGTCCGCGAAGATCCAGTCCGGGCCGACCCTGGACTCCTGGGCGTTTGGCGTGGTGGCGGTAGAGCCTTTTTCAGACGATATCGGCCAAAGCAAGGTGTTCATCGAGGATCTGATGATCGCCCCCATGTCGGAAAGCGAGGCGATCGACGCGATCGTGAGGATGTACCTCAAAGCCGGCATGATTATGAAGCTCGGCGTCGAGAAAGTCGGACTGTCCTCCACGCATACCCACATCCAGAAGGCGCTGCAAGCCTACGGCCGGCACATCAACTTCGAGAAAGGCGGGAACGGCGTCCTCCTGTACCCGTTGGGCCAGGGAACGAAAGGCGGCGGCTGGAAAAGGAAGATGATCGAGTCCGCGCTGTCGTGGCCGCTGAACAACGGCAAGATTTTCTACTACACGGGCTGTCCCATGAATTTCATCGAGCGGTTGAAACTCGAAATGCGGAATTTCCCCGTCTGGCACGATGACGGGATGAATATGCTGGCCTACCTGTACTCCCAAATCCTGAAGGATATGTTTTTTGGATTGGCAGAGGACGAGGCCGAAATCGAGCGGGGCCGCCGCTACAAACCGAAACCGGCGCAACGTAGCTGGATGAGCGTGTAGGAGGACGGACTTGGCAGAACCGGAAGCCACCGAAGCCGAAAAAGCCAATACCGGCGAACCGTCCGGACAAGTCGCCACGTTCAAGAAGTGGTACACCGAGGCGAAGGACGCTTGCAGGGAATGGCATGAGGCCGGCGTGGAGGATTCCAAGTTCTATCACGGCGGCAGGGGTCAATGGAAAAAGGACGATATCGCCATCCTCGAGGCCGAGAAGCGGCCGGTATTCTCCATCAACCGGATCAAGCCGACGATCGACTTGCAGAAGGGCATCGAGATCCGCAGCCGCACGGATATCGACGCGAAGCCCCGCGGTGCGAACGACGGCGGCGCGGCGGACGCGATCACGGCCGGATTCAAGTACATCCAGGATCAGAACAACGCCGATCATCTGGTATCGGACGTTTTCTTCGACGGCTTGAAAAACGGCATCGGCTGGATGGAAGTCTGCGAGAACGAAGATCCCACGAAAGAGGAAATCGCGCTCAATTACATCCCCTGGAAGAACGTCGGGTGGGATCCCTACGCGACGAAACTCCTGCTGGACGATGCCCGGTATATGTTCAAGGAGAAATGGGTCGATATCGACGTTGCGAAAGCCACCTGGCCCGAGCAAGCCGACGAGCTGACGGCCGGCATGGAGGAAGCTCGAGGCGGGGGAGTGCATACCCGGGTGAAGCCCGATCAGTACGCATCGGGCGAGGCCGTGAAATGGTGCGATACGCTCCGCGACCGGATCCTGCTGGTGCAGATGTACTACAAAAAACCCGTACCGTCGATTTTCTTGAAGCTGAAAAACGGGGAAGCAATCGAAGTACCCGAGGCGAAATTATCCGCGCAGCCGGAAATCGTCGCGCATGAGGCCGTGATTCGAGTCATCAAACGGCCGGTCGATAAGGTGTATTCGTGCATCTTCTCCGGGAATACCGTCCTCGAGCAGCCGGCGCCGCTCGAAGAAAAGCACAACCACTACCCGCTGGTCCCGTTCATCTGCTACACCGACGAGGACGGGGCGCCCTACGGCATGGTCCGGAACATGAAGGATCCGCAGCGCGAGATCAACAAAAACCGCAGCCAGTATTCCCATATCATCACCACCCGCCGCGTGTTCTTCGAGACAGGCGCCTTCCGGGACGCCCTGGGAGCCAAGGAACAGATCAGCCGGCCGGATGCGTGGATCGAACTGAATATGGGAGCTTTGCAATTCAAGAAATTCCAGTTCGAGCAGGATACCGCGGTGGCCCGGGAACACTTCGAGATCATGCGGGAGGCCAAGCAGGAGCTTCAAGAAGTCTCCGGCGCCGTCGAGGAACAGATGGGGCAGCAGACAAACGCCCGATCCGGCGTAGCCATCGAAGCGCGTCAGCGCCAGGGAGCGACGGTCAATACCGAGCCGTTCGACAACCTCAGATTGACCAAGCGCCGCGTAGGGGAGCTGATGCTGGCACTCATGCGGAAGCATTGGACGTATGAGAAGGTCATCCGGATCACCGACGATCAGACCGGCGCGGATAAATTCGTGACGTTCAACCAGGGCGGTCAAAACATGGTCGCCCAGGGCCGGTACGATATCGTCGTGTCCGTCCACCCGGAGATGGAAACCACCCGGAATTGGGTCAGCCGCACTCTCATGGACTTCGCTACCCGCCAGCCTCCGCAGATCGGCCTCGCCATCGTCCAGACGGCGCTCGAGATGAGCGACATACCGAACAAGGACAAGGTAATGCAGAAGATCAAGGAGGCCCAGGAGAAGCAGGACAAACTCGACCAGCAGAAGATCCTGGCCGATGCGATCGCCAAGGAGAAGCCCCCCGCGGCGGCGCCCGAGGCCGAGCCGGAAGCCATGAAGCCGGCACAACCCGGCATGACGGCCGAGGAAGCGTTGAAGAAGATCCTCGCCGGCGAGACATGGGGAGCGATCACCGAGATAAAAGACACGACGGTGGAGAAAGCCGCCGAATTCATCAAAACACCGAAACCGCCTCCCGGGGGCGATACCCCGGAGAAGAAAAAATCGCCCGTCAAGGCGTAAAAAGGAGCGTTACCGATGGCCGAAGCAGAACAGATGGAGATCGAGTACACCGAGGCCGAGCTGTCCGGAGAAACCGAACCCGCTGGTGAAAAGGCCGAAGCTGTCCCGGGGGTCGAGCCTCCCCCGTCAGAGCCGAAAGCGGCAGAGGAACCGAAAGCCGAACCGAAGGTGGAGCCGGAAAAACCGCCCGTCGATGATCGGCGCGTCCCGTTGCGAGAGCTGATTTCGGAACGGCAGAAGCGCCAGGAACTTCAATCGCGGCTGGAAGCGCTTGAGGCGGCGAAGGCAGAACCGGCGAAGGATCCGAAAGCGTTGATCCTTGAGGACCCGGAAGAAGCGATGAGCGTCATGATGCAGAGGATCGAGGATCTGCAATCGGAAATCGCCCGGAAAGAGCTGGAACGAGAAATCACATCCTCCGTGCCGGATTTTTACGACAAGGCGCCGCAGATGGAGGAACTGCTTTTGAACGAGGGATTCAGCGAGGAAACGATCCGGAACATGATCGGATCCACCGGCAAGGAAGCGCCGAAGCTGTTCAAGGTACTATCCAAGCTGGTCGATCAAGCGGATCCGGCTGTGACGGAAGCGAAGATCATCGAGCGGATCACGCCGCAAATCACGAAACGCCTCATGGAGAAATTCAAGATCACCGAACCTGGGAAGAACATCAATTCTCTCCCGGGGGCTTCACCGGACGGAAGCATCGCCGTCGATGGCGAGAAGGGCTTTGAAAAACTCACCCCCGAGCAGAAGGAAGCATGGCTCAAGGGGGAGATTTGAAAAATAACCCCAAGGAGTAAACGGAAATGGCGCAGACCGAATTTGGAGTAAACCATGCTCTCGCCGTCAAGCGGTGGTCAACATCGCTGGCGGTCGAAGCGGAGAAGAAGTCGTATTTCAAGAAGTTCATCGGCTCCATCATCGAGCGCAAGACCGACCTGGAAAAGAAGGCCGGCGACCAGATCACATTCGGACTCCGCATGAAGCTCCGCGGGGCCGGCGTCACGGGAGACGCCACCCTCGAGGGCAACGAGGAAGCGCTGGTCTATTACAGCGATGCGATTCTCATCGACCAGCTCCGTCATGCGGTCCGGTCGAAGGGGAAAGCGTCCGAACAGCGGGTGCCTTACGACATGAGGGCAACCGCACGGGAAGCCCTCGCCACCTGGTACGCGGAGCGGTTCGATGAGCTGATGTTCGTCAACCTCTCCGGCGCCCGGGGCGTGGACTCGTCCCTCACCCTCCCGCTGTCCTTCACGGGATTCGCGGGAAACACCCTCCTGGCCCCGGATGCGGCGCACCTGAAATTCGCAAACGGGCTGGCGAAGGCGACGATCACGACCTCCGACATTCTCACCCTGTCGGAGATCGACAAGCTGGTGGAGATCGCGGAAACCGTCGATCCCATGATCCAGCCGATCATGGTGGATGGGGAGAAGCATTACGTCCTCCTGATCCACCCGTACCAGGCGACCGACCTCCGGACCAACACGGCCGTGGGTCAATGGCTCGACATTCAGAAGGCGGCCGGCGCCAGGGGCGGGAGCAATCCCATCTTCTCGGGCGCCCTGGGCGTCTACAACAACGTGGTCATCCACGTTCACCGGAACGTGATCCGGCACTCGGATCTCGGCTCCGGGACCAACCTCCCGGGAGCGCGGGCGCTGTTCCTCGGCGCCCAGGCCGGCGCGATCGCTTTCGGCAACGGCGGCGGGGAAACCGTCGCTCGGTACTCCTGGGTCGAGGAACTGTTCGACTACAAGAACCAGCTCGGCGTCTCGGCCGGCTCGATTTTCGGCGTCAAGAAAACCCGGTTCAACTCGGCCGACTTTGGAGTGATCGCGCTGGATACCTACGCGATCGCTCATTAAGGAAGGAGGCCCAACATGGCAGTAGGCGATACCACCTGGTACAGCAACCTTCTCGCGGCTTCCGGGCAGGGTTTACCCCCGGCCCGGGCGGGACTCGGCCTTTGCTCGAGGACCGCGGAATTCGACCTCTCTCTGGCGGGGCTTGATCTCGACCAGGACGATCTGATCGCCATGATCCCGATGCCGAAGGGGGCAACGGTTGTGGATCTGGTCGTGAGCATCCCCACGGACGGCCTCGATGACGCCTCGGCGCTGTCCTGGACCGTGGGAGACGCAGACTCGACCGACGATTGGGATCGGTACATCACTTCCCAAACGACGATCGGACGGAACGCGGGAGGCGTGGCTCGGCTGAACAACCCCGCCGGCGTGGGCTACAAGTTCACGGCTGACGGGGTGATCTGCATCGCAATTACGGCATCGGCAACCACAACCGGGTCCGTTGGCAAGGTTTACATGACGGTCCTCTACACGATGGACGCATAGGAAGGGGGCGCCGATGACTACCCCTTTTTATAGCGACAAATGCACGGTAGGCGCGGGGATCCCGGCCCGGGCTGGCATTGGTCTTGAGGCCGTCGTTGGCGTGTACGATATCGCCGCGGCGCTTCTCACGGCTGATGTGATCCACATGGTCAAGATCCCCGCGGGGGCGCGTCTGGTAGACGTAATCCTCGCGGTCGATGACCTGGAAGCCGAATCCGGCGACGAGCTGACCTTGAGCGTGGGGTACACCGGGGCGCTCGAGGCGATCATCAGTCAATCGGTCGTGGGACAGGCCGGGGGAGTGGCCCGGGCGTCCGTGATGGGCTTCAACGGACTCTCCTTCGCCGCGGAGGTATCCCTTCAAGTCTCCGCGACCCTGGGAGCGGAAACCGGGGCGACCGAAGGAACGATCACCCTGATCGCGCTTTACACGATGGATCCGTAGGCCGTCAACCAACGAACCTGACGGGAGGGGGATCCAGCCCCCTCCCCACCCATCGAGGTAAGACGATGAGAAAAACGATTCTTCTGTTTTTGATGCTGTTGCTGGCGATCGCTTCGCCGGCCGCGGCTGTCACCTTCACGGCCGTTGGAACCGGCCATCCAGGGCAATTCGCGTCGATTACCGGCGTGGATAACTCCGTCCTGTATGTTGTGACCTCCAACGGAAAGCTCTACTCCCAGGCGATCGCAACGGGGGCGCTGACCCTGCTTGCCACCATTCCGAATGAAAAGCCCACGGCGATCGTGTACCCGGGGGCAACGTACACTTACATTGGGACCGCAAGCGGTAGGATCTACCGGCATACGATTTCGGGGAACGCCATTTCAAAGACCACATTGGCAGCCTGTACCACCCCGGGGGCCGGGATTGTCGGAATGAAATGGGACGCGACTTTATCAACCATCTGGCTCATCACGAACAAAGGGAAAACGTACTTCTGCACCCCATAACCTCATCGGGGAGCTACCTGACGCTTTGATCCGATGATGCAAGGGCGGGGAGGCACAGGCCAACCTCCCCGCCACCAAAAAGGGGCATTGGATGAATTACGCAGAACTCTCGATGGCGATTTCCGAATGGCTGAATCGTGACCAGATCGACAAGGTGATTCCCACGATCATTCGATTCGGTCAAAGGGATCTCGAGGACAATCTGAGGATCCGGCCAATGGAATATCATCCCGCGACGGCGGCAATTAACGCGGCGACGGCATCCGTAGCGCTTCCATCAGATTTCCTCGAGATGCTTTACATCCAGCTCATCAAAGACAACGTGAGATACCCCCTCCGGATGAGGATCCCGCCGGCGTCCCTCTATGCCATATTCCAGGACGTTACGGAAACGGGAACCCCGGAAGTTGTCTCGCGGATTGCTGACGATCTGTACTTCGACGTTCTGACGGACTCCATCTACACCCGCGATTGGGTTTACTACCGGCGGTTGCCGGTCCTCGTTGCAGCAGCTCCCAACAATACAAATTGGTGGAGCGAACACGCAGAAGAAGCCCTGCTCATGTCCTGCTTGAACAAAGCCGGCCTGTACGTCACCGGGATCTCGGATGGTGACAAGAGAAAATGGAAAGACGCTGCAAAGGACTCGCTGAATCTCTTGAAGCTCCGCGGATATCGGGAAACGACCGGCGGCCAGGTCATGCGCTCGAGTGCTTGGACATTATAGGAGGGATGAAAATGAAAAGGTCATTCTGGCATGGGGCTTGCGTACTTCTGCTGCTGCTTTTTGTGCTTGCCGTGCCGTCGTTCGCCTTCGATACCTACCGGCAATCGGCGGTTCTCACGGGTGGCGCGGTGGCCGATAATACGACGGTCACGTTCACCTTGCGGCAGGGTGTTCCAAAAACGATGTACCTGTACGTTCCGACGATCGACTCCGCGGCGATCGCCCTCGGCTGCTCGGTGGACGGGACGAATTTTGGGACGATGGCGACGAATTACAGCGCGACGGCCCTGATCGACTTCACCTATGCGGCCACCACGGGCGGGAAGGTATTGAAGCTTCCGAATATCAGTCCGTGCCGGCTCTTGAAGATCACGGCCGGCGCCGCACAAGCATCGAATCGAACATTCGTCCTATTCGGGAATTAACCGATGGCGAACGTCAAGAAGCTCGGGACGGCCAAGATCGTCACGGGATCGACCGCCTACTGCATAATCCGGCGCGAGGTGGACGGCTATCTCCTGAACGATGCTGACGGAGCTTTCGCCAATGCCCCCGCGGATCCGTATGACGAGCTTGCAGAGGACGGCACGATCAAGGGGTTTTTCGAGATTTCGGAGTCTCGGGCGGCTTGGGAGCCGGGATTCTATAAGGTGTTTTTCTACACTCAATCGGGGGGATCCCCGGCGCCGACCAGCGATACCCTTGATGATATTCTCGATCTCATCGTCATCGGGGATCGGATCGCCACGAATTTTCCGTTCGATTATGGAAAAGTAGCGACGGACGCCGGCAACGGAGCGACCTCTTTCAAGACGGACCTGACCAGCACCGTCGATTCCTACTGCGTCGGATCCTACCTGAAAATTGCCAGCGGAACTCTCATCAACGAGGTTCGCCGGATCTCGGCGTACAACGGGACTTCCAAGGTTGTCACTCTCTCCGCGGCCTTTACCGCAACGCCGGCTGATGGCGTTGAATTCTACATCGTGAATCAATGACTACCTGGGGAACGGGAGGGATACGGCTTGGGCCCAATTCGACCGCCTCGTATGGGTATCTCCAAGGGGCGCAGGGAACCGCTGCTGAATGGACACAGGCCAATCCCGTCCTTCCGCTGGCGGCGATCGGGTACGAGTCCGACACGGGGCGCGTGAAGATCGGAGACGGCATCAGCGATTGTAACACTCTTGAGTATTCGTTCTTCCCGCTGAATTCCGATCGGCGATCGACCACGGGAATCGACACGACAGATGACCTGATCGTGGATCTCGCCACAAAGGGACTCGTTCTGAAAGACACCCAGGGAACGCCGCACTATTGGCGAGTAACGGTTTCCACGTTGGGAGTCTTGGTTATCACCGATCTCGGAACGACAAAGCCGTAGGGAGGGGAGCATGCCGATTGCAGCGGGAGACTTGAAGCTCTACCTGACCGGAGGGGCGGCGAACGCCGATCCGCTTCTTTCCCTGGGCGGGGTGATCTCGAGCGTCCAGTTCACGGACAACACCCTCGACAAGCTCTTTGCCAGCATCGGGCCGGCAGAGGCCGCGGCGGGATCGGTGAAGTACCGGGCCCTGTCCTTCAAGAACACGAACGCCACGCTAACCGCCTATGCCGCTGCAATTTTTATCGCACAGGAAACGACTTCCGTTGGCACGACTGTTGCGCTGGCCTTCGACTCCACCGGAACGCAAAGCATCGTGAACGAGGACACGGCGCCGACCGGCTTGACCTTCACGACACCCCTGTCTCTGGCCACAGCGATCGCCCTGGGCAACGTAGCAGCCTCGGGGGTGGCAAGGGTATGGTTCCGTAGGACAACGACTGCTGGCGTGGCCCTGGCTGCCGATCAGGGGCAAATCACGATCACGGTGGGGAATAGCCCTTGAGCTACTACTTCCTCGCGGCAAGCGATGGAGCAGCCGGCGACGGTGCGGAGTACGCCGTCAGCCGGTCGTTCACCTATTCGTGGAATATTTACGGTGCTGTTGCTGCAACATTTACTTATCTGTGGAATATATACGGGGGGGTTTCGAACACTTTCACTTACAAGTGGAACATTCAGAACTATCTATCAAAAACATGGACGTACAAATGGGATATCGGGTATTACATCTCGCGGACATACACCTATATGTGGAATATTGGTTCTACACTTCCCGGCAAAATTAAGTACAGTTTTCGCACGAATGCAGTTATAAACCGGTTCTATCGGATGTTCCGTAATGAGTGAACCCGTCCTTACTGCGACATTATTGACTCCCATAAGTATTCGTCTCGCGTGGACGTATGCGGGAGGCTCTGCCGACTTCGAGGTGTTCTGGAAATCCGACCATCCCGCGGGGCAGGAATATACCCTGCTTGGCAGGACGTCCTCGCTCACCTACGATGTTGGATCCCTGTCGTGGACGACGACCTATTATTTCAAGGTGCGGGCGGTTTCAGGGGCAACCTATGGGGCATTCAGCAACGAGGTTAGTCTGTTCGTATGCTGCGGGCAAGCGGTGATGCTTGGCGCTCCTCCTCCTGGCGGTGGTATTCCTCCTACAGAATTGATCTATGCAACGTATTGGCAGCAGTCAGTTGATGTCGACATTGGCAAGGTGGCAATGGCGGTGAAAACGATCGACGATACCGACATGTTGCTTTACTCAAACGAAAGCGCAGGACTTTACTACCTTGGGGAATCCGCTTACTGGAATCAGTTCCAAGCGGCAGTTCGAAGAGTTGGCAATAAAATAGCTGTATTCGATATGCAATCGGCTACTTATGTTGTAACAGACTTCGGATGGTATAGATTTTCCTATTGGAATGGAAGCGGTTTCATCTCAAGCAGATTGCCGTGTCATTCCCTGCATGAAATAAATACTGATTACGGCCCAAATGATTTCTTTGGGTGGTTTGCCATGTCTCTTCCATCCGTTACTCAATCAATGGAATACAATTATAACGGAAGAATCGTCATTGGAATTAACTATATTGATTGGTATGCGTACCCGTCATACAATGTATTTGCTTTAATGTACTCGAACGACTACGGAGCAACTTGGTCCGAGGAAATAAACATAAAGGATTTCATGTCAAGCGATAGCATGAAGATAGCGATCACGGAAACGGACGACCAAGTAATCTGGATAACTGTTGCAATATATGATAAGGCGGTAGATGCCAGTTGGACCAATAAACCCGTCTATGCGGTTTATGAGATATATAAATGGACTTTGGCGGGTGGATTTGTATTCCAGTTTTCCATTACTACAGAACTTACCAATACTTATCTTGGAAGCCCCACATATGCGCTTATAGACCCAGCCCTGTTTGTGGCCCAATGTAGTATTTACTCAGAGGAAGGCAAGATAGTTCTGGCCTATTCCAATAAGCATACTCTTACTGGGGCTGGAACTCCTTGGTGGGGAACGGTAGATGTATACACTAAAATAAGCAATGATTACGGAGTTACTTGGGGAGCGCCTGTTCTTGTCTCTTTCTCCGATGTAGTGTTACAGGCTTCGAATTGGCGGGCGACCACTCCTGTTGTTTGCATCTCCAATGGGAATCTTCTCTTGTTTGTGTATGGAGGAACATCGGGAGCGAATAAATACTACATCCTTCGGAGTGCCAATAACGGTACATCTTGGTCCGTAGTCTATGAATTCCCCGGCATTGTGGCAAATTACGGGTACGACGCTCAAATGCGCTCCGATGGGGATCATGTGGTCTTCTCCGGTTGTGGAATGACGGTGGGTGGGGGTAACCCTTTGGCCTACTTCGAGTCGCTCGATGCGGGCGCAACGTGGGCGGCGGTTGATTTGGTGCCCGTACCTGTTCTGCAAATCCTGGTGCCGGCCTGATGGATACCTTGACTAAATCTCCCGCGGAGAAGTTTCCGATCTATTTCAATTTCTCGAGCGACATGATCGCGGGCGAGACGATCGCCACGAAAACACTTACCTGTGTCAATTCAGCTACGGGGGTTTCGACCAAGATCACCATTGTCGACAGCGAGGTGATCGTTTCCCCGGATGTAAAAGTAGTGGTGAAAGCCGGCACGGAGGATGATGAGCATTCGATCCAATGCGTAGTGGCGACGAGCAACGGGAACACCTACCAGCGGGACCTCCTGTTGAGAATTCAGTCCGTGGTGGACGATTCCTTCACGAAGCAGCCGGACGATGCTTTCCCGTTCGATGTGGATTACACGCGCCGGCTCGAGCCCGGGGATACCGTGGCGTCGGCGACGATCTCCGCGATCTTGGAGTCCGATGGGTCCGCGGCCAGTGTGACCTCGACCCCGGCGATCGTCACCCCGAAGGTGGCTGTGCCGGCGTATGGCGGCACGGACGGGGAGACGTACCGCCTGGGGGTTCGCGGGACAACGACCTTGGGGTATCTGTACGAAAAATTCGTCCGCATGTCGGTACAAGAGTTTTAGCGTGAACGGGGTTTACCAGATTTCCGATCCTGTTTCTCGGTTTTTGACATGGGACAACGACCATAATAACCAAGGGAGCAGTTGCAGTTATGACAAAGCACTCTAAATCCAGATGGATATTTTTCTCTCCTAAGTCTGCGATAAAGGGCGGTGCTGCTTTCCCCGCGAGTTTTTCCATTCCCGTTGATATGGTCAAGAGCAAGATATTCGATAGGATGTGGGCCGCAGGGGATCCCGTTATGATCGCAAGAACAGATAAGACCGCCATAAGCCATCATCGTATCAATCCTGATCTTCAATGCAAACTTGCGTCTATTTTTCAGTTCTTTTTCCCTCCATACTGGGTCACTATATTTATTCGCTATATTCTTTTTTCGTGTTTCTCTGTGATGAGCCAAGTTATCTTCTATCCATGTTTTTTCAAGATTACGAACCCTTTCTTTGTTATTTCTTTTCCATCTTTTGTTGGATTCGATGGCGGGAGAGGTTGATATATGATTTGGAGAAGATCGGTATATTCCGGCGCAAGTTGTGGAACAACAGATAGAGGATCGCCTGTCTGTCTCGAATGTCGAATTGCAGTTAGGACAAGTATGCTGAAACATATTCGTATTATTGTACAGGTTACTCCATGACCGTCAAGATTTATAATTTCTTGGAAGTCGATAAGGGAATTTCCACTCAATTCCCGTCGAATAAAGTAGCGTTTGCCACCGGAAACAACGTCCGGATCACTCCCGGATTCGTCTCCAAGACGCTCGGGAAGGCCCTCGCCGTTTCCCTGCCGAACACCCCCCCGATTCGGGCCATGTTTACTTTCGTTGGGGTTGATGGAGCTGTCCGAACGATCGTTTGCTGTGACGCCAAGGTGTACGCCTACAACTCCACCTTCTCGGGGTACACCGATATCACCCCCTCGCCGGCGCCCACGGGAGGCGCCTCGGATATCTGGCAATTCGCTTTGGTGGCGGGGATCCCCGTATTGACGAATGGGAAGGATTATTTTTGGGTTTGGTCATCGCCAACAGTAAACACCCTGACCTACAATTCCACGCTTTCTGTTTTGTATACCCTGGATGCGACGAATGTACGGATCAACAAAGCGAAAAACATTTCAAGCTGTATGCACCGGATTGTCGCGTCGAACATCGTGAGCGCCTACTACCCCGGGGGGAATACCGTGACACATCCCGGGCGCGTTTATTGGTCCGAACCTGGGAATCCCCTGAATTGGACGATCGACACGACCAACAAGGCGGGGTATCAGGATCTCGTTTTCTATCAGGATGGGATCGCAGCCCAGGCGAACATCAAGGCGCAAATCACCCGGGGCCATGAGGTATTCTTCTTCGCGGAGCGGGGCTTGTGGAAGGCCGATTTCGCCGCGGCCATGCGGAATTTCATCATCGTCAACCCGATCACGGAGATCCTGTCCTCGAGGGCCTTGTGCCGGAAGGAAGAAGCGATCTACTTCATCGGGAAGAACGACCTTTTCTGGACCGGAGGCGGGGATCCCACGGCTTTCGGTCTGCCGATCAGGGACGAGCTGTTCAACAACCTGAACGCCAGCGCGATCGCAACGGCCTTTTGCTTCGCGCCCTATGGGACGGCCGAAGTCTGGTTCTGCGTAGCGACCGGATCCAACACGGCGCCGAACAAGGCTTTCGTCTACAACACGGAAACGAAGTCCTTCTCGATTCACGATGTAGATTTCTCCTGTCATGCGGAAGCCCTTTATACGGGCGTACCCTATGATGTGGTCGGGAACGCCTCGGGGCAGATCCTCATCCTGGACAGCGGCTTCAACACGGCCGCGGGGCTGGCGATCGACGGGAGGATCGAGACGGGGGATCTCGATTTCGGTTTGCCGAACAACGTGAAAACGATCGCGGAAGTGATTCCGCATCTTGAGTATCAGGACATCGTGAGCGAGCTGATGGTTCAGGTCGGCGTGAAGAATCAGATGCCCGATGATCTCCGTTGGTCGGATCCTGTGCCGTTCACGATCGGCGTTTCGGATAAATGTGATCTCAACGGATTTCGCCGGGGGGGAAAATTTGTCCGGGTCAGGTTCTATTCGGAACTCCTGACAAGCCCTTGGAAGATGAGCGGCTACACCATCAATTACGAAGTGGGGGGAACCAGATGAATGATGTTTTGGGAATACCGCCAGCGCCGACCGGCAGATATCCGCTGATCCTTGGACTCATGCCTTGTTGGAACCAGGATTACCTGAACGCCGCATGGCCCGTTGTGCGACCCGGGGTGGAAGAATTGGCGCAAATTGCCGGGGGAGAATTCGACTCTCTCTTTGTGTACCAACAGGTTTTCTCCGGGAGGTTTCAGCTCTACATGGGGTATACGGACCTGACCGGCAAGGCGATCCCGAAGGAATATCAGATGCACCTACCGGAAAAGCTCCGGACGGCCGAAAAGGACTTCCTTGGCTTTTTCATCCTCGACCTTTTTCGGCCGAAAGCCATCCATGTTTTCGCAGCGTACATCATGCCCGAATTCAGGAACCGGGGGATTTACGAGATCGCCTATGAATACATCGAGTCCCAGGTCAAGATGATCGGCGCCAAGGAAGTTACCGCTTCCGTATCGAAGGAGGCCGCGGAATCCATGAGGGGGCGAGGCTTCGAGATGGGGTTTGCGGATATCAAAACAGGGCTTGTTGATGTGAGGAAGATACTGAAATGAGCGGAGGGGGCGGCGGCGGCGGGAATTCGGTAGTCTATACAAACCTTCTGCCGACCTATATCCCCGGAGTCCAGGCGAAGGTCGAAGAATGGATGGCGGCGGCGAATTCGCTGGCCTCGAGCAATTTCAGCGCCTACGGTGGAACGACCTATGCGGCTCAGGACACGAACGAGACGGATGGGATCGCGGCTGTGGCGACTCGGGGCCGGTACGGATCCACGATCGAACTCGATGGCAAGACGCACCTTCGCAACCTATACGACGGCCTGAAACTCAACGTCAATACGAAGATCGCGTCTTTTTACGCGGCTCAGGTAGCAGAACTGATTCAGTCCTTCGATGAGGAAGTGTTGCCGGCAATTCGCAGAAATTATGTTTTCGCCTGGGGTGGGAGTGAGCATAATGTCGCGGAGGCGATCGCCGCGGACAAGATGGTGGCGAAGATCCGTGAGATCGCCAAGATGTTCTACGACGATTACGTTCACGAACGATCCCTCATGCAGCAAGGGATGGCCCATGCAACCCCCTATGGACTCCAATGTATTCGGGACATGGAAATGCTCCGTGCGGCGGGGGTGTACGCCCGGGAATTCGACCAGGGCTACAAGATCGACGCTTGGGAGCGGTACAACGAGGCGGTAATCCTGCCGGTCCGGAATCTGGATATTCTCGGGAACGCCGTCAGAACAGTCATGTCAACGTCTCGGACGGCGACCTCGAAGTATTACAAACCGCCTATGTGGACTCAAATCGCGGGAGCTGCGATTTCGGGCCTCTCGCTTTATGCGATGTATTCAGGGACCTCGTTGAACCCGTATGCCAACCCGAACGCCAAGGGGGGCGCAGTTGGAGGGTACAACCCGAACGCACAGAGCAACATGGGAATTCCGATAGATTGAGCGGGGAGGGCTGGTAAATGAGCGGCGGCGGCGGGGGAGGCGGGACAAGCACATCGACGGTTAAGACCGTTCCGGATTGGGCGATCCCCTACGTCACGGCCTATTGGGATCAGGCTTATGCCCTTTGGAAAGCCGATACCCTTGCGGTCTACACCGGAGACGTTACCGCAGACCAGAATCAGGACGAGGTTGATGGAATCGCCGGCCTTGCGACCCGGGGGCGGTACGGGGATCAGGTCATCACGAAGGCGATCGCCTATGAGGACGATGTAATCAACGGGGGATTCCTGGGAGGCGTGAAGCCGGAATTCATGGCGGCGCTTGCTCTTGTTTCAGACAATATCCAGGCAGACTATCTCACGGTCTATTCTCGAATCGGACGGAAGCCGTATTATGTCGGGGATCCGGATGCCTCCATCCTGGCGCAAAAACTCATTGGTCCCTATCGGTACGGGGAGTGGGTTGATTCGATTGGCGTCATTCATAGCAACCGGATGAGCGCCTTGATCTATGCCGACAATTTCCGCAAAGAGCGGGACATTCAGGATCGTGGACTCGCCTACGGCGTGGAGATGGGAAAACACGCAGCGATCGACGCGGAAGCGCTCCGGAGAGCCGGTATGTATCAACGGGAGTATCTGCAAGGGTCCTATGAACTCGCCCATAAGCTGTTTGTCGAAGGCCAAGAAATCGCGGTAGCGAATCTCGAACTTATGGGGAACGCGATCCGGGCGCTCACAGGAAGCCAGCAAACGACTTCGCAAACGCAGGAAGGCAACAAGCTCATGGGGGCGGTCGGTGGGGCCGTGGGGGGAGCGATGGTCGGATTTATGTTTGGGGGGATCCCGGGAGCGGTAGTTGGCGGGATTATCGGTGGCGTAGTCGGCTGGTTTGGATAAAACGGGAGGATGGCGATGGCTGAAATCACGGGGCAAAGCTTGATCCAGGATTGGTACGATCGGTACGTCCTCCCGAAGAAGCAGATGAAGGATACCCTCTCCGGAGTGAAGCCGGATTTCAGCATGGGGAACCCCCCCTCGACAAGCCCGATGGGATATAAGGGGCCGGGGATTGCGGGTCCTACATCGTTCGCCCCCCCGGGAACCGCCGCACTCCCCCAGGCGCCGTCCGAGCCGTCTCCGGAGGATCAGCTCCGAGCGGAATTTAATCTGGACGAGGCCGAGGGGAATCAGGATACGTTCACGGAACCGGCCCTCGATGCGGATCCCACGCCGGCAAAGCCTTCCGGATGGGACAACCTGAGAGAAGGGATGAAAGATCCCTTGAAGGTGGGAGTCCTTGGGATGGGCCTGTCAATGATGGCGACCCCTCCCCGGGCGATGAAATACAGCGGAGCGGAGATCATCGGGAAAGCCGGTCTATCCGGCCTGGGGATCTACGAGAAGGCCCTTGAAACCAAGCGCCGCGAACGGGCGCTCGACCTTTCGGCCGAGGAACATAAGCTCACCCGGGAAGATCGGGCGCTGGCGGCAAGGGAACGAGCGGATTACTGGAAGGAAAAGATCGTGGATACCAAGGAGAGGACGGGGATCCTCGCCTCAACCGCGGAGTCCGCGGCCGCATTAAGAACGGCCCAGGCAGAAGCGAAAACAAGAGATGAAGCCCCCATCGGGGAGAACACTTACGGGATTGATCCCAAGATGCCGATGTGGAAGGTCGATAAGCTCAAAGGGCTGCAAAAACAGGAGAACGCTCCGATAAAGAAAGACGCCTTCAATACATGGCTCGAGACGTTCCCCGAAGGAACCTTCCCCACAAGGAAGGAAATCGAGGAATGGCACAGAACGCAGAGCGGCAGCGGGGGAGCTGACGGCCCGGGGAAATCGGCAGCGATCACCCATATCAACCGGGAGCTGGTGACTCAGTACCTCGACAAAGCCCGGGACAACATTTCCTCGAAGGCCCCCGCGGGGTCCGCGGAAATGAAGGCCATGCTCGATTCCCTCAACGTCCAGGATCCCCTCACGGGAGGGCCGAACGAATCGAAGGTCCGTGAAAGCCTCAATGCCGATCAGCGGAAGGAATATGATTTCGTGAAGCGGCAAGCGCAGAAGAATTCGACAACGATGGTCCCGGCCGAGGCCGTAGCGCAAGCTCAGTCCGAATGGAACAAGCAGAACCCCCCGAAGAAGGCCGCGGCCAGCGGGAGTGGGTACGATGATTTCAAGCGGGTGTATCAGTCGATCGTTGATTACCAAGGATGGGACAACAAGACGAAAAACGAGAAGATCAGGGCGCTGAATGAGAAAGCAAGGAAGAATGGGGTTATTAAGTGAGCGATTACGACGAATTTTTACCCCCTGGCGCGGGACCCGCCTCGAGTGGTGGCGGTTATGATGAATTCCTCCCGCCGGCTGGTGGAGGGGTAAAGTCTCCCCCCGCGCTGTCCCTTTGGGATCGGGCCAGGGGGGTTGTCGATCGCGTCAACAAGTCCATAAGGGCTGATGAGCCGGTTGCGGATATCAAGCCGGTTGATGAGACAAAGCCGGTTGCAACCTTCGCCCAAGCTCCCCCGGGAGTCACCCCGCAGCAAGAAAGCTTCGATGCCTTCATGCTCGACAACTATGCGAAGAAGGGCAAGGCGGTTGAGCTGGACAATCATGTCCGGCAGATGGAGGCCCGGGGGTACAAGATCAACCGGCCGGCAGAAACGCCGGCGATCGACAACCTGACCGCTTGGCGCCGGCTATTTGGTGAACCCCGTCCAGATGTAAAGCCGGTTGTAAAGCCGGAAGAAAAGAAGCCGCTGGTTCCGGCATACGTCGAGCCTCCTTTGGAGCCAGATGCGTTTGGCATGGTTCCCCTTACCGTTCCGGAATTAAAAGCGGCCGGGATTACCGCGGCGGCTTTCCCGGGGGATCTCCTGGCGTCCTCGATCGCTGGCTTGACCGGGATCACGGAGCTTGCTATCGGGGGAGGGCTGGAAAGAGCCGGGAAAACGATCGGGAAAACGGCAGAAGCCTTGTCTCCATCGGCCGCATTTCGCCCTTTCATGCCTCCGGAAGTGCAAGCCGCCCAGGATCGGCAGATGACGGCGATCGGCGCCATGATCCCCCCGGGGGGGGTAGTCGCTCAAGCCGGCGAAGCCCTTGGAATGGACGAAAAATATACCCCTCTGGTCGAAGCCGCCGTAAACATAGCGGCGATCGGAGGGCCTACCGCGGCCGCAATCGCAAAACCGGCCGTCCTGAATTCAAATTGGTATCGCAAGCTTACGATAAAAGAGCGAGGGTTGGTTCTTTCCACCGTTGAGCAAATGAAGGCTTCTGGTATGTCCGAGGGCGAGATCGCCAGGATCCGGCCGGAGGAATGGAAAAAGGCGTTTGAGGCCCGGGGAGGGACCCCCGAAGGAGCGCCGGCGCCCACCACGGCCAAACCTACCCCGCCCGTAGCGCCAGGGGAGCCTCCTACGACGATCCCCCCGGAAGTCAGGCCCCAGGTCCCGGCGCCGGCCCAGGCCGTCACAGAGGCGCCTACGCCGTCCCTTCCCGCCGTCGTGGAGCGACGAGCAGCCCCCCAAATCGGCCCCCGGGAGCGCCGGGATGCAGCTCTCCGCAAGATCATCGACGAGATGAGTCCGGAGGAAATGAAAAACGCCTTACGATACGATGAATTGACCGGCTTGAAGTCGAAAAGGGCCTTCGTGGAGGACGCCGGCAAGTCTCCGGTCAAGGTCGCGCTCGATGTAAACGGCATGAAATGGGTCAATGACAACATCGGCCATGAGGTAGGCGACCAGGTACTCACGGCCGTTGCCGATGCGATTCATCAGGCCGGCGGGGATGGGTACAGGATCTCCGGGGATGAGATGGCGATCCTGTCCGACGATCCCGCCGCGGCCGCCGAAATCGTGAATGGGGTGAAAGAGGCCCTGCAAAATGCGGAAATTACCGCCATTCTGCCGGATGGGACCAAGCAAGTCCTCAAAGGATTGACCGTAACTCACGGAACAGGGGGAAAGCTCGATGAAGCCTTCCAACGGCTCAACGCCGACAAAGAAGCCGCCATCACCCGGGGAGAAAGATCAGCCGAAAGGGGAGGACGCCCTCCGGGACTTCTTCAAGTCCAAGCCGAAGGGAACAAGGTTCGAGGTAAAGCTCCCGAAAAAGCCAAAGAAGGCGACATAATCGGCTCGAAAGAATCCGGATTTCAGGTAGTCCGTGACGGGAAGTGGGTTGCTTTCACTCCGGACAAGGAAGCGATCACCCAAGCCGGGGTTCTCAAGGGTCGCAAAGGAGCCATCGCGGAAGCAAAATTTCAAGACATTCCGGAACCAGAAAGGTATGTCGATTCAATCCTTGCCGGGATAGAAAAGGAATTCGGTCCCCTACCTGAACCGAAAGCGGGTCCTGCTTCGGATGAGGACACCTTGCGGCACTCCCTGACGGGGGCTGATCTTTCGGACCTGGTGAAGAAGGGAGCCACGGACAGGGAAATCCTCGACGTTGTGAGTGCCGAATGGTATTCGCAAGGAGGCGCATCGGGGAGTAACGACAAAATCGGATCATATCAGTATATGCGAAAAGGAGGCACCAAGAATCCGGAGATCCGGATTGGTAGCCTCATGGATAAAATGGGAAAAACCATCAAAGGGAAAGAGCTCGCCGCGCTGACGCGAAAAACCTTTGAGATTCCAGATCCCATACAAGAGCCCGTGCAAACTCCCGGGGAGAAGTTTGCAAAAGCCCGAAAACAGAAGCTTTCCGAACAGCCGGCCGCGAAGGTAAAGGCCGCTGATATTCGGGGGCCGGTCCATACGCACTTGGGGATCTCGAACAAGAAGAAGAACCGGCTTCTGGTTTCACAGGCCGAGTACCGGATGCTGGCTCCGATCAAGACGGGGGTTGCGCCCTACTTCACGACGAAAGCCCCTCATGGGCTCCACGCCGACAAAGCGGCCCAAGAGCTTCACGCCCTTGGTTTGCTTCAAGAGCCGTCTCTCGACGCCTTGGTCGAAGCGTTGCGTCGGGAGCAGGGGCTTCGCAGATCCGAAACGCCACAAACCGAAGTAGGGCAGGATGCAAACTTCGCGGAAGATTTTGAGCTTGGGAAGGAGAAACGGGAAGCCGAACAAGCCGCCGCGGAGAAAATAGCCGCCAAGGAGAAGGCCGAGATTCAGGCCGAACTGGACGAGGAACGTGCTGCGATCCAGGCTGCGGAAGAAGAAGTCGTACCATCCGTAGAACCGAAGCGCCCGGGCGTTACCCATGACACAACGCATTTCTTCTCCGGACTTGGCCGGAAGGCCCATTTCGAGGGTGCTCGACAGGCCGGCGCCGGCGTGGGGATCGTTGTCGATGACTTGACCAAGCCGATGATCGAAAAGGTGAGAAAAGCCACCGGAGAAAATCCGATATTCGTGGACTCCGGAGCCTTTACCGCCTTCACCCAGGGAAAGGAAATGAATTGGGGCGCGGTCCTATTTAAGTTTCGCCAGCTCGTAGAGGGAGCCGCGAACCCGGGGAATTTGTATCTTGTCGCTCCTGATGTGATCGGGAACGCGGCAGAAACATTCTCCATGCAGAAGCGATACGAGGGGCCGCTGAAAGCCCTGGCGAAGTCGGGGGCAAACATCATCATCCCCATGCAAAAGGGCGCCTCCTTAAAGCAGATGGCCGATCACTTCGAGGACATGGAAAGCAGACTCGATTCCGATAATCTGGTCTTGGGGCTTCCGTCGAACAAACAGGCGTGGACCCCGGTAGAGGCCGCCAGGATCATCGAGGAAGTGAAAGCCGGGACGATTCACCTGTTGGGAATCGGCCCTGGGAATCCGCGGTACATGGCTTTCATGGACGAGATTTCCAAGTTGGGGAAGAAATACGAAATATTTACCGACTCCGTACCAACCGGGATCCGCGATTCCTCGATCAATGAGCGAAGGAAATCGCTGCAAGAGCAAGCGGAAGAAGAAGTCAAAGCCTACGACGATACCGAATTGTTCTATGACGCCTTGAACGCTCTTTCGGACAAGGGGATTGTCAGGTTCGCGGAGGAAGCCGGTTTCGATAAATTCGGCGTCTCACCTGACGATTTCCTGAAAGATGTGAAGGATGGGACTGTAGGCGAGGGCGACAAGTACGACTGGATGACCTCTCGAGCCGACCTGGGCTTTGCAATCGACAAGGTATTGCGGAAGATCATGGGGGAGGAAGTCAAGGGGAAGGAGAACGCCGGCTACTTCCGATCGAAAGCAACATACGAGCATATCAAGAAGCAAATGGAGCGATACGCGAAGCCGGCCGAGGAAGCCCCGAAGGGCGAACCTTTCAAGCTCGACACGGAGGAAGCTCCCACAGCCGAGGCGCCGCTGATCCCCGAGGCGGCCGGCGAACAGCCCGAGCTGTTCCCTGGGGAACGCGCCAAGTACAAGGCCCCCGAGAAGGGACCGCCAGCTCCCCCGCCCGAGGGAGGACTGTTTTCCGGCAAGAAGGAAGAAGGAGGCGGCGATGAGGCCGGCTTCTCCCCCGAGAAGGATTTCCGGAAGAAGCCCACGGAGCCGGTCGATACCGACAAGCCCATGTCCCGGTCTGAGATCGCCGCGTTTCTGTCCGAGAAATTCGATATCCCCCTGCGGGTAGGCCGATTCAGGAACGCCCTGGGGATCTTCAAGGTCAAGGCCGAAGTCATCCGGACGAGGCTGGCGAACGATATTGAAGTTATTTCTCATGAAATCGGTCATGCCCTGCATAAATTCCTGTGGCCCGATGCCCGTACAACCAGCGGGGGGCTGTCTGCGGGACCCTTGCGGCCCTTCCAGGACGAGCTGCTACCGATCGCCACGCAGCCCCGCAAGGGGGGATCCAAGACCGCGGAGGGGTTTGCTGAATTCATCCGGCGATACGTTGTGGATGAAGCAGACGCCAAGAGGGTCGCGCCGAAGTTCTTCAAGTTCTTCGAGGATAAGCTGGACGCTGACGCTCCCGATGTAAAAGCGATCTTGCTCAAGGCGAGAGCTGACTACAAGCGCTGGCTCGAGCAGCCGTCCCTGGCCCGGGTCCTGGGGTCGATCAACCGATCCCCGGAGACGAAGCTCGATACGTCCTACACCAAAATCTATTCGTCCATCATCGACGCCCTCTATCCGTTTGAGGAAGTCGTGAAGGAGATGACGAAAGCCAAGTCCATAGACGAAGTACCGCCGAATCTCAACCCGTACAAGCTGGCGCATCTGCTGGCCGGCTGGAAGGGCAAACCGGACGCATGGCTGGAATACAGGCCGTTCCGGTTCCGGACCTACAAGTTCTATGAAGGCGTGAAATCCCTGCGGGAGATTTATCAGCCGATCGAAGGGAACGAGGATCTATGGGACGCCTATCGCGTCTCCCGGAGGACCCTGAAAATCGGCCAGGACAAATCGGGGATCCTCGAGTCCGATGCGAGGAAGGTCATCGAGGAATTGGAGCGGGAGCATCCCGAATTCATAAAGGCCCTCGATGAGCTGAAAAAGTACAGACGGGCGCTGAATCAGTATATGCACGAAGCCGGCGTCATCGACACAAGGCAGCTTCTCGAGTGGAACAAGGGGGTCATGGAGGACGATTACTCGCCGTTCCAGCGCGTCATGGATTACGAGACGGGCGGGGGAACAGGGAAGGCGGGATACGAGGTAAAGGGCGCCCCCGTCCATCACCTGAAAGGATCCTGGCGGGATATCATCAGCCCCACGGAATCTGATATTAAGCAAACCTACGCTTTCATCCAAGCGGCCGAGAAAAATGCGGTGGGAGAGGCTTTCGTCCGACTGGCAAATCAGGCCGAGGGGATGGGGAAATATGTAGAAGAAATCCCGGCCGACACTCAGCGGATCGCCGTGAAGGACACGGAGCTTGAGGATATGCTCCGGAAATACGGCAAGTGGACGGAGACAACGCAGTTCACCACGACGAACCAGGCCATAAGGGAAACGATCACCGAGACGGGCGAGGCCGGCGAAACCGTACCTACGGACGAGCGCGGGACGCGGATCATGAAGGATCGGGCGATCGAAGCTCTCAAAACCCGCGGCTATTCAGAAGCGGAATCTCGAACGATCGTGGACCGGATCTCCCGGGCGACGAATACGACCGCCAGGAATCGGATCATCGAGCGGGTTGTGGAACGCGCAACGGTTCGAGCGACGGTTCGGGAATTCGGGATCGAGATCCCCGAGGGGCTGGCGTACATCTATCGGCCGTCGAAGAACACCCCCAAGGGCAACGTGATTTCCGTCATGCGAAGGGGGAAAGTCAAGTTTTACGAAGTGGACAAGCGGATCTATGACGCCTTTCATGCTCTCGACAAGGAAACGTCGAACACGATCATCCGGATCATGTCGATCCCGGCGAGGTTGTTACGAGCTGGCGCAACCCTTTCGCCTGAATTCGCCCTGGGGAAAAACCCCGTCCGGGATCAATGGACGGCGTTTATCAATTCCAAGTACGGGTACAAGCCGCATTTCGATATGGCGCGTGGATTGTTTTCGGCCATCGGGAAAGATGAAGCTTACTGGCGCTGGAAGATCGGCGGCGGCGAACACGCGGCGATGGTATCAATGGATCGGGAATACTTCGACAAAACCTATAAGGAGATCATGCGGGACCACGGGCTGAAAGCCGGCGCCCTCCATGTGATTACCAAGCCGATCGACGCTCTCCGGATGCTGTCCGAATTCACGGAATCCGGGACGCGCATCGGTGAATTCAAGGCGGGACTCCGCAAGCTTGGGACGGGAAAACTCGCCATCCAGGACGCGGCATACGCTTCGCGGGAGATTACCCTCCCCTTCTCGAGAGCTGGCTCGAAGGTGAAAGCCCTCAACCAGATCATCGCCTTCTGGAACGCGAACATCCAGGATATCGACAAGATTCACCGGCAGTTCAAGGAGTACCCGCGGCAGACAACCCTCCGGTTGATCGCCTCCATCACGATCCCGTCGATCCTGCTGGCGTGGGCTACGCACGATGACAAGGACATAAAGGAAGTAGCTCAATGGCAGAAGGATATTTTCTGGCTGTTTCCGACCGGGCTGAAATGGACAACCGGCCCCTGGGAGGGATCCCCGATCATTGGGCGCATCCCCAAGCCTTTCATCATGGGAACCCTGTTCGGGTCATTCCCCGAGCGGATCGTCCATACCCTCATGGATCAGGATCCCAATGCGTTTGACGGGCTGATGGAGTCCCTATCAAAGAGCGGAACCCCAGGCTTCCTCCCCACGGCGATCGTCCCGCTGCTTGAAAATTGGGCGAACAAATCTACTTTCACGGGTCGAGCGATCGTCCCGAAAGCCCGGGAGGGGGTACTGCCGGAATTCCAGTACCAGCCGTATACGACGGAAACGGCAAAAAAGATTGGGGGATTGCTGGCGAAATTACCGAGTATGCGAGGAACCGACCTCGAGCAAGCCGTTGTCTCGCCGGCCAAGATTGAGAACCTGATCCGCGGGTACACCGGGGGGCTTGGGATGTGGGCGCTTCATGCGGCCAACAAGAGCTTACAGGTTGCCGGCGTTGTTCCTGCGCGAGTAGAACCGTCGAAAGCCCTTTCGGATTATCCGCTGATGGGCGCCTTCGTCGTTCGATACCCCACGGCAGACACGGAGAGCATCAAGCGGTTTTTCGATGACTACAACAAGGCCGAAACGAACATCAAATCGGCCAAGCTTGTGATTAAAAAAGGCGAATTCGGGGAAGCTCGAGAAATCTTGACGAAGGAGGATGTAGCAAAGGCTGAGGGTATTAAAGCAGCCCTCACGAAGATGCACCGGCTTGTGGATCTGATCTATGAAAACCCGAACATGAAGCCGGAAGAAAAGAGACGCATGATCGACCAGACGTACCTGGATATGACCGCAATAGCCAGGGAGGGGAACAAAATCCTCGATATAGTGCGGGAACAAAAAAGGAGTAGAACAACAAACCCATAGGGAGGCCGTCATGGAAGGAATGACAGAAAAGATCGGATTCATGGGTATCTGGAAAATCGAGAAGTACGATGCGAAGGTGGACAAGAGCATTCCGGGTGAGCTGGAACGGTTCTGGAACGAAATCAAAAGCGGCCGGCTCAAGCCGTCGGAAGTTTTGGAAAAGGCGAACGTCCTGCTCCAAACCGGGATGTTGGAGATGTGGGATCTCATCAAGGGAACCTCGGCCCTGCACTTCAACGCCACCGACACGAAGATCGGGATCGGTGACGATGCGACCGCCGCCGCCGCTACGCAGACTGACCTGATCGCCGCCTCGAACAAGACGTACATCGCTATGGACTCGGGCTGGCCCAAAACCCGCACCGACGATGGGGGCTTGGGATACGGCGTGTTCCAGACCAAAGCGACCTTCGCCACGGGCGATGCGAACTACGCCTGGAACGAGGCCGTTGTGAAGAACACAAACGGATCCTCGCTCAAGAGCATCTGCCGCGCCGCGACCGGATGGGGCACGAAGACATCAGCCGCGACGTGGATAGCGACGCACACGGTCACGCTGTCGTAAGCAACCATCGAAGGGCGGGACGCTTGCATAGGTCCCGCCCGTTCTTCCCTGAGGTGTAGATGGCCCACGTACTCCGCCAGAAGTCGCAACTGCTCCAGCAGACCGGGAATCCGATCTCGCACAACCACACTCCCGGCGCGGCGGCGACGGTCGCCGTCCTGTCTATCAAGATCGAGAGCACGACCGCCCGCACCGGCGGTGCTCCGACGATTGACGGAACGACCGCGACACAGGTCGGCACGTCGCAACTCAGCGGCGAAGCCCGTCATGAGATGTGGTATGTCTGCAAGGCGTTCTCCGGGGCGCAGTTTTCCGTGTCCGTACCGAACGCGGAGGGCCTTGTCTGCAACCTCGAGGTGGAGACGGCTGACGCGGGGACGGGATTTGCGTCCGCGTATCACTCCTTTGATGAGGATCAGGGCGCGGCGGGTACGGAGGACGCATGCGTCCTGACGGCGGCTCCATCAGCCGTCGGGGATTTCATGGTCGCGTCGATCATGTCCGACGAGAACGTGAATACCTCCGTCACGGCGGCTTCCGGCACGAACTGGGACGGGGGACTCACGCTCGGATACACCGACGACCTCGGCAACCAATCAGGGGTGTCGCGGTACTCCATCGCGGATAGCACGGCAGGCACCAGCACTGTCACGTTCTCATTCTCCAACGCCGGGTACGCGGCGCACATGGTCGTGTTCAAGTCGGTCGCCGGGGCGACGGATAAGTCCCTTGCCGATTCCGGGGGCGGAGCAGACGCGCAGACGATCGCGGCGACCCGGCCCCTCGCGGATAGCGGATCCGGGGCAGACGCCATTCCTTCCGTTCAGTCTTTGCTGGATCTCATCCTCACCGATTACATATTCCGCGAACGATTTGAGAATCCGTCAGGATATGACGCTACTTGGGCTCAAAATCTCGGTGGTGATGGAGCAGTAAATCCGAATTATTCAACCTCGGAACCGGGTTGGGGTTCGGAATGTGTACGAATATCAGCAACGATGGAGGATGGCTGGCCGGGAGTATCCGGCAATAGGGCAGCTATACAGCATCATTTCGGCAATAATGCCTACACATTGTGCTTCATCTCATTCGACTTTATCGTTGACACATGGCCTGCTGGAAATACAAAGGTGCGGCTTGCGGGTGCTTGCCAATCGGCTGATTGGAGCAAGTCGGCCCTTCAGCATTGGATCACGCGACATGACGATGGCACGCTGCATTGGGAACTTGAGATATTTTATGACGGGTCGAGTTCCGTAGTTCTTTATAGTCCTGCGCTGACGATCGGCAATAAATACCACGCAGAAATATATTGGAACTCCACCTCCATGCAGTATGAAGGGCGCATTGACGGAATCCCCATCGGCTCCGGAGCGCTGTCAGCCGGATGTGCTGCGGATATAGGTCATTTCGACGTTGGCATATCGCAATACGGCAACAATGCCGGCAGCGGTGTTCTGTTAATCGACAATATAGACGCCAGAGCTTACCCGCTTATAGAAGTCGGTTATGGAATTGACGAGCTTTCCGTTATCGAAGCTACCGGAAAATCTCTTGCAGATTCCGGTACAGGCGTAGACGCCCTTACCACCGTCCAGACAAATCAAGTGGCTCTTGCCGATGCCGGCGCTGGATCGGACGCCCTGGCGATTGCGTCAGCTTTGCCTCTCGCGGAAACCGGATCGGTGATCGACGCGCAGACCCTCGCGGCAGTTACCGCAATCGTGGAATCAGGAGCCGGTATCGATGCCTTGACCGTTGCTCCTACGGACCAGAAGGCTCTTGCCGATTCCGGTAGTGGAACGGATGCCCTTTCGCAGATTCAGGCTGCAACGGCCCTACTCGAGACGGGCGCTGGTGTAGACGCTCTTTCCACAGAACAGACCGCACAGAAACCTCTCGGGGATACCGGGTCCGGAGCTGACGCGCAGGCGATCCAAGTCGATGTTTTTATAAACGTGGTGCATTAACATGGCGATATATTACGTCGATCAGACTGGCGGGGATAACGGAAACACCGGCCTTGCCCCGGATGCGGCTTGGAAAACGATATCGAAGGTAAACAGTTCCTCCTTCTCCCCCGGGGACTCCATCCTGTTCAAGCGGGGCGAGACGTGGCGAGAGCAGTTGACGGTTCCCTCCTCCGGCAGCGCGGGCAATCCCGTCACGTTCGGAGCGTACGGGAGCGGGGAGGCCCCTAAAATCACAGGCGCGAACATCCTCGGGACGAGCGGATGGACACTGTACGACACGAATACCTATCAGAAAGCCCTCACTACCGACCCCGGCAACTACGTCCTTGAAGACGGTTCCATGATGACGAAGGTCGCATCGGCCGCGGCGGCGGTTTCGACGGAGAAATCCTTCTACTGGGCATCGAACGTGATCTACATCCACGCCACGGGCGGAGTGAGTCCGGAGACGAACGGCAAGGTGTACGAGACGCCGATACGATCGTGGGTTTCGTCAGTAGGCGGGAATGACTATGTGACATTCGATGGGCTGATTCTGGAGATGGGTCAGGGCACTTCGTTTCTTGTACAGGCCGACGGAGCGCAATCGTTCACGTTGAAAAACAGCACGCTTCGATACTCCAACTTTATCGGCCTGTGGGTCAGCGATTCTCCTAAAACGAACACGATGGTTCTGGATAACAACTCTTGGAGTTACATGCCGGCCGGCTTTTACATGCACGGGGACGACATAACAGTAAAGAATAACTCCCTCTCGCATATCAATCGAGGGATTGAACTCAGGGACGTGGACAACGCACATTGTCAGAACTTCCTCATCGAACATAACACGTTAACTGACTTGGGTTCGTCTATCGAAACAAATGCTGGGCTTATATTCGATAGCGACACCTACTCTGATAATTCGGACTATCATCAGGGTGTTGTGAGGTATAACTACTTTGATAGATTACAAGGACGTGCTGTTGACGGGTTCTTGGGCAACTCGGAAATATACTACAACATCATCAAAAACATAACCGAAGGAGCGGTTGGCTCTGCGATTGGGCTTGAGTTAAACGGGAAGAACAATACCGCATACAACAATGTATTTTATGAGTGCGGTAATTATGGCCTGTTTCTGAACAATGATCCGGTCGCAGGAGACGTGGCGAACGTCGTAAAGAACAATATATTCTATTCCACCTTGATAAATCACATCATAGCGGTATCTGCCGGGGTTGTTGCCGCAACGCCTCCGATAATAAACAACAACATCTATTGGATGGGTTCCGGCGGCGAGACGAAGTATCAATGGGGTGCGACCGATTACACCTTCACGAACTGGAAGACGCAATCAGGCGGAGATGCCAATTCGATAGAAGTAAACCCTCTTTTCGAGTCCCCGTCCACTTCCGACTTCCGCCTGCGATCCGGTTCTCCCGCGATCAATACCGGCGTCGACGTCGGGCTGACGGAGGATTATGAGGGTAATACCGTACCGTTCGGGGCGTCGGTAGACATTGGGGCTTATGAATACGGATTGGAGGGCGAGACCGGCACCGGCGTCGATGTCCTGACAGTTCTGGAAACGATGGAGAAGTCCCTGTCGGATTCCGGTGCCGGCGCCGATCTGATCGCCGCTTTAAGCTCCATCCTTGTGCTTGCCGATACCGGGGCTGGCGTGGATGGCCTCACGATCGAATCCGAAGATTACCTCACCAAATCCATATCCGACTCTGGCGCCGGCGCGGACGCTCTGGCCCTCGCGGTCACTCAACCCCTTTCCGATGCCGGGGTGGGGAGTGACGCCCTTACCATTCAGGAGACGGTATTCAAGGCGCTGGCTGACGCCGGAAGTGGCGTTGATGCCCTCACTACCCTGCAAACCGTTGTAAAGGCTATTGCGGACTCCGGATTCGGCCTGGATGCTCTGATCCTGGCTGCTTCTTTGCCGCTTGCGGATTCAGGCTCCGGAGCGGATCTTGTCTCGATTCAGTCCTTGCTTGCCCTCGCAGATACCGGCGCTGGCGTCGATGCGATGAGCAAGGAAGAATTCGTAGACTACATCTTCAAGACGCTGCTCGAGACGGGATCCGGGACGGACGAACTCGCCGGGATCCAGGGATCTATCGCCCTGCTTGACGCCGGCACGGGTGCTGATGCCGTCGCGGTCATGGCGGCGACCATCCTCGAGGACGCCGGATCCGCATTCGATTCCATGAGTGCGGAAGAATTCATCTTAATCATCCAGAAAGCCCTGGCAGACGGAGGATCTGCGGTGGACGCGATCGCGGAGTTACGGGCCGCGATTGATTTGCAGGAATCGGTATTTGGGCAAGATATACTGGCGAAGTACCTATCTCAACCGGGGTTCACGAAAATATGCTTTATCTTCCAGAAACGAAGGGATCATTTCAGGATCCAATAATGACGGAAAAACCCCAAAAGACGGAAGTGGTCTGCAAGGCCATCGTTGCGTGTTCCAGTTGTAAGAAGGGGATCCCCTGCAACATCACGGTCAAGATAAGCGAAAAAGATGTACTACTGCGGATCGTCCGATTCCAGGCTGCTATGCGCCGGATGAAAGCGAAAGATTCGTTACTCGCGCTCGTTGGGGAGATCGCAACCGAAATCATACGGCTGCGGAAGAACGAGGAAAAGCTGCGGGGTTATGGCGGGGTGACGCAGCCAAAGTATCTCCCCCCGGAGTATACTCCCCCCGAAGTCGATACCTGTCCCTTTTGCAATAAAAATCGGCCGTGCAGCATAGCGACACGGAAGAACCGGATTGATATCCTCGATCGGGTTGCAGCTCTGCGGGAAAGGCTGAAAGACCGGAGGACAAAAGAGCCATTGTATTGCATACTCGAGGACTCGCTGTTGGAGATCCGCAACCTCCGGTCCCGCTTGGAAATCCTGAAAGGGAGAAAATAATGCGGCTGATATCCGACGATCCTTTCGGCATCATCTGTGTCTACATGGAAGCAGAAGATCAGCCTTACGACGGGAAACTCGCCGTTGCAGAAGTCATCCTCCGGAGGAAAACCCGCAAGTACATGAGCGACGGATCCGTAGCAGGAACCGTTCTCCGGAAATCTCAATTCAGCGGCTTCAACACGGAGGCCAAGAACCGGATCCGCGCCTTCAAGCTCGATACGACGGACCCGAACGCGAATGATTGCGTCCGGGCATGGGAAGAAGCAAAGCGGGGAAGTGAAATCGTCCCGGGCGTCCTCCACTACTACAACCCGAAGCTTTGCTCCCCTCCCTGGGCCAAAGACGCCAAGGTGGTAAAAGTCATTGGCGACCATTGTTTCGTGATCGTTAAAGAATGAGCCTGAACGTGCCGATAGATACCGCGATCCTTTTGGTGGCGTTGGTGGTAATCCTGTTGACGTTATCTGACGATTAAAGGAGGAAGGAAATGCAAGCTTCATCGGTAATCATGCTGGTCATAACTGCGTTGATCGTGGGTTTCGGGGTCGGGTTTTTCGTCGGTGGGAAGCATAGGGACCGGGTATTGAAGGCGGCGGGGATCATCAAGGGAACAACGGAAGATATCGCCGCTGCGCTCAAGGCCGCCGGCAAGAAGCTTTGAGCGAACCCGGGCCTCCCCAGGATTGGTTCGAGAGGGTACTGCGAGATTTCGATCAGTACCTCGGGACCTGGGTTGGCCTGATGCTGGCCTCAACGATCCTGATGGCTTGGGTCGAGAAGATGTTCATGTGGCGCCTGTGGGATCCGGAGAAGGAAATGTACCTGAATGTCCCGATGTTTCCTACTCCGGAATGGTGGACAAACCCCCTGGGGATCGTGGCTGCACTCGTCACCCTATGCCTCGGGAAGCTCGGGGTCGGGTACTTCGTGAATTCCCGATACAATTCGGAACGCGGAAAACAGCCGGAAGCGCGAACCGATAAACCAGCGGAGTCGTAGGGAGCTATGGGGTCAAAGCTATGGATTTGGGCGAAGGGGAACAAGATTCCTGCGGTGGTCATTGTCTTACTCTTGATTCTTGTCCTCGCAAGTGCGAGCGATGGGTGGTCTGCAAGGCGCATGGCTGCACGGTCATTCGACCTCGCCCGGGGGTGGGCGAAAGCGTACCAGCGGGATACGAGTGCATCGAAGAAGGAGTACGAGGCGAAAATAAAAGGCTTGTCGGACGATCGAGATGACTACAAGAAGAAATGGGAGGATGTTAAAAAAAAGATGGACGCTCCG
>Ga0180104_1000040_pt1 | contig 34949 bp, 28 predicted proteins | sample EasRiv730_16_1Da_FD_121791 | JGI IMG/M metagenome (GOLD analysis project Ga0180104, IMG submission 121791) | Soil microbial communities from meander-bound floodplain in the East River, Colorado, USA - East River metaG ERMLT730_16_1Da | ecosystem: Environmental > Terrestrial > Soil > Floodplain ... | reverse complement strand
CATGCGGTCTTCGGGATCGCTTCACGCGAGTGGCAGAGTTTCTACCACTTCACGGTGGGCGGCCCGGTTGAAGATAGACGGCTTACCATATTGCCTGCGTACAACTTCGAGGAAGAACTGATGAGTATCCCAACCACTATCCAGGCAACACGGACAGAAGCCCGACAGACCTGAAAGGAGCAACCATGTCTCTAGGCGAACCTCTTCGCCAGCAGATCTCCGACCTCGTGACAACCAACCGGGTCGTCCTTTTCATGACGGGGACTCGCCGGATGCCACAGTGCGGATACTCCGCCCAGGTCGTGCGGATCCTCGACGAGCTGCTGCCGAGCTACGAAACGGTCGACGTGCTTCGATCGCCGGAGATGAGGGATGGGATCAAGGCGTTCGAGGCGGCCGTGGCAGAGGCGGGTGGAGATTCGCCGCACCTCCAGATCGACGCCCAGTATCACCACGGGCTCTTTTTTCGGACCGCGCGGACCGGGGTCACCTGCGTGCGCAGGCTGCTGTTGGGGGCGAAGACGCCGTGATAATGAGTCAGGTTGACGCGCGGCTTCGGCACGAGTGCGCGAGTGTCAATCTGGTAGCGCAGAAAGCGTCACGGAAGGAGGCGGCGGGACGTTTTCGGGCACGAAGAAATCGAGTGCCAGCGCCACGGTCGGATCCACGCGGTACTGATCGAAGTCGCGCACACCGTTCTCATAAAGGAACGTGTCATCGATCACGAAGTTGCCGGTGAATTCGCGCGCCGGCTTGTTGAAGATGACATAAGCCGCATCCGCCAGGATTTCGGGCTTGCGCGCACGCCGAAGCGCTTCCTTTCCTCCGAGCGCGAACTCGATGGCCGCGGTCGCGATGATCGTGCGCGGCCAGAGCGCGTTGAACGCGATTCCGTCCGACTTGAATTCCTCGGCCATCCCGAGGACGCACATGCTCATCCCGAACTTCGCGATCGAATAAGCGACATGCGGTGCAAACCAGCGCGGATTCATGTCGAGGGGAGGGGAGAGCATCAGCACGTGCGGATTCGCAGCCCGCTTCAAATGCGGGATGCAGGTCTTGCTGACGAGGAACGCACCGTGCGTATTCACCTGATTCATCAGATGGTAACGCTTCATGTCGGTCGCGAGCGTACCGGTGAGACTGATCGCGGAAGCGTTGTTGACGCAGACGTCGAGACTTCCGAACTGCTCGACCGTGCGCTCAACAGCGGAGTGAACGGCGGCCTCGTCGCGCACGTCCACGACCAGCGGCAAGGCGCGACCGCCCGCCTTCTCGACAGCCTCGGCCGCCGTATGAATCGTGCCAGCAAGCTTGGGGTGCGGTTCGCTCGTCTTGGCGGCAATCGCGATGTTTGCGCCGTCACGCGCCGCCCTGAGCGCGATCGCCAATCCGATGCCGCGGCTGGCGCCCGTGATGAACAGGGTCTTACCCTTGAGGCTCATGGGTTGCATCTTTGACTGGTCTCTACATGGGCTCGCCGCGAGGCGATGAAGGGTATGATCCGGCCGCGACCCTTTGCAAGGATGCTGCTTGCATGATGGATGTCTCGCCGCTTCGGGCCTACCCATGACGCAGGGGGATCATGACTGACCGTCGTCGGTGGAGTCCACGGTCGATGCTGTCCCGTCTCGTTTCGATCGTCGTCCTGATACTGGCGCTTGACGCTAGTGCTGCGCCGCGCGCCGTCGCGCCCGTCAACGAACAGGAGCGGATCGAGCTGCGTCTGAAGGCCGGTGATTCCATTCGGGTCGTCACAGAGTATCGGGCTTTGGGTGTGCTGCCGTGACCTCATCCGTTGGGTCCAGCTGCGCGGCTTGCGGAGGTGCGCGCGCTGCGTGGGGCGAGGCCTGCGCGCTGGGGGAGCGCCGTTCGAGGTGATCGAGGATGCGTGTGATCAGCAGTGGATCCTCGATGCTCACGCAGACCTTCACTGCCCCACCGCAGTGCTCATAGGTTTCGATGTCGATGCGAAACACTCGCTTCAAGCGATGTGCCTAGCTCATGGCGACCTGCTGCTCGGGGGCGCGATACTCGCACAGCGCACGAGATCTCCGGGCGCGCCAATAAATCAATGCGTTAGTGGGGTGCCGTTACGGTGGGAATGCGGCGAGTCACCAGTGAGTCACCCGGCGTTGCACCTGGCGCTATGCCATTCGCTCTGACGGCTTCCACGCTAACTGCTTTCTCACATGGCGTGCATCTTCAAATTTAGAGTCGCACGTCAGAGTCGTTCATCGCTTGCACTCGTCACCGTCCGCCCCCGGCCAGCAGCGGCCAATCGGCTCTGACGCATGAATTGCCCGAATCGGCACGGCTGTGGTGCGGATGTACACTCTGTGTCGAGACGGAAGCAGACCTCTGAGGGCACTTCCAAGAATTGAGTGAGGTGAGGCTGCGGAAAACCATTGGACGCCCTATCAGAAGTATTGGGCGCGATTCGTCTGGATGGCGCCGTGTATCTCGACGGCGAATTCACTGCGCCTTGGTGCGTGGAAGCGCGCTATGGCTTACCGATGGCAACGCAACTGCTCGCCGGGGCGAATCACATCGCCTTTTTCCATTTCCTGATCGACGGTGAATGCAAGGCAAAGCTCGTGGATGACGACGAAACGCTCGACCTGAAGGCGGGCGATTTGCTGCTCTTTCCGCACGATTACCAGCATATTCTCGGCAGCGATCTAAGCTTGCCGCCGGCCAGTGCCGACAGTCTCCTCGGCGCAGCATCGAGCGAACTGACGCACGTGCGGCATGGAGGTGGCGGCGAAGTCACGCGCTTTGTCTGCGGCTATCTCGCGTGCGACCGACGTGTCAGCCGGCCTCTGTTCAGTTCGTTGCCCCGAATGCTTCGAGTATCGGTGGGTGATGATCCGAGTACGGCCTGGCTGATCGAGTTGCTGCGGGTCGGTGTTCGCGAGTCGCAGGCACAACGACCGGGCGCACGATCGCTGCTGACGAAGCTCTCGGAGTTGATTTTTGTGGAGGCAATGCGTCGCTACGCCCTGACGCTAGCTCCCGAGCAGAGAGGATGGCTGGCTGGGCTGCGCGATCCGTACGTAGGGAAAGCATTGGCGCTGTTGCATACGCATGCCGGACGCGCCTGGACGGTCGATGAGCTCGCCCGGGAGGTCGCGTTGTCGCGTTCGGCACTCGCCGAGCGATTTGCGAATCTGATCGGTGAACCGCCCATGCAGTATTTGACCCGTTGGCGCCTGGCCTTGGCGGCAAAGGCTTTGCGCTCCGGTCCCGAACCGATCGGCCGTATCGCAGAGCGTTGCGGGTATGAATCGGCGGCTGCGTTCAATCGCGCATTCAAACGCGAGTTCGGCGCCCCACCCGCTTCATGGCGCAAGTGCGGAGAGAGTGCGGGCCCGCGTACTACCGCGGGCCCACGGCTTGATTGGGTGCGCTAACGCCGTTTCAAGCGGCTGCGCGCCCGGCGGCGAGCGCTTTCACATCCGCTGTCGTCAGTGGTCGCCCTCCGAGCGCCCAATCGCCGCTCTTGACCTCCTCGATGACGACCCAGGTCACTGAACGCAAGTTTTCGCCTTCGACCGCCACCATGGCGTCGGTCAGCTTTGTGATGATCTGCTTCTTCTGCTCGTGCGTGAAAACGCCGTCGATCAGTTTCACGTTGATAAGTGGCATGCTGAATACTCCGGTTGAGTTGTCGGTACACTGCGGGATGCGGTGAAGAGAAGTATCGAGCGGTACGCGGCTTTTGTAATTGGTTCAGACACCGCCCGAATTGATCTGCACGCCGAATCGATGCGCTTCCTGGCCGTCGGCCGCGTGCATCACTACACGCTGTCGCCCGTGACACAAAGTACCACCGGCAAACCTGAGCAGCGCCCTTAGCTCGAGAGACGGTCGCCGGTAGTCAGCACCGCCGCTGCGACCGCCCCGAAGTGCTCGCGGTAGACGGCGAGCGTCGCGCCGGCCTGCATACGTACGTATGCGGAAACAAGTACGGGCTTGCACGAATGGTGGGCGCCGCGCGGGTCCGTGATAATTCGGCTGCGGCCGGGGGCCCGGCCGCCGAGGGAATGAGAAACCGTTCAGACAAAGGAGGGAGCCATGACGAGGTTAATGACAACGTGGCGTCCGTTCCGCGAGATGGACGAGTTCTTCAGGCCGTTCGCGCCGTTGTACGGGCAGATGCCGATGCTTCGCGAGTTCGAGAAGGAGCTCGAGGCTGGTTGGGTGCCCGCGGCGGAAATCGTCGAGCTGGAGAAGGAGTTCCTGATCAAGCTGGATCTCCCCGAGGTAAAGCGCGAGGACGTCCAGGTGTTCGCGGAGGAAGGGGATATCGTGATCAAGGGCATGCGCAAGTACGAGCGCGACGTCAAGGACGTGAAGGTCATCCGCCGGGAGATCTTCTACGGTGAGTTCAAGCGCGTATTCACGCTGCCCGACAACGTGGATGTGAATACGATCAAGGCCGAGTGCAAGGACGGAGTGCTTCGAGTTCACCTGCCGAAGCTAGCGGTCGAGGCGACGAAGCCGCTGAAGATCACGGTCCAGTAGCAAGCGCAGCAGCGCACGTAGCACCGAGAGGTGCAGAGCAGGCCGGCGGCGCCACTCCATCGGGAGGCGTGGCCGGCCTCGCCGTTCCTGTGAGAAAAGGAGAATGCGGGTGATTGGCACGAGGCCGGCCGTGCCGATGCCCGTCGCCTGTGGCGATAAGGAAACCTGCATAAGCTGCAAAGGCTGATCGCGGAGGTGCAACGTGCCTGATCGGTATCGGAAGTTCAAAGCGGCTGCGGTCGCGGCGCCGCCCGTGTTCCTGGATCGCGAGGCGACGACGGCCAAGGCCTGCTCGTTGATCCGCGAGGCCGCAGGCAACGGCGCGGAACTGGTGGTGTTCGCCGAAACCTTCCTGCCGGGGTATCCGTACTGGATCTGGCTCGGCACGCCGACCTGGGGCGCGCCATTTTTTTTCGAACTGTATAAGAACGCCGTGGTGGTCGGCAGCGAGACTACGAATGCCCTGTGCGATGCGGCTCGTGCCGCGAACGCGCACGTGGTGATAGGCATCGACGAGCGCGACGGCGGTACGCTGTACAACACGCTGCTGTTCATCTCCCGGGAAGGGGAGGTGCTCGGCCGGCACCGCAAGCTGCAACCGACGCACGTGGAACGCAGCATCTGGGGCCGCGGCGACGGCTCGGATCTCAATGTGTTCAAGACCGATCTCGGCGCCATCGGCGGCCTCATTTGCTGGGAGCACACCATGGACCTGGTGCGCTATGCGCTGATTGTGCTGGGCGAGGAGATCCACGTCGCGGCATGGCCGGGGACCTCCACGCTCAATCACAACCCCCACTCGAAGATCTTCAACGACGTCACCGAAGCGGCCGCGCGCCATCACGCGCTCGCCGGCCAGGTGTTCGTCATCAACGTGCAGTCACCGATCGATGCGGCGATGATCGAGAAGCTCGGTCTCACCGGGCGCACGGAGATGATCGCCCCGGGCGGCGGCTGGACGGCCATCATCGCGCCGGACGGACGCATCATCGGAGGGCCGCTGGTGGGCGAGGAAGGCATTGTCTACGCTGATATCGACATGGAGGAACGGATCGGCATGAAGTACGCCTGCGATTCGATCGGCCACTACGCGCGGCCGGACGTGGTGCGGCTGGTGCTGAACCTGCAGAAGCAGAATGTCGTGGAAATCACGACCGAGCCGGTGTTACCGGGGTTCGCGGATACGAACTCGCCGGCGACCGCGCATGGGGACGTCGACGCCAGGATATTGATCGGGTGAACTTTCCGGAAGATAGAGACGCCGATTGCCCGTGGAGCGGTCCTGACCGTGCTGGTGTTCTGTGTGGCGGTCAGCACAAACTTCCTGGTAGTCATCCTCGCCCTCTCCTGGAAGTGGCTTCACTGTTGAGCAAACGACACGTTCGCGGCGCTTGAGCGCGCGATCGTGCGATTCCTCAATTGCGAGTATAAAGAGTGCGGATCAGCGCCGCGCATGGCGAAACTGGTTTGACATATTCCTGCCATGCGGGGCGCTCTTGGATCAACTCATAGGCGTTTTCTCGAATATTAGAAATCCGCGCCTCTGAATTCTCACCAGCCTGATCGATCCCTCCAAATAACGCCAAGTGAAATCGGGGAGCAAGATTATGAACGCAATCTTTCGACGGTCCTTGTGCATCGGGGCCTTCTCGGCATTGGGCTTAATTACAGTCTCATCGGCCAATGACGCTCAATCCGCCTCGCACGATGGGCAGGACGCCCGATGCGCGAAACTTCCGGGGCACGCGCAATTAGGAGCTGCGTTGTTGTCGGCGAGGCAGCAAGCAAATGGCGGATTCAATCTGGACATGTGGGCGACGGTGGTCAATCGGGACGGCATCGTCTGTGCCGTCGCGTTCACCGGCGACAACCGGGGTTCTCAATGGCCGGGCAGCCGCGTCATTTCCGCACAGAAAGCCAACACGGCGAATGCATTCAGTCTTCCGGGGCTGGCGCTTTCGACAGCCAATCTGTATGCAGCAGTGCAGCCGGGCGGGTCACTGTTCGGATTACAGCACAGCAATCCCGTTGAGACGCTCGTCGCTTATCAAGGTCCTGCTTTCAGGTTTGGACGATCGAACGATCCCATGGTCGGTTCACGCATCGGGGGCGTGAATGTCTTCGGTGGAGGTCTCGCGCTCTACAATTCGAACAATGAGCTGGTGGGCGCCATCGGTGTCAGCGGCGACACCTCCTGCGCAGACCACAACATCGCGTGGCGCACGCGTCACACGCTCAATCTGGACTTCGTTCCCGCTGGCGTGAGCGCTAACGGTGATGACAACATCAACTACAAAGGACTCGTGCCTTCGCCGAGTCTTGCGGATGACTTTTCCCATCCTGTCTGCAAGATCGCCGGTGTTGACGGGGTTTCCTCCATCAGCGCAGGGCTGCCGCCTACACAGAACTAGGGCGAGATCGGCGGCGGGCGGGCAAAGACCCGTCCGCCGCTCGGTCCATCCAGGACTGAGGCGCGGCGATAACTACGAATACACCGACCGCGGCGACGGGCAGGGCGTGCGTGAGCTGATGCTTTCCTCGGCGAGCAAGGGCACGACCCGGCACTGGTCGAGTTATGATTCCGTCATGACGGGAACACTCTGGATCGGGACACGCAAAGGCACGTTTACTTTGCGGCCGGATGCGCGGCGGCGGACGTTCCGGCTGGCTGGCCCACAGTTCCTCGGTCACATCATTCATCACATCGTCGCTGACCCGCGCAATCCGAAAATCGTTCTCATGGCCGCCAAGACCGGCCATCTCGGGCCGACGGTGTTCCGTTCGACTGATCGCGGTCGCACTTGGAAGGAGGCGACGCAGCCGCCCGCGTTTCGCAAGGCGCTTGAAGGCGAAACGGCGCGCGCCGTGCAGGCGGTCTTCTGGCTCACACCAGGCCACGCATCGGAGCGCGGCACATGGTATGCGGGCACGTCGCCGGCCGGGCTCTTTCGATCGGAGGACGGCGGCGAGAAATGGGAGTCGGTCGCAGGCTTCAACGATCACCCGATGCGGCCTCAGTGGGCGACGGGCTTTGGCACGCCGGGGGGAGAGCTATTGCATTCGATACTGATCGACCCCCGCGACTTGAGGCACCTCTATCTGGCCATCTCCGCCGGCGGCGTCTTCGAGTCAACCGATGCCGGCAAAAATTGGGCGCCGCTGAACGAAGGTGTCGAAGCGAATTTTATTCCGACTCCAGACCCCGAGTTCGGTCACGATCCCCACTGCGTCGCCTTGCATCCACTCAATCCCGACCGGCTCTATCAGCAGAACCACTGCGGCATTTATCGCCTCGATCGTCCCGCCCGGCGCTGGCAGCGCATCGGCACGGCGATGCCGAAGAAGATCGGCGACATCGGCTTTCCGGTCGTGCTCGATCCACGCGATCCCGACACGGCCTGGGTGTTGCCGATGGACGGCAGCACGGTCTGGCCGCGCACGGCGATCGAAGGCAAACCCGCGATCTTTGTCACGAAGAATGCCGGTAAGAGCTGGCGTCGCCTCGACAAAGGTCTGCCGCGCGCGCAGGCCTGGCTCACGGTGTTGCGGCAGGCCATGTGTTCGGATGCCGGCAAGCCTTTGGGCCTCTACTTCGGCACCACCAACGGCGAAGTCTGGGCGAGCGCAAATGCTGGTGAGGCCTGGCGTTGCATCGCGCGCCATCTGCCGATGATCTATTCCGTCACGTACTCGGTCTGAGTCGCTCAAGCGCCATGGGCTGTACGGTTCGCATTCCGAGTCCGCTTCGTTCCTACACCAACGGCGCGGCGTCGACTGCGGTCAATGGCTCGACGGTCGCCGAAGTGCTCGCGGATCTCGATCGACGTTTTCCGGGAATGCGCTTTCGCATGATCGACGAGCAGGAGCGGATACGGCAGCACATTCGCCTCTACGTCAACACGCGTGCCGCGACCCATCTCGCTGAACCCGTGCGGGCAGGTGACGAAGTTCACGTGATTTGTGCCCTCACCGGCGGCTAGGCTCGTGTCTCGCGGGGTGCTCTCATCGTCGGAGCTTGCGCGCTATCAGCGTCACCTGTCACTCGCCGAAATCGGCGTGGAGGGTCAGGAGAAGCTGAAGCGCGCGTCTGTGCTTGTCATCGGCGCCGGCGGATTGGGCTCGCCCTCTTCCTTGTATCTTGCGGCCTCAGGGGTCGGCACGCTCGGTATCGTCGACTGCGACCGCGTGGACGTCTCGAATCTGCAGCGGCAGGTGCTCTTCGACACCGGCGGCATCGATCGATTGAAAGCCGAGGCCGCGCGCGAACGCCTGCAAGCACTCAATCCCGAAATCAACATTGTCGCGCACGCAGTCGAGCTGCGTGCAAACAACGTTCGCGATGTGCTCAAGGACTACGATGTCGTGCTGGATGGCACGGACCGCATGGCGACGCGGTTCCTGGTGAACGATGCCTGCGTGATTCTGCGCAAACCGCTCGTTTCCGCCGCCATTCACCGCTTCGAAGGTCAGGCGATGACCTACGTGCCGGGACGCGGCCCCTGCTATCGATGTCTGTTCCCCGAGCCGCCGGCACCGGGGACAATTCCAAGCTGCGCGGAGGCGGGTGTCCTCGGCGTTCTGCCCGGAGTGCTCGGTACGATTCAGGCGACCGAGGCCATCAAGCTCATCGTCGGCGCCGGCGAACCGCTGATCGGACGGCTCCTCACCTACGATGCGCTCGAAATGCGCTTTCAGGAATTCAGTTTCACGCGTCGCACGGATTGCGCAGTGTGCGGCGATGCGCCGGCGATCACGCAGCCCAAGGATCCAGTCGAGATCTGCGGCCCCGAGGCGCTGAGCCGCGTGCGCCGACTCGCCCCACGCGAGCTCGAGTTGCTCATCGCGTCAGCGGGAGCCAACACCTATGCCATCATCGACGTGCGCGAACCGCACGAGTTCGCGGTCAGTCACCTGCCGCATGCACGCAACATTCCGGTCGGCGAGCTCATGCGGCGCATTGGCGAGATTCCGGTGGCTGCCACGGCGATTTTCATGTGTCGCAGCGGCGGGCGAAGTCTCACCGCCTGTGGCATCGCCGTCGGCGCCGGCATCAAATCGCCCGCGCACCTCGAGGGCGGCCTGCTCGCGTGGGCAGCTCAAGTCGACGCGCGATTCGATGTGGCGCCTTTAAGATAGCGGCGTTCAGCCGACCCCCGGCTGTGCTCCTTGTCTTGAGCGTGTCGACGAATTATCTTCAGGGCACGCGAACAGGTCGGCGGCCCTTTCCCAAAGGGCGAATAAGAGAGAGGAACACGATGACTACGCGTTCGATCGTCTTGAGTCAGGCTACGGCAGCGTTGCTGCTTTCGGGCTCGATCTCGTTTCTGGCTGCCGATGAGCCGGCGGGCGAGACCGGGGACCTCTGGGAAGTAACCTCCCGGATGTCGATGGAAGGGATGCCAATGGAGCTTCCCGCGCAGACGCAGCGTGTTTGCGCGCCGAAGGAGTGGACCGAGCCACCCGCGGGACCCGGTGGTCCAGGCCGGTGCGAGAGCTCCGATTTCCAGAAAGCGGGTGACAAGGTCACCTGGAAGGTGACCTGCTCCGGGCCCCCGCCGTCGACTGGGGTCGGCGAGATCACAAGAAGCAGCGCCGAGGCTTATGCCGGCTCCATCAAGTTCACCTCCTCGGACGGCGTCATGACGATCAAGATCAACGGTCGCCGGCTCGATGCTTGCACCGTCGGCAAGTGATCAGGCGCGCCTGCCCGCAAGATTGATCCGTCCCGAGTGACGCAAAAAAACAGGGCCCCGCCATTGCGGGGCCATGCCTTCAACTTATCGTCCGTGCCGGATTACGGCTTCCCGGACTTGGTTTCCCAGACATAGTCTGCGTGCGACCCGCAGATGTCGGTGAGCGCGTCGGCGAGTGGATCATCCTGCAGCGCCGCCACGATACTGCCACGTGCGGCCAGCAGCGATTTCACGTCGGGGGCCGTAATCGTGGAGAGCCTCCGGTACTCGCCACCCACGATGTGCTCCAGCCAGCCCCAAGTGGTCAGCTTTCCCTCGGCGATCAGCTTGTCATACATCGGGGCAAAGATCTGCTTGACCAGAGCGTCCGCTTGGTCCTCGCGATTGGCGTCGCAAACGAAATAGACCGAGAACCCGGCCTTGCCACGCGCCTGCGTCGTTGCATTGCCGGCGACCACCTTCCAGATGTAATCATCATGCGAGTTACAGATCTTGCCGGCTTCCTCACTCATGGCCTTGTTCTTGGCCTCGATCTGGTCGCCGATCTTTTCCTGTGCCGCAAGCAGTGCATCGATGCTCGGCGCCTGGTGGAACTGCACGCGGCGCCACTTGCCGCCGGTGTGGTGGGCCAACCAGCCCCAGCCCGTGATGCTCCCACCGGTCACTGCGGCATCGTAGATCGGCTTGTCCAGCTTCTCGACGATTTCATCGGCCCGCTCCTGCTTCGTCACGTCGCAGTAGAAGTAGGTCGCGTACGTGTAGGAGTCCTTCTCCTGCGCCACGGCCATCCCGCTGGCCAAGAGCGAGCCCAGCAGCAATGGCAAAGTCAAAACAGTCGTTGTTCTATTCACGGAATCTCCCCATGGGTTGTTGTTTATTGAGCGCATATCCGGGCGTAAACCCGCCCGACCGCTGAGAGATCAGTATAACCCTCCGTTCGTTCCGTGCGGCCACTACTCGGCGTCCTTGCACTCTTCGGCTCGAATCGGGAGATCGGGTTTGAACCGGCAGCACCTCTGCGCGCGCGCCAGCACGTCATATACTGTCGTCCGGGCACGATTCGTCGACCCACCCCAAGAACTACTCGACCGGGAGACATCCATGGCCGCACGTTCGAGATGGCAACTCGTGGCATCACTCGCATTCGTCCTGACGTTGGGTGCTTGCGGCAAGAAACAGGAGGAGCAGGCCACACCGCCTGCAGCCGAAACACCTCCGCCCGCAGCCGAGGCAGCGCCGCCGGCGGCTGCGCCTCAAGGGCCGGCACCGGAAACGACTGCAACTTCAGCCCCGGTGCTCGACGAAAAGGCCGCCGCCATTCAGGCAGCGCTGGCCGAAGAGGCCATGGTGACCGACCCGCGCGGTCAATTTGCGGTGTCCGCCTCCGCCAGCTCCACTTACGCGGGCGACAAGAATCCCGAGTCGACCGCAGCCTATACACCGGCGATGGCGACGGGAGCACCGAACATCGAGCAGTTCGGCGATAACGCGAAGTCCTGGGCAACAGAAACGGCGGACAAGGGCATCGAATGGCTGGAAGTGAAGTTCGGCAAGCCGGTTCACGCCACCGAGCTGCGCGTTCGTCAGACTCTCGGTCCGGGTGCCATCATCAAGCTCGAATTGATCGATGAGGGTGGCGCACGCCACACGGTGTGGCAGGGCGCTGACGATCAGCAGTACGACCCAAACAAGATTGCCTGGTTCATCAGGTCGTTCGAGAAGACACCTTACGCTGTCGCGGGCGCGCGCATTACGTTGGCGACCAACGCCGTACCCAACTGGAACGAAATCGACTCTGTGCAATTGTTGGGAGACTGATGCCGGCGCAGTCGAACTCCCCCGTCATCGCCCTGGTTTCCGCTCGCGCGGCGCGCGACCTCGATGAGGATCTTCCGCCACTTGTCGCTGCCCTCCGTAGCAGCGGCGCTGACGTGCGCATCGTCGATTGGGACGATGAGGGCGTGGATTGGAGCGCCTTCGATGTCGCCCTGCTGCGCTCGACGTGGGACTACTCGATGCGCCTGGCGGAGTTCCTCGCCTGGGCCGAGCGGGTCGCCGGACGGACGCGACTGTTGAACCCGCTGCGGGTTGTTCGCTGGAACACCGACAAGCACTATCTCGCCGTGCTTGCGCACGCGGGCGTAAACACGGTGGTGAGCGAGTTCGTCGAGCCGGGGCAGGACGCTTCCGCGGCGCTCGCGGGATTCCAATCGCGACACGACACTGACGAACTGGTCGTGAAGCCGGCGGTGGGTTCCGGATCGCGCGATGCGCAGCGCCATAGGTCTACAGAGCGCGCAGCGATTACCGAGCACATCAGGCGTCTCAGCGATGAAGGCCGCAGCGCCTTGTTGCAGCCCTATCTCGATCGCGTGGATGCGCAAGGCGAAACGGCACTCATCTACTTCGGCGGGCGCTTCAGTCACGCGATACGCAAGGGCCCGTTGCTGCGGTCCGGGGAGGGTCCGACCGGAGGGCTGTTCGCCGCCGAGACGATCACGCCGCGCACGCCGACGCCGGAAGAGTTGCGTCTCGGGGAGGAGGTCCTGCGTGCGATACCGTTCGGCCCGTTGCTTTATGCGCGCGTCGATGTGATTTGGGATGCTGGCGATGTTCCGTGTGTGCTGGAGCTCGAGCTGACCGAGCCGTCCGTGTTTCTCCTGCATTCACGGGGCTCGGCAGAGCGCTTCGCCGCAGCGATCCTCGCGTGGCGCGCGAAATAGCGGCAGAATCCATTTCAAATGAGTGCCGCAACCGATCCCGTTGGTACCATTGACGTCGCGCTGGCGCACGCTACGCGATTGCTCGAGACCAATCCCGCCGCTGCGGGCGAGCAGGCGGGCGAGATTCTCAAGGCGGCGCCCAATCATCCGATGGCACTACTGGTGTTGGGCGCCGCACGGCGTAGGTGCGGCAACGCCGCGGCCGCGCTCGAGATTCTCGAGCCACTTTCCAGGGCACAACCGAACTGGGCCGCCGCACACTACGAGCTCGGTCGAGCACTGGGCAGCCAAGGTCAGGGTGACGCTGCAATCGCCGAGTTGCGCCGCGCGGTAGAGCTGAGGCCCGATCTGCCCGACGCCTGGCGCGCTCTCGGCGATCACTTGACGGCTACCGGTGACGTCGAGGGCGCCGACGCCGCCTATGCCCAACACATCAAGGCCTCGACCAAGGATCCGCGGCTGCTCGAAGCGGCGGCAGCGTTGTGCGGCAACCGGATTGCGCCGGCGGAAGCACTGCTGCGCTCCCATCTCAAGAAACATCCCACCGACGTCGCGGCGATCCGCATGCTGGCAGAGGTTGCGGCGCGGCTCGGCCGCTTGGCGGATTCCGAGATCCTGTTGGCGCGCTGTCTCGAGCTCTCGCCAAGCTTCCATGCGGCGCGGCAGAACTATGCCACGGTCCTCCATCGGCAAAACAAGACCACGGAAGCGCTGCTCGAAATCGACCGGCTGCTCGCGGTCGATCCCCGTAATCCCGGCTACCGCGCCCTGCACGCCGCGCTTCTGGGCAGAATCGGCGAGTATGTGCGGGCACTGGCGATCTACGCCGACGTGTTGGGAGACTACCCCAATCAGGCAAAGGTCTGGATGAGCTACGGTCACGCGCTCAAGGCGGCCGGACGCCAGGAGGAGAGCATCCGTGCATACCGCAAGAGCATCGAGCTGGCCCCGAAACTGGGCGAGGCCTACTGGAGCCTTGCCAATCTCAAGACGCTGCGTTTTTCTCCCGTCGAACTCGACGCGATGCGCGCACAACTCGATCGCTCCAATCTGTCGCATGAAGATCGCTTCCATTTTTATTTCGCGATCGGCAAGGCGCTGGAGGACGCCGGCGCTTTTGCAGACTCGTTCGCCCACTACGCGAAGGGTAACGAGCTGCGCCGAGCCGTCATCCGGTATGACGCCGAAGATAATTCGGCGCACGTGCGGCGCTCGAAAGCGGTGTTCACGAGGAGATTCTTCGAGGAGCGGGCGCGTTCGGGGACCAGTGCCGCAGACCCTATCTTTATCGTCGGGCTGCCGCGTGCAGGTTCAACGCTCCTCGAGCAGATCCTTTCGAGCCACTCGGCCGTGGAAGGCACGATGGAGCTGCCAGACATCGTGTCGATTGCGAGGGCGCTCGGCGGCAGAAAGTCCCGGGCGGAAACGTCAAGATATCCGGAAATCCTTGCGGAGCTGACCACTGAGCGGCTCCGGGCGCTGGGCGAGCAGTACCTCGCGCAAACGCGCGTTCAACGGAAGACAGACGCACCGTTCTTCATCGACAAGCTCCCGAACAACTGGGCGCACGTCGGCCTGATTCACCTCATCCTGCCGAACGCGAAGATCATCGACGCCCGCCGCCATCCGCTGGGTTGCTGCTTCTCCGGATTCAAGCAGCACTTCGCGCGCGGACAGACCTTTACGTACAGCCTGGAGGAAATTGGTCGCTACTACCGCGACTACGTGGAGCTCATGGCGCACTTTGACGAGGTGCTGCCGGGCCGCGTGCACCGGGTCATTTATGAAGCGATGGTCGACGATACGGAGGCGCAGCTGCGGCGGTTGTTGGCGCATTGCAACTTGCCATTCGAAGACCAGTGCCTGCGCTTTTACGAAACTAAACGCGCGGTACGGACCGCGAGCTCCGAGCAGGTCAGACAGCCCATTTTCAGGGACGGAGTGGACCAATGGCGTCACTTCGATCCCTGGCTCGACCCATTGAAGCGGGCCTTGGGACCGGTCCTCGATGCCTATCCGGCCACACCGGTATTTTGAATCTGTCGCGCGTGGCATACACTGCGCGCAACGAACAAGGGGAGGCCACTCCGATGACCCGTAGCCGACGCAGAAAGTTGCAGCGAACCAAGTCGTTGAGGCGTAACCGCGCGGTGGTAACCGCCGTCCCGCTGGCTTCCGCCGTGCTGGCGGCGATCAATCCGGCGTTTGCGCAGGATCAGGCTGACGCGGGCCAGCTGGGCGAGCTCTTGGTGACGGCGCAGAAGCGCGAGGAGAGCCTGCAGGACGTTCCCCTGAGCATCACGGCGTTGGGCAGCGAGCAGCTCGAGCAGCTCAACATCGTGGATTTCGAAGACTACGTGAAGTATCTGCCGAGCGTCGTATTCACGACGTTCGGACCGGGATTCAGCGTTGCCTACTTCCGCGGCGTCGCCAGCGGCGAGAACGCCAACCACTCCGGGCCACAGCCGACCGTCGGCATGTACCTGGACGAGCAACCGATCACGACGATCCAGGGCGCGGTGGACGTGCACCTGTACGACATCGCGCGGGTCGAAGCACTTGCAGGACCTCAGGGAACGCTCTATGGCGCAAGTTCCGAGGCAGGCACGATCCGCATCATTACCAACAAGCCGGACCCGAGCGGTTTCGACGCCGGCTATGACCTCCAGCTCAACAGCGTGGAGAACGGCGAGGAGGGTTACCTCGCCGAGGCGTTCGTGAATGTACCCCTGTCAGAGAAGGCGGCCATTCGCCTGGTCGGCTGGTACAAGGAAGATTCGGGCTTCATCGACAATGTCGCCGCAACCCGGACATTTCCGACCTCCGGCGGCTGTATCAGCAATTTCAGTCCGCCCGCTCCGGGCTGCGCTGCTACTGCGAATCGCGCCAAGAATAGCTACAACGACGCCGAAACCTACGGCGCCCGCGCGGCGCTCAGGATCGATCTCAATGACAGCTGGGCAATCACGCCGAGCGCAATGGCGCAGAAACAGAAAACCAACGGCGCGTTCGCTTACGATCCGAACGTTGGCGACCTCAGCATCGCGCACTACTATCCGGAACGCAGCGAGGACAAGTGGTACCAGGCGGCCCTCACGGTCGAGGGCAAGATCGGCAACTTTGACCTCGTCTATGCGGGTGCGTATCTGAAACGCGATGACCTCGTGGATGCGGATTACTCGGATTACGCGTACTTCTATGACGTGCAGTCCGGATACGGCGCGTACTGGTACGACGATACTGGCACCCCGCTCGCGGATCCGTCGCAGTTCATCAATGGCACGGACTATTACAAGCGACAAAGCCACGAGCTGCGGCTCACTTCGCCACAGGACAATCGCTTCCGTTTCGTAGCCGGGCTCTTCTATCAGGACCAGGAGCACGAGATCTATCAGAACTACCAGATCAACGGCCTCGGCGACGCGATCTCGGTGAGCCTATGGCCCGACACGATCTGGCTGACGAACCAGTTGCGGGAGGATACAGATTCCGCTGTCTTCGGCGAGGTCTCCTTCGATCTGACGGACAAGCTGACGCTCACCGGCGGTTTCCGTGCCTACGACACCAAGAGCTCGCTCAAGGGGTTCTTCGGATTCGGCGCCGGCTACAGCTCGAACTACGGGGAAGCGCTGTGTTTTTCCACCGAGCAGTTCATGGGTTCGCCCTGCGTAAACCTGGACGACAGCGTCGACGATAGCGGTTCCATCTTCAAAGGGAACGTGACCTTTCGCGTCACCGACGATGCGATGGTCTACCTGACTTACTCGGAGGGGTTCCGTCCCGCCGGTATCAATCGCAACAACAGGCCGCCGAATCCTCCGCAATACAAGTCGGACTTCCTGACGAACTACGAGCTCGGCTGGAAGACAACCTGGGCCGGCAATCGGCTGCGATTCAATGGCGCAGTGTTTTACGAGGAATGGGACGACATCCAGTTCTCATTCCTGCCGCCGAGCGGCTCGGGATTGACGATCATCCGCAATGCGGGTGCGGCGGAAATCAAAGGGGTCGAAGCCGATCTGACCTGGGCGGCAACGGCAAGCCTGTTGTTGTCCGGTGGATTCGCGTACATCGATTCGGAGTTGACGGAAGATTACATTCCGGATCCGGGCGCACCGCCGGATGCCTTTGCCGGGTCCTCGCTTCCCTTGACGCCCGACTTCAAGGGCAATCTCACCGCACGCTTTTCGTTCGACGTCGGTGAGTCCGAAGCGTACGTCCAGGGTTCGGCGGTCTATTCGGGAAGCACCTGGTCCGACCTGATCCAGAGCATTCGCGATATTTACGGCAAGCAGGATGCCTACACCATCGCCGACTTCACCGCCGGTTTCGAGCGCAACGGCATCTCGGTCGAGCTGTTCGTGAACAACGCGTTTGATGAGCGGGCACGATTGTGGACGTATTCCGGATGCTTCGAGGGGGTGTGCGGCGTCAACCCCTATTACGTCACGAACCAGCCGCGCACGTACGGACTGAGATTCGGCCAGAAGTTTTGATGCTTCCCCTCCCTCTCCCGCTTGCGGGAGAGGGCGGGGGTGAGGGCGCTAGAACGCGCTCTTGACGACCCCGCCGTCCACTCTCAGGGCGGCACCGGTCGTCGCCGACGACAACGGGCTCGCGACGTAGACGACGAGCGACGCCACTTCATCCGGATGCGCAAAACGCTGAATGAGTGACGTGGGCCGCCGCGTCTTGAAGAACTGTTCCTGCATTTCCTCGACCGATTTGGCGCCGAATCGCTTCGCCATCTCGGCGGCGCGCGGGTCGTCGAGATCGCGCGTCGGTCCGGGCAGGATGCTGTTCACCGTGACGCCGGTCTTCGCGACGCTTTCCGCGAGCCCACGCGCCACGGCGATTTGCGCAGCCTTGCTCATGCCGTAGTGAATGCTCTCGACCGGGATCTGCAGCGCGCTTTCGCTCGAGATGAAAATGATTCGGCCCCAGTTGCGCTGCTTCATCCCGGGCAAGTAATGGCGCGAGAGCCGCACGCCGGACATGACGTTGAGGTCGAACGTCTCGTACCAGTCCTGATCGGTCGTTTGCGAGAACTCTTTCGGGAAGAAGCGCCCGACGTTGTTCACGAGGATGTCCACGTCGGGAAAAGCTTTCACCAGCCGGGCCGCGTCTTCGGCCTTGCTCATGTCGCCGACGAAGCTGAGCGGAGTGCGACCGGTGACGTCCTTTAGTGATGCGAGCGCCTTGTCGACCGATTCCTGCGTGCGCGCGTTGATGATGACCTGCGCGCCCTCCTGCAAAAGCGCCTTTGCCGTCGCGTAGCCGATCCCGGCCGTGCTACCGGTCACGAGTGCGGTCTTGCCCTTGAGCTGCAGGTCCATGGCCACGCCGCCACGCGGCATTCCGGCCAGCACCAGCGCGAGCGCGCAAAGCGCAGAACCAATGTTCTTCATTGTCGGACTCCTCACTGCTAGGCCACCCGGTTGCGTCCTTCGTTCTTGGCGCGATAGAGCTGCGTGTCGGCGGCCTGCAGCAGCTCTGCCACGTCCCCGGCGCCACTCCACTGGTACAGGCCGATGCTGAGGGTGACCCGCAGATGCGGGTGCACCGCGCGCCAGTCGTGTGTCTCGACGGTGTGCCGCAGGTTTTCGCAAAAAGCGATCGAGGACTCGCGCGACATACCCGGCAGGATCAGGGCAAACTCTTCGCCGCCGATGCGCGCAACCAGGTCGGATTGTCGGCACAGCCGCCGCATCAAATCCGCGATTCGGCGCAGCACTTCGTCGCCGACCGCATGGCCCAACTGGTCGTTGATGACCTTGAAGTGGTCGAGGTCGGCCACGGCGAGGGTCAGCGGCTGGCCCACGACGCGTGCGACGTCGATTTCGGCGGCCAGACGCTGGCTGAAAAAGCGGCGATTCGCGATTCCGGTCAGGGGGTCCTCCTGCGATTCGCGCTCCAGCGTGCGGCTGCGCTCGCCGAGCGCCGAGATCAGGCTTTCCTTTTCGCGGTTGGCCTGCTCGAGTTCCGTGGTGCGCTCGGTGACGCGTTCCTCGAGGCGCAGGCGATAGTCCTCCAGATCCTCGAAGGCACGCGCGTCGGCAACGGCGGCGGCTACCTGTTCGGCGAGCTGCTGCATCAAGTGCAGATCGGCGTCCGAATACACGCCAGCCTCGGTGTGCTGGACGCTGAGCAGACCGATCACGATGCCGTACTCGATCAGAGGTACTGCGATCAGTGATCCGGTTTGCCTCTCGGTGACCTCGGCGTTGCGCCGCAGGCCCTCGGGTGCGCTCGCCCAGTCCTCGATCAGCAACGCTTCCCCGCGTTCCACCACCCAACCGAACAAGCCCGCATCCAGTCGTTTGCGTCCAGGTGACAGCCGCCGGCCACGTCGCTCGTGCACACGCAACTCGAGCATCTCCGCTTCGCGATCCACCAGCGCGAGATAGAACTCGTCGAACCGAAACAGGGCCCGTGTCTCGGTGAGGATGCGAGTGCCCAGTTCATCGAGATGGCGCGCGCCATGCAGGGCACGCCTTGCGCGCGACAGCCTGGCCAGCGGGGCGCTCTCGGTCTCGGCGACGCTGAGTGTGCGGCCGATGCCATTGAAGCTGAGGACGAACACGATCATCAGCGCCGTGAACAGCCCAAATGTCGCCGGTGGCTCGACGTTGTAGAGCACCGCCGCGAGCACTCCGGCTGGAACGAAGACTAGATCCATGAGGGAGTAGACCGGCTTGATGATTCGCCGCACGTCGCGCCCATCGAGCCAGTAGTACAACGTCATCAGGAACACGTTCACGATCTGGGCAACGAGCGCCATGACCACCAGCGGCAGCAAGTCGGCCAGCGCAAGGCCGTCCAAAGGATGGCGGCCACCCAAAGCCAGATAGGCATGACCAGCAGCGAGCAGCATCAGCGCCGTCATGCTGGCGTTGTGAATGGCACGCAGGGCGGCAACCTTGAGGGAACCATAGCTGTAGCCCCGGTTGACGAATGGCCAGAGGAGTGAGGCAGTGGCGCAAATCGCGGCTGCCACGGGCGGGCTCAACACGAGCAACAGACCGATCTGCGGCAAGCGCTCCATCGACGTCAGCCCCACGCGTGGCGCCGGTAACCCGAATTGCCAGATGAACAGGCAGGCGCCAACGCACAGTGCCACCACCCAGATCGGTGGGAAATCGTGGGCAGTGGCCAGACTCTGGACGAGCCCCACGCCGGCGGCGACCGCGAGCAGCAGCGAGTAGACGATCAAGGGGCGATAGCGCGACGCCATGGTCGCGCAGTTTACGCGGCCGCGGGCCGCGGGCGTCAGATGCCGCCGGTTCGGCGCTGATTCTGCTTGTCCCGCAGGATGTCCGCGTCGGCGCGGTTATCCTTGATCTGTTCCGCGCTCCAGCAGATGGTGCGCGTGTTGAGCCGTGAACCGAGGACCGAGTCCTTCTTGCAGTAGCGCTTCTCGCCGTCGACGACCTTGATCTTGTAACCCTCCTTGATCATCGCCGCGTCTTCCGCCTTCTCGCGGGCGGAGCGCTGATCGGCCGTCTCAACCGGGGTCGCCTCATCGGACGGCTTGGCCTTGCGGTTCGCCTCGGAATCCGCAGTCGTGGGGGCAGCCGGTTCCGCGGCCGGGGCAGGGGCGCTTTGGGGTTCTGCTGGCGGCTCCGTGGCGAGGCATACCGAGGCACCTACCAACAGGCCGGCCATGAGGACTCGCATGGGAACTCCGGGCTCGAATGCTTCAGATGCGTCGATCATGCGTACTAACGAAGATCTTCGTATATCGAGTTTCGTACTTCAAGTCTGTTCGTCCCAGAGGCTTATCCGCGGCGGCCCGACTCCTCTGGCCGGGGCGGGGGGTTCAGGCTAGTCTTGAGTCCGCGCTCCACAACGACAGCAGAGCGGGCGCTCATCCAGGAGATCAATGACCGATTCGATACTCATGACGTCGCTGTGGGCCCGCTGGCTTGCCCCTTGCTTGTCAATTCTCGTGATGACCCTTGCCGTCCCGATGGCCGAGGCGACCGAGCCGTTGACCGCCGACAATCAGGCCAGGATCCGCGCCGAGACCTTCGAAGTCGTGCTCAAGAAGCCGAAGCCCGATTCGCTCACCTACGAAAAGCCGCTGCCGCTCGATCTGCTGCCCTACATCCAGCGCACCGATGAATACCTGCCGATCGGCACGGCGTTTGCGATAGGCAACGGCCGCTACGTGTCCGCCGTGCACGTGATGGTGGCCGGCATGGGCAGCCAGTTCGGGGAGCCGGCTCTGCGCGATGGCAACAATCGCGTGTACGAGATGGACAAGATCCTGAAGGCATCGCTGCACGAAGACTTCGTGGTGTTCTCGCTCAAGGATGGACCGCAGACGCCGGGGTTTGAGCTCAACCTCAAGCCCAAGTTGAACGAAGTGGTGTATGCGGTCGGCAACGCGCACGGCGAGGGTGTCGTGATTCGCGATGGTCTCTACACTTCCGATACGCCCGAGCAGCAGGATGGTCGCTGGAAATGGTTGCGCTTCTCCGCCGCCGCCTCGCCGGGAAACAGCGGCGGGCCGTTGCTCGACGCGCAGGGGCGCGTCATCGGCGTCGTGCTGCGCAAGTCGGTCAACGAGAACTTGAACTACGCGGTGTCGATCGCGCAGGTCGGCAATGCGAAGGACAATGCCGCCGTCGTCGACACCAAGATGCATTTCCGGCTGCCGATCATGGAAGTGACCGAGACCGGATCGCTCAAGCACGAGTTTGAGCTGCCCTTGAGCTTCGGCGAGTTCGATCACACGGTGACCCGGTACTTCGAGGACTCCATTGTCGGGCTCAAGAAGGAGCTGCTGCGCAAGAACGCCGGCCGGATCTTTCCGCAGGGTGACGGCTCTGCGATGCTGTTGCACAGCGTGTATACCGCCGGCTTTCCGCACCTGATCGTCGAGAAGGCGGATGGCGCGTGGGACGTGTTCTATCCGAACGAGATCGCCGAGGCCGAACTGCCCAAGAATGGCTACGTGGCGCACGGGATGCAGGCCGACTCGACCTGGGCCCGCGTGCGCCGGCCGGATGATGTGACCGCGCAGACGCTGTATGCGGATTCCAAGCTCTACATGGATTGGCTCCTGAAGGCCATCACCGTCCAGCGGCGCGTCGGGCCCGAGAACGTGCGTGTGCTGTCGTTCGGCGAGGCGCGTGAAGCATCGGTGCACGTGGATGCCTTTGGCCGAAAGTGGCAGGTGAAGGCCTGGCCGATCGAGTACAACGATACGACGGCGATTTCCTTCGCGCTGCCGACGCCGGAAGGCTACGCTGCGATGGTGCGCACGGTCTCAACGCAGGCCGTTGACAGCAACATGTCGGAGATGCAGACCCTCACCGATTTCGTGTACGTCTCGTATGGCGGCTCGCTCGCTCAATGGCGTGAGTTTCTCGGTCAGAAGTCGTTGCTGCCGGAAGCGTTTACCGAGATCGACATCGAGTTCGACTACGACAAGCAGTTCCACTACACGTCGAAACGTATTGCGGTCTCGCACACCCGCGACCTCCAGAAGATCACCAAGGACAGCTACCTGACGCTGAGCTTCGCGTTTTTCAGCGAGGGCGGCGCGACGGTGTGGGACGTCGGCGGCGTATCGCTGATGGAAAATCTCCACGGCGACAACATGCTCGCAGTCTCACGGCGGCCGCGACCGGCGCAATCGATGCCCGACTCCGAAAAGAGCGACTGGGACAAGCTCGCCGCGCGGCAATTTCCTTACAACGCGACGCCGATTCCAGATGACGGCACCACGGCGATTCACAGCCTCTATTCGGCTGGTGAGATGAACGCTGTGAACTCAATTGAGCCGGATGCGGTCATCTACGAGGTCAGTTACATCGCCGAGGGCGAACAGGGTCCGGAGAAGATGAGCTCGAGCCTCGGCACACTCATGAAAGGCGTAAACGTCCACGAGTAAGAGGGGACGCCACCATGGCCAAATACGACAACATCCTGGGCACGGTCGGACAGACACCGGCCGTAAAAATCAACAAGCTGGCGCCGAAGCACGTCAAGCTGTACGTCAAGGTCGAGGCCTTCAACCCGATGGGCTCGGTCAAAGACCGCCTCGCGCTCGGCATCATCGAGGATGCCGAAAAGCGCGGCACTTTGCGTCCGGGGCAAACGGTCGTGGAAGCCACGAGCGGCAACACGGGCATCGGGCTCGCCATGGTGTGCGCGCAGAAGGGTTACCCGCTGGTCGTGACCATGGCGGAAAACTTCAGCGTCGAGCGCCGCAAGCTGATGCGCTTCCTGGGTGCGAAAGTGGTGTTGACCCCGGCGGCAATGAAAGGCACGGGGATGCTGGCGAAAGCGGTCGAGCTCGCGGAGAAGCACGGCTGGTTTCTCGCGCGACAGTTCGAGAACGAAGCCAACGCCGACATGCACTCGCGCACGACGGCGCAGGAAATCCTCGCAGACTTCAAGGGCGAGCGGCTCGATTACTTTGTCACCGGCTACGGCACTGGCGGAACTCTGAAGGGTGTCGCTCGCGTACTGCGGAAGGAGCGACCCGAGACGAAAATCATCGTGTGTGAGCCGGACAACGCGCAGATTCTGGGCAGCGGAATCCCGCAAGCGCGCACGGCAGACGGCCAGCCCGCCGGCAGTCACCCGAACTTCCGGCCCCACCTGATGCAAGGCTGGAGCCCGGATTTCATCCCGAAGCTCACCGAGGATGCGGTGACGATGAAGCTGGTTGACCAGATCGTGCCGATCGCGGGAACCGACGCCACGCGCTTATCGCGTGAGCTGGCGCAGAAGGAAGGCATCTTCGTGGGCATCAGTGCCGGCGCGACCCTTTCGGGAGCACTCAAAGTCGCCGAGTCCGCGGTGCAGGGTGCGACGATTCTGTGCATGCTGCCCGACACCGGCGAACGCTATCTCAGCACGCCGCTGTTCGCCGACATCCCCGCCGACATGACGGAAGAAGAGATAGGGATCTCGAAATCCACGCCCAACTACCGCTTTGACGTCGCGGCACCGCCACCGCCAGCGCCGCAACCGGCCGCCGCTCCCGCCCAGGTCGCGGCCGATGTGGATGCGACCGGGTTCGTGAAAAAGGTGACGAGCGATGCAGAAAGACCGGTCGTGATGTTCGCGCTCGAGTGGTGCGAATTCTGCTGGGCGGTGCGCAAGTTCTTCACGCATCTGAAGATTCCGTATGTCTCAGTCGATCTCGATTCGGTCGAGTACCAGAAGGACAACCGCGGTGGAAAGATCCGCGCGGCGCTCACCGCCAAAACGTCGATGGCGACGATCCCGCAGATCTTTGTCGGTGGCGAATTCCTCGGCGGTTCGACCGACGTGCTCGAGGCCTGGAAGCAGGGCAAATTGCAGAAACTGCTGACGAACGCTCGCGTGCAGTACGACCAGTCGGTCAGCGTCGACCCGTATTCGTTCCTGCCAACCTGGCTTCAAAAGCGCTAAGAGCCCCTCACCCCGGCCCTCTCCCCAAAGGGGAGAGGGGGTCGGCGATCCATTCCCTCTCCCGCTTGCGGGAGAGGGTTAGGGTGAGGGCGATTCCCTCTCCCGCTTGCGGGAGAGGGTTAGGGTGAGGGCGATTCCCTCTCCCGCTTGCGGGAGAGGGTTAGGGTGAGGGCGATTCCCTCTCCCGCTTGCGGGAGAGGGTCAGGGTGAGGGTCTATTTCCGGGCCGAGTGAGTTCTCAGTGGACACTGATCGCTGGACACGACTCACAGAACTCTTCGAATCGGCACTCTCGATGCCGCCTGCGGCTCGCGCGGCATTCGTCGAGCGAGAGTGCGGCGGAGACTCCGCGCTGCGCGCCGAGCTGGATAGCCTTCTAAGAGCGAGCGACGCTTCCGGAACGTTTCTCGATCAGACTCCGGATTCTGCGCATCATCCAGCTCCGACGACTGAGACTCTCCCCATCGACGCGCTTCTGGGGCATTGGAAAGTGCTGCGTCTCATCGGACGCGGTGGCATGGGCGAGGTGTATCTCGCCGAGCGCACCGGGGGCGATTTCGAGCAGCGCGTCGCAATCAAGCTGACGCGACGCGAATCGGCCGCGCAGCTCGAGCGCTTCAGTGGGGAACGCCAGCTCCTCGCGCGACTCGATCACCCGGGAATCGCGCGACTGCTCGACGGCGGCGTCGCGCCGGACGGCCGTCCGTACTTCGTCATGGAATACATCGAGGGACAGCCGCTCACCGAGTACTGCGATGCCGTCAAGGCCGGGCTAGCTGAAAGACTCGCGCTCTTTCTTCAGGTTTGCGACGCCGTGGCCTACGCGCACCGGCATCTGATCGTTCATCGCGACATCAAGCCGGGCAATGTGCTGGTCGACGCCGACGGGCGCACCCGCCTGCTCGACTTCGGGATCGCCAAGCCGCTTGACACGGGAATTGGCGGTGCAGGCGCCTCGGCGGGGATGACCAGCGCGCTGCTGACTCCGGACTACGCCGCACCGGAACAGCTCGCGGGAGAGCCAGTGACGACGGCGACGGACGTGTATGCGCTCGGCGTGTTTCTGTTCGAGCTGCTGACGGGACGCCGACCATGGGCGATCGAAGGTCAACCGCTCGCGCGCGCGTTGCACACTCTCCTTGAGCGGCCGGCACCACGGCCGAGCCAGCTGGCGGTCGAGACGAAGAAAGCACCGGTAGCACCGCGACTGATTGAGGGAGATCTGGACGCGATCGTCGCCAAGTGTCTGCGGCGAGAAGCACGATATCGCTATGCGACGGTCGAGGCACTGAAGTTCGATATCGAACGGAGCCTCAAGGGCGACCCGGTGCTCGCGCGCGGGGACGCGAAGCTCTACGTACTCGGGCGCTTCATCCGCCGCTATCGCTGGGCTGCGGCGTCCGTCGCCGCAATCATCGCGATCCTCAGCGTCGGCATCGCGGCGACGGCATGGCAGGCGAACCGCGCGAGCCGCGAAGCGAAGCGTGCGGCGGCGACGCGGGATTTCCTGATCAGTGTGTTTCGCGAGAGCGATCCTAGAATCGCACGGGACCGGCCGCCGGGCGAGATCACCGCAAAGGAGCTGCTGGACGGCTCCGTGGACCGCATACAAAAGGAGTTTGCGGCTGATCCTGAAACGCAGCTCGAGCTGCTGGCCGTCGCAAGTGAGATCTACGGATACTGGGCCGACGAGCCGCGTTTCATGGAGCTTCTGCAGAAGCGCACGGATCTCGCACGACGGCACTACGGGCCGACACATCCCACGGTCATCGAAAGCCGCCTCATCGACGCCTGGGGGTCGATCTATACGCAAGACTACCCAGAGGCTAATCGCATCCTCAGCGAAGCGGACGCGCTCATCCGCGACGGCGGCCACGACGATTCGGTGCTGCGCGCACGCTGGTGGCTCGCGAGGGGCGAAGCGCTGAGGACCGCGGGTCCGTTGGAGCGACTGACGGCGCTCGACCGTGCCGTCGAGCTCTTCGCACGCGTCGCACCGGAAGATGTCGACCATGCTGTCGCGCTCGCCAACTCTGGCAGCGCACATTTCGCCCGGGAGAACTACGCCGAGTCGCGTCAACGCACCGAAGCAGCGCTGGACCTGTTCATGAACGCGAAGGATCGGAGCGATCAGGATGTCGCGGGCACCTACGCAAACCTTGCGCGCAGCCTCCAGCACCTCGGCGAATTCGACGCGGCGGAGCGCGCCTACGAGCAGAGCGCCGAGCTCACGCGCAAGACTGGCGGCGAGCGAGGCGGCCAACATTGGCGAACGGTCGCCGATCACGCCCGCCTCGTTCACATGCGCGGCGAGCGCGAGCGTGCGCACCGGATGTTCGATGCATTGCTGAAGCTGATCTCTCCCGACTGGAAGCTGACCACGGACAATGTCCTGGCGCGCGAGTACTACGCCGAGCGCCTGGCAGCCGAAGGTCGAGCCGTCGAAGCGATCCCGATGCTCGAGGTCGCTGAGCGCACCTACATCGAGCGGGCGCTTCGCGAACACGATCTGCGCCGCGTACGCCAGACGCTCGGGGATGCGTACGCACGTGCCAATCGTGCCGAGGACGCGCGGCGACCCCTCAGGATGGCGCGCGACGAGCGCATGGAGAAGGATGCCCCCGACATGAGCGCCACGCTCAGTGCGCGGGAGCGCTGGGCTCGCTTTCTGCTCGAGCAGAATGAGGTCGATGCCGCCGCGGCCGAGCTTCGCGACATCGTGCGCGTTGCGGGCAGCCGGGCCCTTGTTCCCGCGTCACTTGCGCACGCCGGTCTGGCACAGCTGGCCGTTGCGCGGCGGGACGCGCCCGCGGCTCTGAAGGAGAGTCGCGCAGCGCTCGAAATCCTCGAGCGGGTTCAGGGCCTTTATGACGTGCGCGCAGGACCCCACGTGTGGCGCATCCATGCCGCGGCGCTCGCTCTGAGCGGCGATGCCAAAGGCTCAAGCGAATGGGCCGACCGGGCTCTCGCCGCGAGCCGCCGCTACGACGCGCCGTCCAGCCCTTCCGTCGCATCCACCGCGCACTGACCCTCGGCTCACGACCGTGGCCGCTTCCTGGGAGCGTTGCTGTTCTTCCCATCAGCATCGACTCGCGAGTTGCGATCGCTGCACGAGACATCGGAGGGCAAGCAATGGCCCCCATAGTCGGAACATTCCGCATCGGCGCATTCCTTTGCTCTTTACCCATCGTGCTTGCGTGCGGCAGCAACTTCGACCGTCCGTCGTCGTGGCCGTAGTTCCCGGCTTTGCGTACGAGCAGGTCGCCCACGTCGGCGAGGCCGTGGACGGGTTTGGCGCTGGTGCGACCTACGACTCGACGTACGGTGAACTGTGGTTTCGGTGCCGAGCCAGCATGCACTGCGGCCTTGAGATCGGCATCAATGACCCCGGCGAACGCGCAGCAGCAGCCCGCCGATTGGGACTCCTTGTCAAAGACCGAGCTTGAGCCGTTACGCGCTTTGACGATGAGTAAGTTATGTGCTCTGCGCTGACAGCTGGCGGTAGAGCCACGCTTTCGCGAGCGTCCACTCACGCCGCACCGTACGCTCCGAGATGCCGAGCACGCGCGCGGTCTCGGGTTCGCTGTAGCCCGCGAAGTAGCGGCATTCGACCACGCTCGCTGGCCGGGGTGACTGTTGCGCGAGCTGCTCGAGCGCATCGTTGAGTGCGATCAGTCCCTCGTCGCTGTCGACGCTGAGCTCTCCGGCCTGAGTGAGCGACAGGTGTGCGGCTCCGCTCCCGCGCTTCTGCGCGATCTGTGCCTTGGCGTGATTGACGAGTGCGTGGCGCATCGCGAGAGCGGCGGCGCACAGGAAGTGGCGGTCATCCGTCCAGCCCTTCATCTTCCTCAACTTGAGATAGGCCTCGTTGACGAGGGCAGTCGTCTGCAGTGTCGCGCCGGCGCCTACGCGCCGGCGCTCGCGGCGGCCGATACGTCGTAAGTCCTCGTAAAACAAGGGGAGTAGCTCGTCGGCGAGAGCACGAACCGCGCCGGGCGGCGCACTCGTCCCGTCCTCATCGTCGCCTGCCTGCCGATCCGACGCTCCCATGCTGGAATGATAGCTTGAGCGTGGCTGGATTCGCCGCCACCCGCTGTTTTCTCCGGTCATGAAACGAATGCGTGTCGCACTTCTGTTCGACTGACCGGTTCTACGCCCTTTTTCTGTTTTCGCTCATAACAGCAGGCTAAACCCGCAGCGAGTACCACCATGAATATGTCGTTCGGTGCTGGAGCGCGCTCCGCGGCCGCGGTTGTCGTCGCAGGAGCTGCAATTTGGACGGCATCCGCTGCGACAACGTCGGACGACGAGGGGTACGCCGACATCTGCGTCGGACAGGACCGCGTGCTCCGAGTGGCTGACTCGGAGGGATGCCCGGATGGCGAGAAGCGACTCAAGTTGAGCTCATGGAAGCCGGAGAAGGCCGACGAACAGCAGGCCAAGGAAGACGAGCCGGAAAAGAAGAAGGGAGAACCGGCGCGAAATCGGGTCACCGCCCCATTCGAGGTGGTCGACCGCGCAGGCAACGTGATCTTGCGCGTGACCGAGGGTGATGCTGATACCGGAGGAAGAGGTGCCTATCTCTATCGGTCAGGGCAGCCAGTGATTGTTTTGGGCACCACAGGCCCGTCGTTGCTTCTTAGCAATGATGGCGCATCGCCGGGGGTTTGGCTGGGAATCAAGGACGAGGGAGCAGGCTTCCTGGACGTGTATCGAGCGGACGGGGTGGCAGCGGAACTCGGGCCAGGGAGCGCCAACAACACAGCGCTGCGCATCTACGGCGAGGCGGGCAAGCCGCTCGCGGCAATCGGCATTGATGCAGCCGGCAATGGAGCCGTGCGCGTCGGCGACAGTTCCGGAAGCCAGGTTGCCGGAATGGCCGCGGATAGCGATGGAGGCGGATCCATCGTTGCGTACCACAAAAGTGGGCAGCCGGCAGCAGCACTGGCGATCGGCGACGGCGGCGTTGGCTCGATACAGATCTATAGCAACGGCGGCCAAGTACTCGGATCGCTCACGCAAGGGGTCAACGGAGGAAAGCTGCAACTCAACGATCTAGGCGGTGAGCCCATGGTCGAGGCTGGCACCCTGGGAAGTGTCGGCATTGTGAAGACCGGACCCATGACGCGAGCGAGCGGAATATTGGGCATTCCAGGCAGCTACATCAAGGGAGGCCAATAGCACTCGTGCTACGAGCATCGTCATGAGCATGCACAGAATCACGCACCTTATTCAAAGAATTGACTGAGGAGACCGACATGCGCGCGCGATCCGCTTCCCCGATCATTGGCCCGCTCGCGCTAATGCTCATTTGCCTTCCCACGCTATCCGCCTTCGCGACCGAAGGTGACATCCTCGCGCTTAGCCGCGCGACGTACGCAGCGCTGCGTTCCTATGCTGATACGGGAACGGTCGATGTGGAGTACGGCCCGGCCAGCGCCATCATCCGGGAGCGCCACACATTCCGAACGCGCTACCGCGCGCCGCGACGTTTCTATTTCGACTTCATCAAGCACCAGAAAGCTGATCGCTTTGTCGTGTGGAGCGACGATGAGGCTTTCCGCACTTGGTGGCAGACCACGGGGGTCGAGACCACGTACCCGAAGGGACAGGGAACCGTTGCGATCGTCACTGCAACAATGCCCACGCAGAATGCCATCGCGCAGATTGCACCGCTTCTGTTCTCGCAGGCAGGCCTCGCTGGCACGCTCACCGAGTTCGGGGACGCATCGGTCGTAGGCACCGAGAGCGTGGGCGGCCGCAGTTGCCACAAGCTCGTCGGCGTCGCGCGTTCCATGTACGCAGCGACCCAGCACGTGACTAACGTGCGCCGAACCACCGTGTGGATCGACATCGAGACGCTGCTGATACGCAAGGTCCTGGAAGAAACGCCGCAAGGAACGCCGCCGGGATTGGTGTCGCGAGTCACAACGATGTTCGAAGCCGAGGCGAATCCCACGCTCGATGACGATCGCTTCCGCTTCGTGCCGCCTTCGCCCCCGAGGTGACTCATGCGCGCGTCGACAACTACGCTCCTGCTGATAGTCGTCTCCGGCACGGCGCACGCGGCTTTTCAGGTGCCGCTCTGCCCGGGACTCACGATCGTCACTGCCATCAATCAGCAAGGCGGCGACTACGAGTCGATCAAGACCGTCGAAACCGTGACTCCCAGTGAGCTGCGTATCAAATATTCCTCGGAGGCACCCGACCGGGACATGTTGTCGAGCAACGCGGGGCAGCTCAAGAGCACGACGGTCTACCGGCGCATGCTCATTGATGACCTGCGTTCCTCCAACCTGTACCAGCAGGTATTCGCTACTGGATCCGATGAGCTGATTCCCGGAACAACCGCGATTGGAACCTCGCGAATCGTCCTGGATGCGCTGCGCACGCGCGGGGAAGCCACGCTGTCGGTCTCAGCGGCTTCCCTGGGCGAGCACATCCGGGCGGACAGGAAACTTCGGCCGAACGTCTACGACTTTTTCACCAGCGGCAGGCTCGAACGCGTCGGAACCGTGAAGATGCCCGTGCTCGTGAACGATCGTCTCGTCGAGGTGAGCGCGATCCACGCGCGCGGCGACTACTTCGGCGACAAGAACGAGTTCTTCTTTCTCGATGACGAGTCGAACCCGCTGACATTGAAGTTCCGGTTGGGGATTGGGGCGATCAAGCCGATGCTTCCGGACATGGCTGAGACATGCGCGGCGCTCCGCAAGGCGGGCCCGGCGGCGATCACGGGCTGGGAGAATCAGTGCCTGCCCGAGGGTGGCGACCGCGACGTGCTGCAGGTTGTGAAGATCACCTATCGCTGCCCAGCCGGCGCACTGAACCTGGCGACTGGCGGTGCGGGCGCCGCGGGTTCCGGAAACGGTCCGGGTGGCGCAATGAATGCCGGAGGGTCCGGCGGGTCGGGCGGCGTCGCCGCACTCGAGCAGGCTCTAAAGGACAATGGAAAAGCGGACATCTACAGCATCTACTTTTCGTACAACAGTGACGCAATCCGCAAGGAGTCCGAGCAGACGCTCGCGGAAATCGGCGCGCTGATGCGCAAACATCCGGATTGGAAGCTCGGCATCTACGGCCATACCGACAACATTGCGAGCGACAAGTACAACCTCGACCTGTCTCGACGTCGTGCCGCCGCGGTCGTGAAGGCGCTCACTGCCCGCCACGGCGTCGATGCGGGCCGACTCACGTTCGGCGGTCAGGGCGAATCCGCGCCGAAGGTCACGAACGATACACTCGAGGGGCGCGCGAAGAACCGCCGCGTGGAACTGGTGCGCATGTCCTGACTCGCAGCCAGTCTGCCTCAAGGCTCCGACCGTTGGACGCTCGATCCCACGCGCGCACCTTCCCGCGTACTGCAGGCGGTGACACTCGCCGCCTGAGTTGCGCCGCGTGGCAAGCGCTTGCAGGTTGCCCTCCAGCGGACCCTTCTCGCCCCCTTCATCGCCGGTCTGCCGATCCGACTCTCCCCTGCCGGAATGATCGCTCGCCGAGTGGCCGGTTTTCCCCGCCGACGCTGTTTATCGGTGTAGAGACTGTAAGGAGAAGCGTCATGCGCGCTCGAATCGCCTTCGCCGTCATCGTCCTGGCTGCAGCCTCCGCAGCGCTCGGCGCCGACTTGATCATGCGTCCTGGCCGTTGGGAGGTCACGGTGCAGATGGAATTCGCGGGCAAGGAAGTTCCGCCAGGCATGCCCTTCGCAGAGCCTTTCACCAACATCGATTGCGTCACTGCGGAAGAAGCGAAGGCAGGACTGCAAGAAGAGATGCTCAAGCAGGTCCCCGAGAATTGCACGGTGTCTGACTTCAAGGCGAGCGGGAAGGAGCTCACCTACTCGGCGCGGTGTAAAGAAGAGGACGTGGGAGATGTGATGATGAAACTTCGCATGATTGTCCACTCGCCCGATTCCTACAGCGCCACTTCCACCTCGTACACCAGCGACCCGTCAAAGCCGATGACGATGAAGATCAAGGGCGAGCGCACCGGCAATGCCTGCTCCGCGAAAGAGTTGGCGGAGGATGCCGAGGACAACGAGTTGGAAGACACAGGGGCTTGACCATGATGCGGACTACTGGAATGCGGAACGGCAATGGCCGGCTTTGCTCCTCGACGCTGTTTGTCGGGGTAGAGAGCGAGAGGAGAAACACCATGCGTTGCGTGCTGGCAGTTCTGATCTTCGCAGCGTCGGTCGGCGCTGCGACTGACGTGCTTGCTCGTCCTGGAACGCCGAACGAGGTCTGGGCTGGTATCTATGAGACACCCATCGCGAGACTCCCGAGGGTGACCGTGAGTTTCCGGAACACGGCGTCCGAGGACGTGTCGTTCTGGGTCGAGTGGACCGAGAACGGCGTACAGAAGCCTGCCCCCCGCGCCGGCCAGCTCACCTGTCCATCCAACTCCGCACAGGCGTACCACTGCAACATATTCACCTTGTCGGAAGCGACTGGTTTCAGGGGGCACGCGCTCACCAGGGATCGCGAATACCCCCATGCCGTCATCTTCAAAGACCTGGAGTTCGATAGTCGCTATTGCTTTCGGTTGGCCGCGCAAGACAAAGAGGGGGTGAACTCCAAGCTCTGGTCGGCCTGGGCATGTACAAAGACACCCTCCCCGCCGCCGATGCCCGGCGCACCCCCGAAGGTGCAGGTCACCTTCCTGCCAGGCACGAGCGGACGCGGCCAAGTGGGACCCGGAACGCCACCCCGCGCACTGATCGAGTGGGCGACTCCACAGGACAGAGGCTGGCTGGGCTCGTTCGTAGTGGAAACATTTGATGCGAAGGCCCGGCGCTGGCACGGCGACGTCCCCGGACGAGGGCATGTGACACTGCACCCGAGCGCAGTCGAAACAACTATCGATCTGCTAGCCGAAGTCGTTGACCCCAAGAAGGAGGCACCGAGATACCGACTCTGCAGCGTCAACGTTTCAGGGCGCGCGTGCACGACGGCGGTGGCAGGTCTGCTCCTGCAGCCGGCGACTCCCGCGAAGCCGATCGGCAGCGCCCGCGCGGCCGCGAAGCCGATCACTCCGAAGCCAACGCCGAGCAGCACACCCAACGCCGGCAGCGCGATGAGCGCAGCGGCTGCAGCGGCAACTCCGATTGCCGGCAGCGCAGTCACGGCGATGACCGAGATTGACGAAGCGATGCAACCCGCATCGCAGGCGTCGACTGCGCAACCCGTACAACCGCCGCCTCCGGCAAACACGGCGTCGACCAGCACTGCGCTTGCAACGCGTACTCGAGCATACGCGCAGCAAGCCTCAACGACGGAGAGAGAGCAGCGGGAGCAGCAACGAAAAAAGCAAGAACAGCTGCAACGAGAAAAGCAAGAACAGTTGGCGGAGCGTAAGGACAAGGAGAACGGGACCCTCCTCGGTACATTGATCGGCGGCGAGCCTGTTGCCGATCTGGTGCAATCCGCGGACAACCCCGCGACTCCGACACCGCCGCTCGAGCCCGCGCAGAAGTCCAGCGCGGCGACGGGCAGCGCCGCCACGGCAACCGCGTCGGCCAGTCGGTCGGAGGAAGTCACACTCAACCCCCAACCGCTACCGCCGAAGACCACGGTCCTGAAGCCTCGCGAGACCACAGTCCTTCCTTCCGGACCGATGCAGACAACCACTGGGAGCAACCGGTCTGCAAATCCGCAGGGACAGATACAGGGCACGGCCGGTCAGCTCGCCACGGGCGCGGCGGCGGGCGCGACCTCGCAGGAGATTCAGACCGTGGAACTGCTCTGCCAGGGCGGCGACTCGCTGCGCATCGAGAGCAAGGGCGCAAAACAGAATGCAGGCGGCGGCTCGTCCACCTTGATGCACCTCTACTTCAGCCCGGCTTTCAAGAACGGGCAGGGCGGGCGCTATCCGGCGGCGGGCCCGGAAGGCAAGGGCCTGCTGGCCTCGAGTTGCTCCTTCGCAGATCGGGAATTCACGATGGGCGATCCGCAGGCGATCTACTTCGAGACCGCACCTTATTCCTCCGAGGCCGAAGTCAAACGGATGCTGCATGACGCTGATGCGGACGGGAAGCCCGACGCGCGCACGCTGGCCGAAACGCGTCCGGACGAGAAGAGCATTCCAATCTACCTGAGTGTGCCGGACCACTACTGGAGCTTCACTGCCTACCGGACGAACTACGGACACTTCGTCGCCACCGCGCACGGGCCGTGGAAGCCCCGGTCAGCCACCGCGATCATTGGAACTGTGGGTGCGGACGCCGAGCGCGACTCGCGGACGACGATCGGCCGGCTGCACGACATCAAGGTGATTCCGGAGCTGCGCGGAGTGGGGTTCCGGTTCATCGCACGGCCGAACGCATTGCCCTTCGTGGAGATCGGCAAGGAAAAGCCGATCAAGGGAATGGACGGCATCTGGGTCGTGCGCGATCCGCTCAGGATGAGCATGGACCGCGACAACAAGAACAGCAGCGCGACCGTCACGACATATGTCGGCGCCAGCCGGCCGCAGAATCTCATGCTCGATCAAGGCACGCAGTACCACTACATCGTCACGGTGCCCGAGAGTGGCACTTCGGCCAAGCCACAGCAGAAGACGGGCACGTTCCGGACGTTGACGCGAACGGCAAGCGT
>Ga0180104_1000039_pt1 | contig 37075 bp, 43 predicted proteins | sample EasRiv730_16_1Da_FD_121791 | JGI IMG/M metagenome (GOLD analysis project Ga0180104, IMG submission 121791) | Soil microbial communities from meander-bound floodplain in the East River, Colorado, USA - East River metaG ERMLT730_16_1Da | ecosystem: Environmental > Terrestrial > Soil > Floodplain ... | reverse complement strand
TCCTGGATGCTTACCTTCTCGGTGCGACGCAATGATTTTCGGTGACCTCCAGCCCTCGACTGCCCGCCGCACGTTCACGGAGTCAGCCCGCCTGCTCGGCACGTTGCACCTCGATGGCCAGTTGCTGCTGGCACTGAGCGCGATCGCAGTGCTCGGCCTCGCAATCCTCTACAGCGCCTCGGGACAGAACGAAGCGCTGCTGCTCAGACAGGCGATGCGTTTCGGTCTGGCGATGGCGGCCATGATCGCGCTCGCCCAGGTGAGTCCGAAGTATCTGCGCCTGTGGGCGCCGTGGGTCTATGCGGTCGGTGTTCTCCTGCTGGTCATCGTCATGTTTGTCGGCGTTGCCAGCAAGGGCGCGCAACGCTGGCTCGACCTGGGATTCATTCGTTTCCAGCCCTCGGAGCTCATGAAGCTCGCCGTGCCGATGATGGGGGCCTGGTTCCTGAACGAACGGCCGCTGCCGCCCGACATCAAGATGCTCGCCGTGCTGTGCGTGCTGATCATCATCCCCGTCGGGCTCATCGCCGAGCAGCCGGACCTGGGCACGGCACTGCTGATCGCAGCCTCGGGCGTGTTCGTGGTGCTGCTGGCCGGATTGCGCGCCCGGGTCATCGTCGCGGTGACCGCTCTCATTCCCTTGCTCGCCTGGCTGGCGTGGCGGTTCATGCACGACTACCAGCGCAAGCGCGTACTGACTTTCATCAATCCCGAAAGCGACCCGCTGGGCGCCGGCTATCACATCATCCAGTCGCAGATCGCCATCGGTTCCGGCGGCGTGTTCGGCAAGGGCTGGATGAACGGCAGCCAGGCGCAGCTCGAGTTTCTGCCGGAGCGCTCCACGGATTTCATTTTCGCGGTCATCGGTGAAGAGTTCGGCCTGCTGGGTCTATTGCTGCTGCTGGCGCTGTACCTCTTCGTGGTCGCGCGGGGAGTGTTCATGGCGATCGAATGCCAGGACACGTTCGCGCGCCTCGTCGCCGGCAGCGTGAGCCTGACGTTCTTCGTGTACCTGTTCGTCAATGCGGGGATGGTGAGCGGACTGCTGCCGGTCGTCGGCGTGCCGCTGCCGCTGGTAAGTTTCGGCGGCACCTCGATGGTGACCCTCATGGCGGGTTTCGGTATCCTCATGTCGCTGCACTCTCACCGCAAACTGGTCGGGTCCTGAAGTCGCATTGAACGGATTGACGACAGCGCCGCGCACCGCGCGCGTACTCCTCGGATTCTCCGTCGCCTGCACGGGAGCGTTCGCAAGCTCGCCCGCGCTCGCTCTGGATACTTCCCGCGATAACGTGCAACAGTTCATCGCACGCATGGGCGAACGGCATGGATTCTCCACCGCCGCGCTTGCTGCGGTGCTGGCGCAGGCCGAGAGTCAGCCGACAATCCTCGAGGCGATGTCGAGGCCCGCGGAGCGGACGCTGACCTGGTACGGCTATCGGGAGCGCTTCCTCAACGAGCAGCGCATCATCGAGGGTGTCGCGTTCTGGCAGGAGCATCGCGAGTTGCTCGATGAAATCTCGCGCGCGCAGGGAGTGCCACCGCAGTACCTGGTCGCGATACTCGGAGTCGAAACCTACTACGGCCGCATCACTGGCCGTTATCGCGTCATCGACGCTCTGAGTACGCTCGCATTCGACTACCCGCCACGCTCGGGTTACTTCACCGACGAGCTCGAGCAGTTCCTGGTGCTGGCGCGCGAGGAATCTCTGGACCCGTTCACGCCGCTCGGTTCCTACGCGGGCGCCATGGGTGCGCCGCAATTCATGCCGCGCAGCATGCGTAAGTACGCCGTCGATGGTGACGGCGATGGCAAGCGCGACCTGTGGAGTGGCTGGCCAGACGTCATCGCGAGCGTCGCCAACTACTTTCGCGTCCACGGCTGGCAACCGGACGCGCCCGTTCTCGTCGAGGCGGAGATCGATCAGGCGCACGCACGCGACCTCGACACGCGGCGGCTCGACCTGACTGAAACTGTGGGTTCTCTGCGCGAGAAAGGCGTGTTGTTCGATCCCTCGTTGCCCGACGATGCCGCGGCGATGCTGCTTGCCGCCGATGAGCCGCACGCGATGCGCTTCCGGGTCGGCTTACAGAATTTCCATGTCATCACGCGCTACAACCGCAGCGCGCTTTACGCCATGGCCGTGTATGACCTGGCGCGCGAACTGACCGCGCGTGTGTCCCGCGATGACGCGACCGGTTGAACGACTCGTCACGGCTGCCGTGTTGCTCGTGGTCGCCGCCTGTTCATCGGCACCATCGCGCCGCGCGCCGCCTCCGCCACGGGATCCCACCTCGATTCCAGACGCCGTGCCACATGCGGAGCCGCGCAGCAGGAGCGGTAACCCGCCGTTCTACGCGGTCGATGGCCGGCGCTATTTCGTGCTCGGCTCGAGCGCGGGCTACCTGGAACGCGGCGTGGCCTCGTGGTACGGACCCGATTTTCACGGCGGACGCACCGCCAACGGCGACCAGTACGACATGCATGCGATGACCGCGGCACACAAGACCTTGCCGCTGCCCTGCCACGTGCGTGTCACCAACCTGAGCAACGGTCGCAGCGTCGTCGTGCGGGTCAACGATCGTGGCCCCTTCGTCGCCAATCGAATCATCGATCTCTCTTATGCGGCCGCGACCAAGCTCGACATCGTGAGGCAGGGCACTGCGCTGGTCGAAGTGCAGGCGGTGGGTTCACAGGACACGGCTCTTGCGGCTGCGTCTTCGTCGCCTGCAGTGAACGTGCCGGCGCTCGATGAGCTTTACGTGCAGGCGGGCGCGTTCGCGGACCCGTCGAACGCCGAGCGACTGCTCGCAAGATTACGAGCGTCCGGAGTCGGTGCGGCGTTCGTCCGTGGCGACGAGGTCGACGGTCGCAAGTTGTACCGCGTGCGCGTGGGTCCCGTTCCATCCGTGGCCGAGTTCGATCGCGTCGTCGAAGAGCTTCGCGCCGTCGGCATCGCCGACGCGCGGCTTGCATTGGACTGAGGCGCATCCGGAGCCCGCCGCTGACGAGGAAAGCTGCCGCGTCGCCGGTTCCCGACGTCTTTTCGGCTCGGAGTGATCGGCAAAACCGGATAGACTTCGCGCTTCCTTGGCTTGGCTGACACGACTCGACGATGAAACGGACGCTCATTGCACTGATTCCTCTGTTTTCACTGGCGCTTGGCTGCGGCGCTCACGGGGCGAGCGTGCCGGTACCGGCGCCGCCAAAGCTGGATGCGCGCAGTTATGTGCTGATCGATCACCACAGCGGGCGAGTGCTCGCCGAGCGCAAACCCGATGAGCGGCTCGAACCTGCGAGCATCACCAAGCTGATGACCGCTTACGCGGTCTTCGACGCGATTCGCGCCGGCAAGCTCAAGCTCGATGATCCGGTCACGATCAGTGAGCGAGCCTGGAGGGCGGAAGGGTCACGTACCTTCCTCGAAGTCGGCAAACAGGTACCCGTGGAAGTGTTGATCCAGGGGATGATCGTGCAGTCCGGCAACGACGCGACAATCGCTCTCGCCGAGCGTGTGGGCGGGACTGAAGAGACCTTCGCCTCGCTCATGAACGAGTATGCGAAGCGCCTCGGCATGACGAACTCGCATTTCGAGAACAGCAGCGGACTGCCCTCGCCCACGCACTATATGAGCGCGCGCGACATCGCCACTCTCTCCTCGGCGATCGTGCGCGAGTTTCCCGCGTACTACCGCTGGTATTCGCAACGCGAGTTCACCTGGAACAACATCCGGCAGGAGAACCGCAACGGCCTGCTGGACCGCGATCCGAGCGTGGACGGCATCAAGACCGGCTTTACCGAGACGGCCGGCTATTGCCTGGTGACGTCCGCCAAGCGTGACGATATGCGACTGATTTCAGTCGTGCTGGGAACGCCGTCGGAGAAAGCGCGTGAGGCCTCCAGCCAGGCGCTGCTCAACTACGGCTTCTCATTCTTCGAAACGCGCAAGCTGCACGATGCGGGCACGTCGTTGCAGAGGGTTGAAGTGTGGAAGGCGGCCGAAAGCCCGGTGGATGCCGGACTCAGACATCCTCTGCATGTCACCGTGCCCCGCGGCGAGCTCGGGGCCGTGAAATCCGTAATCACGGTGGAACCTAAGCTGATTGCGCCGCTGGCGACAACGGCCAAGGTCGCGGAGCTGCGCGTGCAGCTCGGTGACGAACTGCTGGCTACGCGTCCGCTGCATCCCTTGAAGGCCGTCGCCGAGGGTGGGCTCTGGACCCGAATGGTCGACAGCGTACTGCTCTGGTTCGAGTGATGGCCGAGCCGCTGCCCGTCGCCTATCTAAACGGTGAGTTCGTGGCGCTGAAGGAGGCACGCGTCTCGCCCCTGGATCGCGCATTCCTGTACGGCGACGGTGTCTACGAAGTGATGCCGGTCTACGACGGGCGCATTTTTCGCTTCCGCGAGCATTTCGACCGGCTCGACCGGAGCCTGAACGAGTTGCGGATGAAACCCGTGCATCCGCGCGAGCACTGGGCGGAAATCTGCCGGGAGCTCGTGCGCCGCAACGACGGCGGCGACATGTACCTCTACGTCCAGGTAACCCGCGGCGCGGAGTACGGGCGCAATCACGCCCCGCTTCCCGATATCGAACGAACGGTATTCGCCTTTGCCTCGCGATTGCCGCCGATCAGCGCGGAGAAGATCGCGCGTGGCGTCGCGGCGATCACGGCCGATGACACTCGCTGGACCCGATGTGACATCAAGTCGACGGCGCTGCTCGCCAATGTGATGCTCAAGCAGCTGGCCGTGGATGCCGGTGTCACCGAGACCATCATGCTCAAGAATGGTTATCTGATGGAGGGATCGTCGACCACGGTGCACGTGGTGATCGGCGGCGAGATCCGCACGCCACCGCGCTCGAATCAGATCCTGCCCGGCACGACGCGCGACGTCGTGAGCGAACTGGCGGCGCGTGGCGGTATTCCGTTCAAGGCGATGGCGGTGACCGAGGCCGAAATGCGCAATGGCGAGGAGATCTTCATCGCCGCGGCAACATTCGGGACGCTCCCCGTCACGCGCCTCGACGGCAAGCCGGTCGGTGGCGGCTTGCCCGGCCCGGTGTGGAAGCGTATCTACGAGCTGTTCAACGCGTACCGCCGCGAACTGGCGGGTACGCCGATCAACTGAGTAGTGAGCCCGATGACGCACACGCTGGTGTGCTGGAAGTGTGGCGCCTCGCTCGCGGCGCTGTCGCTGCCGTTGCGGCGGCTCGATGAATGCAAGAACTGCAGCGCGGAACTGCACGTCTGCAGGATGTGCGTCGAGTACGACACCTCGGTCGCAAAGAGCTGCCGCGAGCCGATCGCCGAGGAAGTGCAGGACAAGGAACGCGCCAACTTCTGCGACTACTTCAAGCCGCGCCCCGACGCCTACAAGCCGCGCAACGCGGCCGAGATCGCGCGATCACAAGCGGGACTCGATGCTCTCTTCGGCGGCGACAAGCCTGAGAGCACGATGACTTCGACAAGCACACCAGTGACCGATGCCGAGCGAGCTCGCGCCAAGCTTGACGAACTCTTCAAGTCAGGAAAGAGCTAGCAGTTGCCCGCCAGACGTCGCAGGACGATGGGTTCGAACCTGCGGGTCAGGTCTTCCAGGCTCGAAACCGGCGCGAGTTCGGCGAGCCGCACGAGTCGCAGGCCCTCGTAGCCGCAGGGATTGATGCGCGAGAAGGGTTCGAGATCATTCACGACGTTGAGCGCCAGGCCGTGGTAACTGCAGCCGCGACGGATTCGCAGCCCGATGCTCGCGAGCTTGCGGCCCCCCACATATACACCGCGCGCGTCGCCGCGGGCTTCGGCGTGAATGCCGAAGCCCGCACACAACTCGATCACGGCATTCTCGAGGGCCGCAACCAGTTCGCGAATCCCGATTCGAAGCCGCTTGAGGTCGAGCAGTGGATACACGACGAGTTGTCCCGGGCCGTGATAGGTCACCTGCCCACCGCGATCGACCTGTATCACCGGAATGTCGCCGGGTGCGAGCACGTGTTCGCGACGGCCATTCAGCCCAAGTGTGAACACCGGCGGATGCTCGAGAAACCAGACCTCATCGTCGGTGCCGGCGTTGCGTTCATCGGTGAACTTCTGCATCGAACGCCAGGTGGCTTCGTAATCCACGAGGCCCAGTTGTCGCACGACGGCAACTCGCCCCGCAGGCGCGCTCTCGCCCGGCTGAACTGCAGCCCGCGACAAAGCCGCATCCATCTCAGCCGCCGGCCTCCGCCGCATTCACGAGCCCGGCATTGTTGCGTTCGAGCGCACGCTCAGCACGGTAACTCGAACGGACCAGCGGTCCCGAAACCACTTCGAGAAACCCGCGCTCAAGACCCCAGGCGCGATAGCGCTCGAATTCGATCGGCGTAACGAAGCGTTCCACGCCCAAGTGATTGATGGTGGGTCGCAGGTATTGTCCGAGCGTGAGAATGTCGACGCCCATCCGTCTGAGGTCATCCATGGTCTCCACGATCTCGGCATCGGTCTCGCCCAGACCGAGCATCAGACTCGTCTTGGTGAGCACCTCGGGTCGATACCGCTTGGCATGCTCGAGCACGCCGAGCGTCTGCTGGTATCCCGCACGCGGATCGCGCACCGGGTGCGTGAGGCGACGCACGGTCTCGACGTTCTGCGCAAACACGTCGATGCCCGAACCGACAACGGTCTCGATGTCGGCGAGCACACCCTGAAAATCGGGCGTCAGCGCTTCGACGGCCGTACGCGGATTCGTACTCTTGATGGCGGACACGCATGCCGCGTAGTGAGCCGCGCCACCGTCGGCAAGATCGTCGCGATCGACCGACGTCAGTACCACGTACCTGAGCTTCATCAGGCTCACGGAGCGCGCGACGTTCTCGGGCTCCTCGGCATCGAGCCAGCCACGCGGGTTGCCGGTGTCCACCGCGCAGAAACGGCAGGCGCGCGTGCACACGGCGCCCATCACCATGATCGTGGCAGTCCCGGCATTCCAGCATTCACCGATGTTGGGGCACCTGGCTTCTTCGCACACCGTGTTCAGCCGGTGTTCGCGCACGATGGAGCGAACCGCGTCGAAAGCGGCGCCGCTCGCCAGCTGGGCCCTGAGCCACCGCGGTTTGCCGCCAAGCGCGACGCGATTCGCGGCTTCGCGCGACTTGACCCCATCCTTAATGGCGGTGAAGCCCTGCGCTGTGCGGTATTTTTCCCCGCTGCGAACCCGCGATGCGCCCGACACGACCGGAATGCCCTTGAATTCACTCATTTGAGAACGGATTCTAGCGCTCGCTACTCCACCATCAAGTACGCCCGGACCGGGAATGTCGCACCGCCCTTCCACGCAATCGGCACTGCGTGCAGCCAGCTGCCTTCGCGCGGCGCAGCGGCGAGATTCGTCATGTGCTCGCACACGGGTATGCCCGCGCCGAGCAGGATCGTGTGCGCCGGACGCGAGAGATCCTCGATGTCATCGATGTTGAGCGAGTCGATGCCGACGAAGCGCGCACCTTCACCGGCGAGATAGTCGCAGGCCTCGCGGGTGAGAAAGGGATTGGGACCGAAATATTGCGGCGTGCGCCAATACCGCGACCATTCGGTATGAACAAGCACCGCGTGATCACCAACATCGACGTCATGGAATGCCTCCGCCGCGATGCCGCGGTCCAGACCCGAGGGCGCATTGACGACGACTGCGGGCACGTGCGCCAGCCGCTCCAGACTCAGGCCCGCGAGATCTACGCCGTTGCGGTGGCGGTGCAGTGGCGAATCGACGTAGGTGCCGGTGTTGCCACACAGGTGGAGCGATGCAATCAGGAACTCCGCCTGACCGTCATACCGCGCGCGCGACGACTCGTGATCAAGCAGCACCTCGACCCGCGGTTCGGGCAGCCCGGGATATGTCTTCATCCCAGCTTCGATCGTGTGGCTGACCTCGACGAATCTCATGGCGGTGAGTTTAGCAAGGTGCCGGACACGGCTTATTGGTCATTCGAGTATGACTAGCATGGAAATCGAATGACCAATAAGCCGTGTCCGGCACCTCAAAACAGTGCCTGCAACTCAGCCAGCCTCTGCGACGTGCCGACGTCGCTCCATTGACCCGCATAGAGTTCGCCGCTCAAGGCTCGCATTACGATCGCCCGCCTGAAGAGCGGCAACAATGGAAAACGGCCGGGCGCACTGCCCTCGAAGAAGCCGGGCCGATAGATCGCGATGCCGGAGAACGTGTACATCGGCTCACCTTGCACGAGTACCTGCCCATCCTTGAGGCCGAAGTCACCACGCGGATGATGAGGCGGGTTGCCCACCAGGACGAGGTGCGCGGCGGCGGCGGCCGGCAAGCGCAGCGTCGCGAACGGAAAGTCGGTGAAAATATCGCCGTTGACGACGATGAACGGTTCCGGGCCGAGCATCGGCAACGCGCGAAAGATCCCTCCAGCCGTCTCGAGAGGCACCGGCCCTTCGTCACTGTATTGAATGCCCAAACCGAAGCGCGCACCGTTGCCAAGCGCATCGCGGATCAGGTGGCCGAGCCACGACAGATTCACCACCACCTCCTGCACACCGGCGCGCCCAAGAGCCCGCAGGTGCCGCTCGATCAGGCTCTGACCCCCAATCGTGAGCAGCGGCTTGGGCGTCTCATCGGTGAGCGGGCGCATGCGCTCGCCGCGACCCGCCGCGAGGATCATCGCTTTCACGCGCACGCCTCGGCATTGCGTGCGGCGAGAATTGGCACCGCGCGTTGCCGCAAGAATTCCCCGAGCGCCCCGAGTTCGTCGTAATGCGGGCAAACGTCGAGCACGTACCTGAGCGTGAGCGGCAGATCGTTGAGATAGCCCCGCTTGCCATCGCGGTGACAGAGCCGCGCGAAGATGCCGAGCACTTTCAGATGGCGTTGCGCGCCCATGAGATCGAACCAGCGGATGAATTCCGCTTCACACGTGCCCACGTCCACACCCGTGGCGGCGGCCATCTCGCGATAACGCCGCACCCAGCCGCTCACGCGCTCCACCGGCCAGCCGACGTAACAGTCCTTGAAGAGCGACACCGGATCGTAGGTCACGGGACCGCAGACGGCATCCTGGAAATCGAGGATGCCTGGGTTGTCTCCGGGACAGACCATGAGGTTGCGCGAGTGATAATCGCGATGTACGAGAACCTGGGGCTGCGCCAACGCCTCGCGGGCCAGCGCATCGAAGGTGCGTGCCAGCAGATCGCGCTCAGCACCGGTGAGCCCGAGCCTGAGATGGCGCTCGCAGAACCACTCCGGCATGAGGTTCATCTCGCGTTCGAGAACGTTGCGGTCGTATCGCGGCAGCCGCTCGGCCGATTCGTGGCCGCGCGACTGGATGCGGCAGAGCGCCATAATCGCATCGAGGTAGTGGGACTCGACATGCCGACCTGTCGCGAGGTCGTCCAGATACTGACGCGTACCGAGATCCGTCACCAGCAGGAAGCCCCGCTCATGGTCCTCGGCGAGGATGCGTGGCACGTGCACGCCGATAGCGGTGAGCATCCCGGCGATATTGAGATAGGGCTTGAGCTCCTGCTTGTCGGGAGGCGCGTCCATCGCGATGAAGGTCTCCCCGTCGCGCCAGACACGGAAGTAGCGACGGAAGCTGGCATCCTCCGAAGCCGGCGCAATGCGCTCGGCGCCGAAGGTGAGGTCGCGCGTCAGCCAGTCGTTGAGCAGCTCGAGACGGAAATCGGTAATGGTCTTAAGCCTCTTAAGGCTGAAGGAGCCGGTTTGCTCGTCATTATAATGTGTGCCAGAGTGCAGCCCTCACTAAAATCAAGTACTTGACCGTATTGGACCCTGTCCGCCGCCACCTTTCAGGGGCATCGCTGATCGCGATCCTCTCGAGCCTCGGCTCGGCGGCTCACGCTGGCGAGGAGCTTTGCGGTCCGGTCGTCGAACCTCTTCCCCTGCCCGCTCCCACCAGCGGCGCGCAATCCGACGAAATCGAAATCAGCAGTGAGAGCGCGGAGCTCAGCCGCAGCGGCGATGCACAGCTCAAGGGTGAGGTGGAAGTCCGCCAGGGCGACAAGAAGATCGCGGCCGAAAATGTCGAGTACGACGCCGCCAGCAGCAGCTTCCGTGTCGCGGGCGAGGTCGAGTACGAGGATCCGCAGATTCGCGTGCGCGGCGAGAGCGGCACTTTCGACCGCAACGGCGGGGCGCGCCTGGGCGGTGCCCGGTTCGAGCTGCCGTCGCGCCCCGCACGCGGCGCGGCGCAGGATATCGCCGTCAGCCGCGATGGCAAGGTGAGCCTCAATGATGTCGAGTACACCACCTGCCCCGTCGGCAACGAAGACTGGATACTCAAGGCCCGCGACATCAATCTCGATACCGTTGCACGCAACGGCACGGGGCGCAATGTACGGCTCGATTTCCAGGGCGTTCCCATCCTCTATACACCCTTCATCTCGTTTCCCCTGGGCGATGAGCGCAAATCGGGGTTCCTGTTTCCGGACTTCGGTTACTCGCAGCGCAGCGGTGTCGAGTTTGCCGCGCCCTACTATTTCAATCTCGCGCCGAACTACGACCTCAGCTTCACCCCGCGCCTGATCAGTGAACGCGGCATCGAGCTGGACAACGAGTTTCGCTACCTCACGACCGGGCACGGTGGCGCGCTCGCGGCGGTGTACCTGCCGAGCGACGACCTGCGCGATCGGGATCGGAGCTACGTGCACTGGGGTCACCAGGGAGATTTCGCGCGCCGTTGGCGTGTATTCGTCGATGCAGCCAATGCGAGCGACAGCAACTATTTCGAGGATTTCGGTGCCGGTTCGCAAGGTACGAGCACGATCTACGTGGAGCGGGACGCCGAGCTGCGCTACTACGGCGAACACTGGTACCTGCTCGGCCAGGTGCAGAATCACCAGATCATCGACCAGACCATCCCCGAGGAAGCACGCCCTTACTCGCGCGTGCCGCGCTTCGTGGCACGCGCCCAGTGGGAGGAGGCGCCGCTCGGATTGAGTTATGCATTCGACGGCGAGCTGGTCTATTTCCTGCGCGATGAGGGAATCACCGGCGGGCGGCTCGACCTCGAGCCCGAGATCAGCTTGGCCGTCACCGGTCCGGGCTATTACGTGATCCCGAGCGCCGCCTATCGCTACACGCAGTATGAGCTCGGGAGCGTGCCGGCCGCCGGCGAGACTTCACCGTCACGCGCAGCGCCGATCTCGAGTCTCGATGCGGGCATGATCTTCGAGCGGATTTTCGGCGACGAGAGTCAGGGCCTGCTGACCCTGGAGCCGCGACTGCTTTACCTTTACGTGCCGTTTCGCGATCAGGATGACCTGCCGGTATTCGACACGGCGCTTCCCGATCTCAACCTGGTGCAGCTCTTCCGGCGCAATCGCTACGTGGGAGCGGATCGCCTGGGCGACAGTAACCAGTTGAGCGCTGGTGTTTCCGTCCGAATGCTCGATACCGGTAGCGGACAGCAGTTCCTGAGCGCCACGCTGGGCCAGACCCGGTACTTCAACAGCCCGCGCGTGACCTTGCCCGGAGAAGGCGCCGGCACGCGTCAGTATTCGAACATCATCGCCGAACTCGACCTCACGGCCTATCAGAACTGGAACGTCAGGCTCGGGCTGGAATGGGATCCTGATGCCGTGCGCAGCGAAAAGGGCGAGTTCATCCTGCAATACCGTCCGGCATCCGAGTCGGTGGTCAACATCGGCTATCGATACCAACGTGACCAGATCGAGCAGGTCGACGCCAGTCTCGCCTGGCCGGTTTCGGGGCGCTGGAACCTGTACGCGGGTGCCGTGTACTCGCTGCGCGAGGAGAGCCTGATGGAGGAGTTCGCCGGACTTGAATACGCCAGTTGCTGCTGGAGGCTGAGGATGGTGCAGCGGCGGTACGTCAGCGGTCGCACGGGTGAGCGCGACAGCTCGATCGCCCTGCAGCTGGAACTCAGCGGCCTGAGCAGTGTCGGAGTGCCCGCGGATGCTTTCCTCGAACAGGCGATTCGTGGATACTCCCGCCCCCGTTCAAACCGCTGACTCCATAAAGCCGTATGCCCAAGCGAATCAAGTCCTTGTGTGCGCTGTTGCTTCTGACCGCTGCAGTGCAGGCTTATGCTCAGACGCGCGAGTTGGCCACCAGCGGAGTCCTGCTCGATCGCATCGCGGCGATCGTCAACGACGGTGTGGTTCTCAAGAGCGAGCTCGACGAGCAGGTCGGACTCATCACACGCCGGCTCGCAGAGCAGCGGACCGAGCTCCCGCCCGCAAACGTCCTGCGCCAGCAGATCCTCGAGCGACTGGTCATTCAGGAAGTGCAGCTGCAACGCGCTGACCGTGCCGGCATCAAGGTCTCCGACGAGATGCTCAACAACGCCCTCAAGGACGTCGCCGAAAAGAACGGGATGACGCTCGATCAGCTGCCGCGAGCACTCGAGGCGCAGGGCATCAATTACGCGGCCTATCGCGACTCGCTCCGCAAGGAGATGACGATCACGCTCCTCAGGCAGCGTGACGTCCTGGCGCGAATCATCGTCACGCCACGCGAGATCGATCAGTTCCTCGATCAGCAACAGGGTTCGGCCGCCGAGAACCTGGATTACAACGTCTCGCACATCCTGTTGTCGCTGCCCGAGGCGGCCCCGCCGGGACAGCTCGAGGAAGTGACCGCGCGCGCAGAGGACGTCGTGCGGCGCGCACGCGAGGGCGAGGATTTCACACAACTTGCGGTGACCTATTCGAACAGCCAGACGGCGCTCGAGGGCGGGCAACTCGGCTGGCGCAAGGGCACACAGCTGCCGAGCTTCATCGCCGATCTCGTTGGGACCATGGAGCCCGGTGAGGTCAGCGATCCGGTGCGTACGCCGAGCGGCTTTCACATCATCCGCCTCAACGAGACCCGCGGCGCGGAACAGCAAGTGATGGTCAACCAGGTTCATGCGCGCCACATTCTGATGACCACCAACGAGCTTCAGGACGACGAAACCGTGCGGCAGAAACTCAACACCTTGCGCCAGCGAATCCTCGGCGGCGAGGATTTCGCAGGCTTGGCGGCGACTACCTCCGAGGATCCGCAGTCTGCCACCGACGGTGGTGACCTCGGCTGGCAGGGACCGGGGACGTTCGTGCCGGAATTCGAACAGGTCATTGACAGCCTTCCGGAAGGCGAGATCAGCGCGCCGTTTCAGACCAAGTACGGCTGGCACATCGTGCAGGTGCTGGGCCGGCGCGTTCATGACAGCACCGATGAAGTGCGCCGCCAGCGCGCCTTCGCGGCGCTGCGCGAGAGTAAGGCGGACGAAGAAACGGAACTGTGGCTGCGCCGCCTGCGCGACGAATCGTTCATCGAATACAAGATGTGACCGCGCCCAAGGTATCGCTGCCACGGATCATCGTTACCTCGGGCGAACCCGCCGGCATCGGGCCTGATCTCTGTCTCAAGCTCGTCGAGCGCGACTGGCAGTGCCAACTGGTCGTCGCCGGTGACCCGGCGCTTTTCTCCAGCCGTGCGCGATTGCTCGGTGTCGAACTCAAGATCGAGGCACACAGCCCAGCGAGTCCACCGGTCGCGCACCGCGCAGGCACACTGCGTATCGCGTCCGAGCACCTGGCACAGCCGTGTGAACCCGGACGCCTCAACTCCGCCAATGCCCGCTACGTGCTCAAGCTCATCGATCGGGCTATCGATGGCTGCCAGCACGACGAGTTCGACGCCATGGTGACGGCACCCGTGCAGAAAAGCGTCATCAATGATGCGGGGATTCCGTTCACCGGACATACGGAATACCTCGCGCAGCGCACCGATGCCGGGCTGCCCGTGATGATGCTGGTCGCGGGGCAACTGCGCGTGGCGCTGGCAACGACGCATCTGCCACTCTCGCGAGTCAGTGGATCACTGAGCATCGACGGGCTGGTGAATGTCATGACCGTTCTGGACGCGGAGCTGCGCCGGCGCTTCGCCTTGAGCCGCCCGCGCATCCTGGTGTGCGGGCTGAATCCGCACGCCGGAGAGCGCGGCCATCTCGGTCGCGAAGAGCTCGATGTCATCGGTCCGGCCGTTGCAATTGCGCGGCAGAAGGGCATCGATGCTTCGGGTCCTGTGCCGGCCGACACCGCGTTCACGCCGCCATCGCTCGCGGCCGCCGACGTCGTGCTCACCATGTATCACGACCAGGGCCTGCCGGTGCTCAAGTTCGCCGGGTTCGGCGCCGCTGTGAACGTCACCCTCGGACTGCCGCTCATCCGCACCTCCGTCGATCACGGCACGGCGCTTTCGCTTGCCGGTTCGGGGCGAGCCGACGCCGGCAGTCTCATCGCGGCCGTCGAGCAGGCAATCGCCCTCGCCAGAGCCACGGTCCGCTGACGGCAATGAATCGCGCTCGCAAGCGCTTCGGCCAGCACTTCCTCCACGATCTCCAGGTGATCACGCGAATCGTCGCGGCCATCGACCCGCGCCCGGGCGAACACCTGGTGGAGATCGGGCCTGGTCGCGGCGCACTGACGGCCCACCTGGTGGAGCGCGTTGGCAAGCTCGATGCGGTCGAGATCGATCGTGACCTCGCGCGAGAGCTGGCTGCGCGGTTCGGGGATGCGCTGACGATCGAGGCGCGGGACGTGCTGGACGTCGACTTCGCACGGTTGCAGGGCGGCGGCCCGCGGCTCCGCGTCGTCGGCAATCTTCCTTACAACATCTCGACTCCTCTGCTCTTTCACCTTCTCGGGCAGCGCGCCGCGATCGCGGACATGCATTTCATGCTGCAAAAGGAAGTCGTCGATCGCATGGTCGCGCCGCCGGGTTCCAAGGTTTACGGCCGGCTCACCGTGATGCTGGCGCCATGGGTGAGGATCGAGCGCCTGTTCATGGTGGGTCCTGGCGCCTTCAGTCCACGGCCTAAGGTCGCCTCGGCGTTTGTCAGGCTGGTGCCCCTCGAGCATGCCGCGTTCGACATCGGCTCCGCGCCGCATTTCGAGCGGGTCGTGCGCGCCGCCTTTTCCCAGCGTCGCAAGACTCTGCGCAATTCGCTCCGGGGCGTTCTCGACCCGGCGATCTTCGAGCGGTTGGGCATCGACGCTGGCGACCGCCCCGAACAGCTTGCACCGGCGCAGTTCGGAGAGCTGGCGCGCGCTTGCCGGGTAGACTCGCCGCCGACCCCGCTATAATCGGGTCCCTACCGCTGCCGGAGATGATTATGTCCGGATACCAGAAAATCCTGCTGGTGATCGATCTCACCGAGGACAGCGATCTCGTGGGCGAGCGGGCCAAGGCGATCGCGGCATGCTACCACTCGCGCATCCAGCTGCTGCACGTGGTCGAATACGTCCCGGTCGAGCCGATGGGCGAGACGCTCCTGCCCGCGGTGCAGATCGAGGAGGAGCTGATCCAGCGGGCGCGCCAGCGGCTCAAGGAGTTGGCAGTGCGCCTTGGTCTTACCGATTGCGAGTGCTTCGTCGAAGCCGGCAACATCAAGGCCGAGCTCATCCGGGTGGCCGGGGAGCAGCACTCCGACCTGATCGTGCTCGGCAGCCGTGAACGGCACGGACTGGCGATCCTGCTCAATTTTACGGAAGACACGGTCCTGCATTCCGCTCCCTGCGACGTGCTGGCAGTGCGGCTGCATTGAGTTCGATGCGGTAAACTGACGCCCATGGCCACCCCGTCCACCAACCCCGAAAAGCCGCGACACCGGATCAAGGTCGACGTTGAGACCAACTTCGTCGACGATCAGTCCGATCCGCGCGAGCGGCGTTTCGTGTTCGCCTACACGATCACGATCCGCAACGAGGGCCAGGTGCCCGCTCGCCTGATGACGCGCCACTGGGTCATCACCGATGCCAACGGCAAAGTGCAGGAAGTCCGCGGTGACGGCGTGGTCGGCGAACAGCCCTATCTCAAGCCCGGACAGGGCTTTCGCTACTCCAGCGGCGCAATTCTCGAGACACCAGTCGGCGCCATGCAGGGGACCTACCAGATGGTCGCCGACGACGGCCAGCACTTCGATGCGCCGATCGCTCCGTTCACGCTCGCGGTGCCGGGAGTGCTGCATTAGGAGAGAAGCGGACAACGGTTGATGGCTACCTACGCCATCGGCGACGTGCAGGGATGTGACGAGGAGCTCAGCGCCGTGCTCGAGCGCATCCGCTTCCGGCCGGATCGCGATCGACTCTGGCTCACCGGCGACATCGTCAATCGCGGTCCCCGCTCGCTCGCGGCATTGCGCCACGTCCATGCACTGCGGGACAACCTGGTGGTCGTGCTCGGAAACCACGATCTGCACCTGCTCGCTGTGGCGCGTTCCAGCGCCCGGCGTTTGAAGCGTGGCGACACGCTGGACGATATTCTCGCGGCGCAGGACCGTGAACAATTGCTCGACTGGCTGCAGGCTTGCCCGCTGCTGCATCACGATGACGAGCTCGGGTTCACGTTGATCCACGCCGGAATGCCGCCGCAATGGGACCTCGCCACGGCCGCGACGGCGGCACACGAGGTCGAACGGGCTCTGACGGTGGACGCCGAATCGCTGTACGAGCACATGTACGGTGATCAACCCGATTGCTGGTCCGACTCGCTGGTCGGTTACGAGCGCCTGCGATTCATCGTGAACTGCCTGACGCGGCTGCGCTACTGTGACGCCGAGGGTCGCGTCAATCTGCGCATCAAGGAATCCCCCGACGCGGTGCGCGCGCCCTGGATGCCGTGGTTCCGCGTGCCGCAACGGCGCAGCCGCGAGTTGCGCATCGTCTGTGGCCACTGGTCCACTCTCGGTGTCTACCTGAAGGACAATGTGTTCGGGATAGATGCTGGTTGCGTATGGGGTGGAAGCCTCTGCACGCTGAGACTGGACGAGCCGGGTGAGCCGATCCTGGTCGGCTGCGGCCAGTACCAGCAGCCGGGCACCGACTAGAGCCCTATAATCTCTGCTTATCGAGTTGCGGTTTAATGCTCGAACTCAGGAATTACATCGGCGGTGCGCTGCGCGCTTCGGGTTCGGGCCGCTGGTTCGACACTTACGAACCGGCGGTTGGGCGCGTGTATGCGCGCACGGCGCAATCGGACGCGCAAGACGTTGCGGCCGCGGTCGCGGCGGCGCAGGCAGCTTTTTCGGCGTGGCGCGATCTGCCGGCGGCACAACGCGCGGCGTGGCTCAATCGGATCGCGGACCTGATCGAGCGCGACCTCGAGCATTTCGCGCGTGCCGAATCGCAGGACACCGGCAAGCCGCTGACACTGGCGCGCACGCTCGACATTCCCCGCGCGATCGCCAACTTGCGTTTTTTCGCAGCGGCGGCGACGCAGTTTGCGAGCGAAGCACACGCGATGGAGATCGGCGCGATCAACTACACGCTGCGCCAGCCGCACGGCGTCGTCGCCGGCATCTCGCCGTGGAATCTGCCGCTCTACCTGCTCACCTGGAAGGTGGCGCCGGCACTCGCCACGGGGAATTGCGTCATCGCCAAGCCTTCCGAGTTCACACCGCTCACCGCCACGTTGCTCGCCGAACGCTGCATCGAGGCAGGGTTGCCACCGGGAGTACTCGGTATCTTGCAGGGGCCGGGTGGTGAGGTGGGCCAAGCCGTCGTTGTGCATCCGCAAGTGCGCGCGATTTCGTTTACCGGAGGCACGGCGACCGGCCGCCAGATCGCCACTGCGGCCGCGCCTCAGTTCAAGAAACTCTCGCTCGAGCTCGGTGGCAAGAACCCGACTGTCGTATTCGCGGATGCGGATTTCGATGCCGCCGTCGAGGGTGCCGTGCGCGCTGCCTTCACCAACCAGGGGGAGATCTGCCTGTGTGGGTCCCGGGTCCTGGTCGAACACGCCATCTATGGGCGATTCCGCGATGCCTTCGTCGAGCGCGTGCGCCGCCTGCGTGTCGGCGATCCATTGGACCCACAGACCGATCAGGGGGCGATCGTCTCCAGTGTGCATCTCGAGAAAGTACTGAGTGCGATAGCACGGGCGCGCGCCGATGGTGGACGCTTGTTGTGCGGAGGCGAACGGGCCCGTGCCGGCGGCGAGCGCTGTCGCGAGGGCTGGTTCATGCAGCCGACAGTCATCGATGGCCTGGCACCGGAATGTGCCGCCAACCAGGAGGAGATCTTCGGCCCGGTGGCGACACTGCTGCCATTCAAAGACGAGAACGATGCGCTGCGCATAGCGAATGGAACCGTGTACGGACTGGCCGCATCCATCTGGAGCTGCGACGTCGAACGCTGTCACCGCGTCGCTGCCCGCCTTGAATCCGGCCTCGTATGGGTCAATACGTGGATGCTCCGCGACCTGCGCACGCCGATGGGTGGCGTCAAGCAATCCGGACTCGGGCGCGAAGGGGGTTGGGAGGCAATGCGATTCTTTACCGAGCCGCGGAATGTATGCGTGAAATATTGAGTTGGCAGTTGGCGGTTGACAGTTGACAGGCAAGACCAAAGAAAGGAAGTTTCTTGCTGCCAACTGTCAACCGCCAACTGCCAACTTTCCCTCTATGTCTTCCACCATTATTTCGCCCCGCGCCCCTGATGCCCTTGGCCCCTACCCACACGCACGCCGGGTCGGCAATCTGCTGTTCATCTCCGGAATGGGACCACGACGCCGTGGAGAAAAGACCGTGCCCGGAGTCGAGCTCGACGGCGCCGGTCGTATCGTGCGCTACGACATCGAAGCACAGTGTCGCGCGGTGTTCGACAACGTGCGCGTGATCCTCGAGGATGCGGGGTCGAGCTGGGAGCGCCTGGTCGACGTCACCGTGTTCCTCACCGACCTCGAGCGCGACTTTGCGACGTACAATCGCCTCTACGGCGAGTATTTCGCGAAGGTCATGCCCTGCCGCACGACCGTGGGCGTGGCGCGCCTGCCGGGGCCCATCGCCATTGAGCTCAAATGCATCGCGACAATCTAGCGTGCCCGGCTCCGGTTGTTTCGTTATTGTCGCGCTGATCTCGATACGCCCCATACCTTAATGTAATAACGAAACAACCGGTGCCAGGCTCCCTCTTGCAATGAACGCACTTCACCCTTTCAACTTCCGCCACTGGCTCGACGAGCATCGCCACCTGCTCAAGCCGCCGGTGGGCAACAAGCTGGTGTTTCCGCAGTCCGATTTCATCATCATGGCCGTCGGCGGGCCGAACTCACGCAAGGACTTTCACGACGACCCGGGCGAGGAGTTCTTCTACCAGCTGGAAGGCGACATGCTGCTGAAGACGATTCAGGACGGGCGAACGGTCGACATAACAATCCGTGAGGGCGACTTTTTCCTCCTGCCGGCGCACGTGCATCACTCGCCGCAGCGGTTCCCCAACACCGTCGGACTGGTGATCGAGCGCCAGCGTCGGCCGGGCGAGCGCGATGGGCTCCTGTGGTACTGCGAGAGCTGCCACCGCCCGCTCTATTCCGAGTACTTCGAGCTCACCAACATCGAAACCCAGCTTGCGCCGGTGTTCGAGCGCTTCTATGCGAGCCTCGAGCATCGCACCTGCCGGCACTGTGGCTCCGTACTCGAGGCGCCGTCGAAGGCCCCCGGCAAGCGGTGACCACGGACCGCATGCTCAAGATCGACATCCACACGCACGTCGTGCCGGAAAACTGGCCGAACCTCCAGGAACGCTACGGTTACGGCGGTTGGGTGCAGATCGAGCACACGGGGCCGGGTTGCGCGCGGATGGTCCAGGAGGGCAAGCTCTTTCGGGACATCGAATCCAACAGCTGGGATGCCGACAGGCGTCTCGAGGATTGCGCGCGGACCGGCGTCGACGTTCAAGTGCTCTCGACCGTCCCGGTGATGTTCAGTTACTGGGCGCGCGCCCAGGACACGCTGGACCTCAGCCGCTATCTCAATGCTCACATTGCGGGGCTGGTGCAACGCTTTCCGACACGCTTCGTGGGTCTGGGCACCGTGCCGATGCAGGAACCCGATCTCGCGGTCAAGGAGCTCGAGCGCTGCGTGCGCGAGCTCGGGCTCGCCGGCATCGAGATCGGTTCGCACATCAATGGCCGCAATCTCGATGACCCGCGCGTCGTCGAGGTATTCACGGCCGCTCAGGAGCTCGGAGCGGCAGTGTTCGTACACCCCTGGGACATGCTCGGGCGCGAGCGAATGTCGCGTTACTGGCTGCCGTGGCTCGTGGGTATGCCCGCAGAGACGTCGCTGTCGATCTGTTGCATGATCTTCGGCGGCGTTTTCGAGAAGCTGCCGAGACTGCGCGTCGCCTTCGCACATGGCGGCGGAGCATTCCCGGCGACCCTCGGACGCATCGAGCACGGATTCCACGCGCGCCCCGACCTGGTCGCGGTCAACAACCGCACCAACCCGCGCGCCTACATCGGACGCTTCTACGTGGATTCGCTGGTTCATGATGCCGAGCTCATGCGCTACATGCTAAAGCTCATGGGAGCGAACAGCATCGCGCTCGGCAGCGACTATCCGTTCCCGCTCGGCGAGGACGTGCCCGGTGCGATGATCGAATCGATGCAACTCGAACAGTCGGTCAGCGCACGCCTTCTGCACGGCACGGCGCTGGAGTGGCTGTCGCTCGATCGAAGGCGCTTCGAGTGAAGTGTCTGGTGATCGAAACCGACGGCCGTCAGTTCCGCGCGAATCTCGGCCGGCCGCTGCTGTTTTCTCTGGACTCCGCATGAAGTTCGAAGCCACTCGTGAGCATGCCCTGAGACGAGATCGTGAGGACGCGCTCAAGTCGTTTCGTTGGCGATTTCACCTGCCGCCCGGCCAGACCCGTAAAACGGCGGTTTATTTCGCGGGAAATTCGCTCGGGCTACAGCCGACGGCGGCCCGTGCGCTGGTCGATGAAGAGCTGGACGATTGGGCGCGACACGGCGTGGCTGGGCATCTCGAGAGCCGCCGGCCCTGGCTGGCCTATCACGAGCAGCTTACGAGCGACACGGCACTGCTTGTCGGGGCAAAGCCCGATGAAGTCGTGAACATGAACACTCTCACCGTGAATCTGCACCTGATGATGGTGAGCTTCTTTCGCCCGACGCCGGAGCGGCCCTGCATCCTCATCGAAGCGGGCGCGTTTCCTTCGGACCGGTATGCGGTCGCTTCGCAACTCGCCTACCACGGCCTCAACGTTCGCGACGCGCTGTTCGAAGTCGCGCCACGCCCGGGCGAGCACTGCGTACGCGCCGAAGATCTCTACGCCATTCTCGAGCGCGAAGGCCACCGGATTGCGCTGGTGTTGTGGCCGGGCGTGCAGTACCGCACCGGCCAGGCATTCGATCTTGCACGCATCACCGGCATTGCGCGCGCGCAAGGCTGTCGCGTCGGCCTCGACCTCGCGCACAGCATCGGTAATCTGCCGCATGCGCTGCACGATTGGGGCCCCGACTTCGCCTGCTGGTGCAACTACAAGTATCTGAACGCTGGTCCGGGTGCGATCGGCGGCTGCTTCGTTCACCAGCGCCACGCGCATTCCGCCGACCTGCCCCGGTTTGCGGGCTGGTGGGGACACGACAAGGCGACGCGTTTCCTCATGGGTCCTGACTTCAACGTTTTGCTCGGGGCTGAGGGCTGGCAAGTCAGCAACCCGCCGATCCTCTCGATGGCCCCGCTCATCGCCTCGCTGGCGATGTTCCGCGAGGCCGGCATGCAGCGGTTACGCGACAAGTCGATCGCGCTGAGCGGATTCCTCGAGTGCCTCCTCGAGAACCGGTTGGGCAAGGCAGTCGAGATTGTCTCGCCGCGTGAACCCGCGGAACGCGGCTGCCAATTGTCCCTGCGATTGCGTTCCGGCGTCGCGCGCGGGAAGTCGGTGTTCGACGAGATCAGCCGCCGCGATGTAGTGTGCGACTGGCGGGAGCCCGACCTGATCCGCGCGGCACCGGTGCCGCTCTACAACAGCTTCGAAGATGTCTGGGACTTCGTCGAGATCCTTTCCGCGGCGCTCGAACCAGCACGATAGCCCGTCGGCCCGGGACGGCTGCCGCCGTGCGCGAAAGCGAGGTGATCCTCGTTTCAGGCCCAGTCCGGCTCGTTGCCTCTCTTCCACTTCAAGCTGCAGCCGGCGCTCGGTATCTGGTTAGCCGGTACCGGTGCGCCTTTGAGCACGGCATCCACTGCCGTGCGCAGATCGGCGCCCGTCACCGGCAGCTTTTTTCCGGGTCTGCTGCCATCGAACTGGCCACGATAGACGAGCCGGCGATCGCCATTGAAGAGAAACAGGTCGGGCGTGCAGACGGCCTGGTAGGCTTTTGCGACGGCTTGCGATTCGTCGTACAGATACGGAAACGTGAAGCCGTACTTCTTTGCCACGCGCGCCATCTCGGCGGGCCCGTCTTGCGGATACGCCTCAACGTCGTTCGAGCTGATCGCGACGGTGCTGAGCCCGCGCGCCTGGTATTCGTTGGCGAAGGATGCTAAGCCCTCGAGGATGTGCTGCACGTACGGGCAATGATTGCAGATGAATGCGACCAGCAGCGCAAGCGAATCGGCGTACTGCGAGGGCGAATGCATCTTGCCGAACGCGTCCGGCAGCGTGAACTCCGGCACCGGCGTGCCGAGCGCCAACATGCGGGATTGCTTCAGGGCCATCGGCGTCGCTCCAGCTTATGCCTAGTGATCCGCTCGACTGCATGCGTGCCAGGAGTGCACTCGCGGCGCAATCGGTCAAACGGGACGCGAGCTCCTCGCCGCAGTCGCACGTGTGACGTGTGCAGCTTACACTCGCGGCCATGCGGCCAACAGCCGTTACGATCATCGGTGCGGGACCTGCAGGAAGCCTGCTGGGAATTCTCCTCGCGCGCCGTGGATTTGCGCCGACGCTTCATGAGCGCCGGTCCGATATGCGCCGCTCCGATATTTCCGCGGGGCGCTCGATCAACTTAGCGCTCGCCGACCGGGGCATGCACGCACTGAAGCGGGCTGGAGTGTTGGATGGCGTCCGGTCCCTGATGATCCCGATGCGCGGCCGGCTATTGCACGACGCGAACGGAGCAACCAGCCTGCAGCGCTACGGCAAGGATGACAGTGAGGTCATCTATTCGATCTCGCGCGGCGAGTTGAACAAGCGGCTGATGACCGAGTTCGAGCGCGCCTCGGGAATCCCGATCCGCTTCCGGCAGAACTGTCGGGGTGCAGACCTGGAGCGCAGCGCAGTGACGATCCTGGACGAAGACAAGGGATCGACGTATGAACTGACCGCATCGCCGGTGATTGCGGCCGACGGCGCGAGCTCCGCTCTGCGCGAAGCCATGACGCGGGCCGGCGTCAGCCGCGCGTCGGAAGATGTCCTGTCACACCAGTACAAGGAGCTTTCGATCGCGCCGGGTGCCGGCGACCGTCACCATCTCGACGCCAACGCCCTGCACATCTGGCCGCGCGGTGGCTTCATGCTCATCGCATTGCCGAACACCGACGGCAGCTTCACGGCGACGCTGTTTCTGCCCGCGAAAGGATCCGAGAGCTTTGCATCTCTGACCTCTCCTCAAAGCGTGCGCGAGTTCTTCGCGCGCCACTTTCCCGATGCCGCTGCCCTGATTCCTGATCTCGAGCGCGATTTCTTCGCGCACCCGACCGGCTCGATGGTGACCGTGCGCGCCGCTCCCTGGCACGTCCGCGACAAGCTCCTGCTGATCGGTGATGCCGCGCACGCGGTCGTGCCGTTTCATGGCCAGGGCATGAACTGTGCTTTCGAGGATTGTGTAGCACTGGACGATTTGCTCGACCGGCACACCCAGTGGGAAACGGTCTTCAACGAATTCGAGCGCGCACGCAAGCCAAATGCGGATGCGATCGCGGAAATGGCGCTCGAGAACTACGTGGAGATGCGCGACACCGTGCGACATGCCAAGTTCCAGCTTCAGAAATCGCTGTCACTGGAGCTCGAACGCCGGTACCCGCAGCAATTCATCCCGCGCTACTCGATGGTGATGTTTCACCACGAAATTCCCTATGCCACGGCGCTCAAACGCGGACGGCTGCAACAACAAGTGCTCGACGATCTCAGCGCCGGGATAGAGAGCGTCGAGCAGGTCGACTGGACCCGGGCCGCTGAGCAGGTGCGCGTTCGGCTATCACAACTCTGAGACGCGCCCGCACCGGTCAGGAGCAGGTACACTTTCGCGCCATGCTGTGGCTCAAGGCTTTCCACATCGTATTTGTCGTCACGTGGTTCGCAGGACTCTTCTACCTGCCGCGTCTGTTCGTTTATCACGCGTCGGCCACGGATGCGATCGGCAGGGACCGCTTTCGGCTGATGGAGCGGCGCTTGTTCGTGATCATGTCCATCGGCGCGATCCTCGCGCTCGCTTTGGGCATTGCCATGCTGCTTCGACAGCCCGCGTATCTGAGCCTGGGCTGGATGCACCTCAAGCTGGCGCTCGTCACGCTGCTCGCCGGCTACCACGTCTGGTGTCTCCGGCTGATGCGCGACTTAGCAGGCGACAGACGTCCGCGCTCACCAACGTGGTACCGCTGGTTCAACGAAGTGCCCAGCGTGCTCCTGATTGCGATCGTGATTCTCGCAGCCGTGAAACCAAACCTTTCTTAGGGTGACGCGCGGGTGGGCGAAGGCGCTGCCGGCTCCGCGACCGAAGTCTTCAATCCGGCCGCGCGCCAGCCTTCGATGCCGTCAGGATACCAATGGACGCGGCGATAGCCGTAGCGGATGGCGCGCTTCGCCGCGTTCCAGCTGAGCCAGCAGCGTTCGTGGCAATAGATGACGATCGCGCGGTTGCTGTCGTTGCCGGTTGCGCTCGCCAATCGATCGCGGAAATAGACCTCTACATCTGCTGGAATTTCGCCCATGCCCGGGCCCGGAATCCACAGGCTGCCCGGAATCACGGGATGTGGTGTCGGCAGCCACGGCGCACCGGGCGCAAGATTCTCCGGACGACGCGGCGCGTTCGACACGTCCACCAGAACGGCACCATCTTCTTCCAACAGCGCCTGAAGCTCCGTGGTGCGAATCACCGTACCGCCAGTGATCGTTTCCGGCACCGGCCCGTTGATCGGACCGGTCCAGTAATCGACAGGCTCATCAGGAGCAGTGGCGCTGGCCCATGCTGCTCCAGCGAGCAGAGCCAGCGCCCAGGCGCAAGCAGGGACCCGGCGAGCGGACGTTGCTGCGGAGCCCACCGCGTTCGATCAGGTAGCGGGCTCTGGCACGTCGAAGCTGCGACCGAACGTCGCGTCTTCGCTGTCGCGGATGGCGACTTTCAGCTTTCCCTTCGCGTGCGGCACGAAGCCAAAGATGATCACGGGGTCCGTGCTGAGCGAGATGTCGGACTCGAGGTGAAACACCTCGCTGTCTTCGTACGTCACCTCGGTGCTCCTGATGAATCGCGGGGGCGTGTAGTACCGCGTGATCTGGTTCATCTGCATCCCGTTGAAATTCGGATGCCGGATCATCAGCTGCGCCTGGATGGGCTTTCCGGCCGCGAAGTCGCCGAGCAGCTTGAGCTTCATGCGACCGATATCCTTCAACGCTTCCTGATCGTCCGAACCTGCGGGCGCCGAGCAGCCGCCGGCGGCTTTCACGAACTTCTCGGTGACATACAGCTTGCCGTCCTGCGTTTCCGCGATGGCGTGCATAAACGTGTACTCATTCACCCGCACGCGCAGCTTCATGCTGCGCGGATCCGCCTTCGGCCCGAAAGTGATGTGGGCCGCGAGCGGCGAGGGGTTGTTGTCGATGACGAGGTACACGGCCTTGATCGGCATATCGCCGGTCAGATGCAAGCCGATTGGAACGAGCGCCGCATCGAGCGCGCGCGACGGGGCATCGAGCTCGATGACGCCGCCGCCATCGTGCACCTTGCGATCGCCGAAGATGGCCTGCTGCAACGCTTTCCACCGCTCGGCGCGAGCGGCGCCATCGTCATCTGTGGCATGCGCCGGGAAAATTACGGCGAACGACCCGAGAGCGCAGATCGCCGCCGCCAGCATCAGACCTTTCCGATTCGCCATAGCGAATTCCTTGTACCGGTACATCCCTAGCATACCGCCAAGACGCCACGCTCGCGCGGATGAACCCAGGGCTACTCCCATTCGAGCTCCTTGAAAGCCTTCGTGACGTTGTGCCCGTGGTATTCGTCGAACAGCGCCCACTTGCCGCGCTCGGATTGCGCAACGACTTGAACGGCCTCGCCGATTTCCATGCCCTTGGCCACAGCTTGCCGGGTTTCGCGCAGCAAGACGTCGAGATAACGCTCGAGGTCGGCGGCCCCGGAGGGCCAGCTCACTTGTGCGGGCCCGTGCCCGGGAACGGCTCGTTTCGCGGGTAGGGCCTTGAGCGCCGCGAGCTCTTTCAGCCATCCGGTGATGCTGCCGTCCAGTGAAGGTACGTGACGCACGAACAGAAGGTCGGCCGGCAGAAGCGTGCCGGTCTGGCGATCCGACACGCTGAGGTCGCAATCGGTGTGCGCGGTGGGATGTGCCGTGAGCGAGAGGACTCGACCGCCGAGGTCGATTTCAGCGCGGTCGCTCACGAGCATCGTCGGCACAACAACTGGGCCGGCCTTGCCTTTTCCCAGGATCTGATCGAGCCGGCCGCGGTAGTACTCGCCGCGCTGAGCGAGCGCATAGGGAAGCCGGGTATGTCCGACGAACGTAGGCTTGTCCTGCTCGAACGCATCCGCCCCGAAAATGTGATCCGGGTGCACGTGCGAGAGGATCACGTAACAAATCGGCAGCTTCGTAACCTGGCGAATGGTCTCGCGCAGACGTGCGCCGTCACTCAGGCTTCCGCCAGGGTCCGCGACCGCTACCGCCTCGCGTCCCAGGATGAAGCCGATGTTCGCTATGCCGCCCGCGTTGCGCGCTGTCGCGACTTCGTCTGCGCCGCGGCGAATGTGAATGCCCGGTGCGATTTCCTCTGTCGCGAACGCGCCTGTGCTCGAGTCCGCGCTCGCTGCAAAACCGGGAAGACAGCAGAGGCACCCACCGCCGAGCAGGACGTCGCGTCGCGAAAGCAGCGGGGCACCGACCATGAGTCACTAGGTCGCCGGACACCCTCTGACAATTGCGAAAGGAGAACGTGGCTGCGGCGCATCGGGCGGAGGATAGGCTTTGTGAAACGTGAAGGCGTCCTCAGCCGGTCCGCTCCTTCGCAGGAGCTCGAGTTTTTTGATGGCCTCGGCAATGGAAGGGCGATGCCCTCGAGGTAGCCACCAAAGGACAACGTACGCCTCTGCCATGCGCTCAAACCACTCTCGACGACGACGCATGATCTCGACGTGCGCAGACTGGTAGACGAATACGCTCAGGGCGGAGACATCCCTCCAGACGGACATGTTTACGAGGGTGTCTTCGCCCAGGGGACGAAGCGCCGTGGCGTCGCCGTCGTCGGTCTGCAGGCGCCAGACAAAACCGGGCGATTGCTCGGCCAGTGCATTGATTCGGTCCAGGTTGGCAATAAAGTCGCCCATGCTCGGTGAATCAAGGGGCGTCTTCATCACCGCAATGTTCAGCTGCGCAAGTTCAAAGTTGGACATGCGAACTCCTCGGAAAGCGTCAGTTGAGACCGGGTGCCTACGGTTGCCAGGCGGATCTGACACCTGAAACCAGCGATGCGAATCACGGGTCCGCTGAATCTTGATGTCAGGCGCCGCTTTCACGACCAGTGCGCGGTAGTGGCAACTCACTGACCGGCGCATCACTGACGATTCGCCACTCCCCATCCGATTCCTGCCGCCAGTGGACCAAGTAGTTGCCACGGTCCTCAAACGATGCCATTCCGGGAGGCGCACCTTCACCGGCCGTGAACCTCAGCACATACTTGCCTCGTTCCACGGCCACGGGGCCGCTGACGGCGAGGTCCTGGGCTTCGTGTGTAAACTCCCACGTGCCCCATTTGACGGCGTTACGCCAGAACCGGCGAATCGCTTCACGGCCAACGAGTGGACGGCTGTTGGGCGGCATCTGCCACGCATCTTCGGCAAATACGGCGACGACTGAGTCGATATCGCCGACAGCGTACCAACGAACTGCATTCGTGTTGTGACGCTCAATTGCGTTGCGGACGGTCTCAGCGTTTTCCATGGCAGTCTCACGTGTCCCCGGACTTGATCGCCGGCGCGCAACGCCCCGCATGAGCGACGCGCTGTTGCGTAGTGGATGCTGGCACTTTATACCTCCCGCGTGCGCTCCAACACATTGTTAGGCGACAGGGTGCACGGGTGTGCTCGCTCCATCGCCCACGACCGTGGTCCACGCTCGCACATGCCAACGCATTACGAGACCCGAACGGACATATGGATCGGCCGCCGCAAAGCGTTCGGCCACACCGGGAGAGTCGCCTTTGAAAAGCAGCGCCGCCCCATCGGTCGGATCGGCGTATGCGCCCGCAAGCACGAGCTCGCCTCGCCCGTGAACCTCCCACGCGAGCCGTAGGTGCTCGTTGCGGTACTGCGCCCGTCGCTCGAGATAATCCGGCACAAACTGGTAGAACAACAAGTAGTGCATTTCCCCTCCCCGGGGGCCACCGCGACGATGGAGACTGTCGCCCAACGCTCGGCATCAGCTGCGGCGCGCAGCGCCCTCCGCTGCATCCCATGGTTAGACGGCGCAGCCACCAACCTTGCGACGTACTATGGACTTGTCCCCGTGACGATATGTCCCGGTGAGTCAAACCTGGCGCTTCCCTCCCCGGTAACGTAGGGGCTGAGGGCGTGCTCGGCTTCCTTGAGTATGCGTTGGATCTGGTCTTCGGGCAGAACGACCCCCACAACTGGCAACCAGCCCCTAAGGTCGGCTTCCACCATGACCCGAATGCTGGGAAACTGCGCCGTGCCTTGTTCGGTCTTGATTTCGACGGAGGCTACCCCGGCGTCCTCGAACAACATGGCCAGGCTCTTCCGATCACCGAGCACGAATGGCGCACGCAGCGCATCGGCCGCTCGCCGACCCGCGACTCGCTCCAGGAGCGCTACCTCGGACGCGTACGCGGGGATGTTGTCAAGAGAGTCCCAGACTGCGAAGGCCAAACGTCCTCCCGGAACCAATACACGCAGGATCTCGCGAAGGGCCTGGCGGCGATCTGTGAAGAACATGAGGCCAAACTGGCTCACGACGGCGTCAAACGATCGATCCGGGAACGGTAGCGACTCCGCGACACCCTGTCGCCACTCGACCGCGGGTGCGAGCCGTCTTGCGACCCCCAGCATACCGGGACTGGGGTCGAGACCAGCGATGTGTCCGCTTGGGCCCGTTCGCGAGGCAACCTCCCGGGCGAGGATTCCGGTACCGCACGCGACATCCAGCACTCGCTGACCAGGATGAATCTGCGCGGCGTCTACGACTTTCGGGGCCCATTGCCGGAAGAGCGCTGGCACGAACAGGGCCTCGTAGGCGTTCGCAGCATCGATCTGAGCTTGCAGCGTCGGTTCACTCATGTCGTGTCCTCCTCTGCATCCGTAGGATCGCTAGTGTCAGTCAACGAAACTCTTTTCTTTACCTGACTTGAGAATGCGAGTCCGTCATTCTCCTTCACCCCATCGGCTTGTAGCACAACAAGACATTCCCATTGCCGAAGGTCCGTGTCTTTGACAGCTTCAGGGGCAGCTTCTCTCTAATGCCGTCGAACATCGTCCTACCTTTGCCGAGAGCGACGGGATTCACCACGAACTGAAATTCATCGATCAAACGATGCTGCGCCAATTGGGAAACAATGCTGCCACTTCCCAAAATCGCCATGTCCTCTCCCGGCTCGTTCTTCATCTTGCGTATTTCACCTGTGATGTCGCTCTTCACCAGCTGCGTATTGCTCCACGACGCTGTGTCCAACGTTCTCGAGAACACGACCTTCGGGAGACTATTCATCCGTTCGGCCACGACCGGCATGCTTTCCGCCGCGTCCCGTGGGGCCGGAGCGAGGACACTCGTCAGCCGCATCCGGTTGTTGGGCGGCACGTCTGGTACACCCTCATCGACGCGCATTCTCCGCGATCCGAGCCTTCACCAACTTCCTGACAAGGGCGGCGGGCAGGGGCCTGTTTACTTGAAACCGGATGGTGCCCTTGCTGGTGTCGTAGGCCTTGAGATCGCGCTTGCAGGCTGCAATGGGAAACGCGCCCGGATAGAAGGCGCAGTGGTTCGCGCTGGCACCAAAGGCCACAAGCATCCTTCCGTCAAGACGGAAAGCGGGGAGCTGGTAGCTGATGCACTCCTCGGCCTTCGGCGCCGCGGCTCTGATGGCCTTGCGGAGCCTCGCAAGTGCGGCTCGCTTGTCATCGCTCAAGCCCGCAAGGTACTCATCGATCGTCTGTGGCTTACGCGGCATGGCTTGTGCTCCTCGAATGGCCACGACCCCCGTCGGCCGGAGTTCTGCCCGCCCGACGGCCAGCATCAGCCGCGCCGCGAAGTGCCAGCGGAGCGGCGTCGACTGCATGCCGTGTCGGGCGCTCACTCCAACGTGAATTCTTCATAACGCTCGGGTGCATATCGAGTGGCTAGCAAACCGGTTGCTTCCTCGACTTTGATGGCCTGCACCAGTACGCCTTCCTGCCCATGGGGTAAGTACGCCTGGCACTGGCCCGACGGGGCGATGAGGCTTGTCGCCGATTCTTGGAAGCGCAGAGCATAATTGACACTGGCAAAGTAGATCGTGTTCTCCATGCTGCGAAGAATCATCGCCTTCTCGTAGTAAGACCCGCTGGCCGCGCCCCACTGCGTCAGACGGACACCTGCTTGGTCGCTCCCCGTATGGTGGGGATGAAAGACGATTTTGGCGCCCCGCACCGCCGCCCATCGCACCGTCTCGGGATAGCGCCAGCCCTCATGGCAAATCACAACTCCAAACTTGGTCCCTTTGCTCTCGAAGAGTCGCCGGGTATTTCCGGGCACATAGAACTGATCTTCGGTCGGGTCCAGTTGGTTCTTGGTTTGGTATCCCTGAATCTCGCCCCGGGCGTCAATGACAAAGGCGACAATCTGCCGGCCCGCCTCCGTGAGCCTTTCCATCCCGAGGATAGTGGCCACCGCATACGTTCGTGCCCACTGCGCCACGGCCTTAAGTGCCCGTTCCTGCTGCGTCTGATCAAAGGGCAATACTTCAAAATCCTGTCCCCGCAGACCTGGGAGATAGGCTTCCGGGAAACACACGATCTCCGCGCCTTGGGCCGAAGCTTCGGACAGGAACCGCTTGATCTTGTCTAAGCCCTCTTCAAGGGCTGTGGCGATACTAGGCGACGCCAGGGCAATGATCATGGATGACTTCCGATGAGAATGGATTCGACTGAAATAGTTTGAGCGCGCAACGTCCGCGTTGAGCAGCGCGTGGCATCGCTGCCATTAAACGAACGCACTTTATCCAGAACTTCGACATCCGTGTGACCTCGCCGACGCTGCTGGCCACGCGTTCTGCGCCAACGCGTTGTCAGGCCGCATACTGCCATTCCTGCATGAATGTCACAGATGCCGAGTCTCGACGGGCGGCGAATGCCAATTGTCGTTGCGACCGTCCACATAGGTGATTGGGGCGTTGACGAGCTCGTCGGTGGACACATCGTCAAGGCATGTCACGTTGACTCCGTAGAGCCGCCCGAACTCCGGCGAATTCCCAAGCCCGAAGGAACGCACCCCGCAGCGCTTGCAGAAGAAGTGGTGATTGTTCTTTGTGTTGAATAGATATTCGGTCAACTCAGACTCACCCGCGAGTAGCCGGAATGACTCCGGCTTGACTATCGCTGGCCAGAATCGGGTCTTGGTACAGATTGAGCAATTGCATCGTAGCGTTCCTTGGCTCAGGTCAATGTCCGCCTCGATGCGCACCGCACCGCAGTGACAACTGCCATGATAGGTCTTCAACATTTTCAGCTTCCTCCGCGTCAAGAAGGTGGTCGGGTGCTGCGGCCTAACGCTCACGTTCTGCCGCCCGCCGCACTTCATCGTGGGTGAAGACCGCGAAAACAAACGGCTGCGTTTCAAGGAAACGTGCCAGGTCACCCAAGGTCAGACCGAGATGCAAAAGCCGGTCCTCATCGACGAACATCTGCGCGTTTTCCGGTTCGTATGCTGTTACGAGCTGCTTCGCCTGTGGATCAAACTTCTGGTGCAGCAGGTCTACCATCTCGGGTGCGAAGTGCCGGCGCTCCGGCGGCGCGGAGGGCATGCCATGGTCAGCTGTCACCGCCAGGAGATAATCCGTTTCCACCTTGGCCTCGAGCGCGTCGATGATTCGCGCCAGATTGCGGTCCATCTCGCCGAGTGTTAGGCGTAGCTCGTTCGAGTCCGGCCCGTAGCGATGCCCCACGAAATCCGCGCCTTTGTAGTTCAGCAGAAGAAGGTCTGCGACACTGTCTTCGCCCAGCGGCTCGTGCCCGATCATGGCAATCATTGCATCGGCTTCGAAGGCGGGGAACAGCGCCGAACGACGCACCGCCGCAGGTGAATCGATTCTGTGATGCAGCCACTCGCTCGCCGCCGACCAAAGTGTGCTCGCATTGCGATCCTTCAAATAGTCAGGCAGCCGGAAACAGTCGCGGTTCGAGTGCCAGGCACCCGTCGCCTCGTCGTAACTGACGAGCACGACCGGCGCGCCATTCGGCTGACACGCGCCATGGCCGGCGAGCGGCGTCGCCGCCCGGTCGATGCTGCCCTGTGCCAAGACGATTGCACGGCCTGACGTTTCGAGTTGCCATACGTCTGCAAGCGTCAATGCCATCAGAGCCTGCGGCATCATCCCGGAGAACAGGTCTTGGCGCCGCCGGCGGAAGCGGTCATAAATGTTGTTGACCGTGACGCCGTGGATACACGGATCGGTGCCAGTCGCGATCGTCGAGTGTCCGACGGCGGTGTTCGTAGGCAGAAAGTTGACGTCCGCCTGGCTGAACCACGCGGCGCGCCGGCGTAGCGCGGAGAGCGTCGGCATTACATCGGCGTACCGATCGAAGTAATCGCGCCGCATGCCATCCAGAACGAGGACGAAGACAACGCGCGGTTGAGCAAAACCGGGGCGCAAAACCGGCAATACACGGCCCGTCGCAGTCGGGGGCATCGACACGCCCAGCGCGGCCGCAAGCGTTGGCGCAACATCCTGCTGCACGGACGGCATCGAGTACACGCCCGTTCTCACTGCAGGGCCGACAAACATCAGCGGGATCGAGGCATCATACGCCCACGGGGAACCGTGCATGTACGCCACGTCCGGGTCAGGCCGCGTGATGAAATCGCCTTCACGCGGCACGATCAGGAGTTGGCCGGTTCGTCCGGGAAAATATGCCCGAGCGAACATCTCGAGAAAGCGCTGTCGCGCCGCAGGGGCGGCGGCATCAGCCGGCTCCGTACCTCTGAATCGAGGCGCGTCGGTCCTCAAAGATCGCTCGGCCTGCTGGCCTGAAACCGTGCAAGCCATCGCGACCAGGGTCAGGACGAGGAGGACGGCACTGCAGACGGTCAACTTTGAAGAGATAACAAAGGTACGCAGCGTTATCATGGCGCCCCCTTCACTTCAAACCGGACGACCGTGACGGGACCCGATCCGACCAACCCGCAGCGCCTGCGTCCTGTTTGCATTTACCAACCAAGCTTCATCTCATCTTCCTGCCGGGGTTCGACTCCGCAGCGGGCTTGAAGTCGAACTTTCCCTTCCCCTCCTGGTAGAACACGCAATCGCTTCCGGAGCGGCAACCGCTCACGTGCACCCAGTTGGCTGGCATCACGACGATCGACCCTGGGCCGAAATCCCTGGCCGACACCGAGTCCGTCCCGGTGTACCAGACGCCGCTGATGATCACATTCTTGAGCCCGCTGCTATGTGTGTGCAGCGGGTTGTCCGTTCCGGCGGGCACCTTGCGCATCTGCGTATACGCGCCCTTCGCAGGGTCGCCCGAGAGCACGGCCAACTGCATGCCCTTCCTCTCGGGGAGCTCGGTCCACTTCAAATCCGTGAACGAGACCATCAGCGGCGTGCCGCCCTCCTTCGCCGCCGCAGCCGGCGTAACCGCCTCGTCGGTGAGTGCGGCCGTCGAAAGGGCCACCGCCGCCAGCATTACGAAAAGTTTGTTCATGGTCGGACTCCTTAGATAACGGAGATCTGTCTTCATGCCCGTCTGACGGACCGGGCGCCCAACTTCGTGGCATAGGCCACCGACAGTCGCTGCGGCACCCAGGGTTGATGCCAGAAGGCTACCAAGATCGATTGAAACGTGCTGTGCCACGTCAGCTGCAGCGCCTTGTTAGGCCACACACTCGCCTGCACGATCAGCGACACTACACGCGCAGGTACCCGCGGCTGCCCGCGACGGCGCCTACGATTGCCACGATGCTGAGGCTGAGTAGGGCCCAGTGCATGATCTGCAGAATGCGAAACGCACGCTCCGAATCTCGCTTCGCCGCAGCGACAAACCAGCGGTGCAGGAAAAGGGGCTCCAGTACGAACAAGACGATCGTGAACGCGAGCCATACGAGCGTCATCAAGTGAATCCACCAGTAGGCGGGATCCAGGTAGCGACTCCACGCTTCCATGACGTGAATCAGATAGATACCCGAGGCACCGGCGAGCACGGTCGTGACGCGAGCCTGCAGCGCAAAGCGTAACTCCAGTTGCTCGAAGAGTTCGATGCGCTGTGCGTCAGAGGACAACTTCCGAACCGCCGGAATGAGCACCGTCGTGACGAATGCGACGCCCCCGATCCAGAGAACGACTGAGAGAACGTGAACAATTCGCACGAGGACTATCGGCGGCAACGGTGAAAGCCTCCGGTGGTACGCCTGTGCGGCCTAACGTCGGGCATCATGCGGCCGCCTGAGGCGGTCGCCTGCATGCCCTTGTCAGGCCTCGTAGTCGGCTGCTCACGTTTTCCGTCCTTGCACCGGTGCGTAAGTATCCGGTGTGCGCTTGAGGACCCGTCGCGCCAGCGGTTGAAGGAGTTGTGGAGACAGATAGATCGGGAACTGCGAAAGAGCGAAATACAACCACGTGAGATCGGGCAAGGCCCCACCGCTTGCGGCAAGCATCAACCCCATGTTGCGCTGCGAGGCCATGAGTCCGAGCGCAAGGGCGCGCTCCCGGCCTGCGGACAGAAACAGGAGAGCAGTGAGGAAAAGGACAGCGAAGAACACTACGAAGGCAAGCGCTGCGAGCGTCATTATGCTCATTGGGGACGCAAGAAAACGCGCGCCGACGCTTTCCATGACGGCTGCCACGAAAACGAAGAGGACGAGAATATTGAGGCCATCGATTGCTTCCTTTTGCCGCTCGATGGCAGCCGAACCAAGAACACGACGCACGACAAGGCCGATCAAACCGGCGCCCGCGAGTATTGCGAACAACTTGGCCGCCAGCACCAGCGGTGACATCGAGAGATTCGAGCCGACGAAAACGAGCGCGAAAACGGGCGCCGTAAGCGGGATTAGCGCCGTACTGCTGATGAGGGTAACAAGCGCAAGCGTGGCATCCAATCCCATTAGCGCTGCCAACGCCGGAGTTGCCATCATCGGAGAGGCAATTGCCTGCAGCATAAGCGCAAGGAACAGGTCGGGTGCCTGTTTGTCGAGACCAGCCGCGAGACAGCTCACACCGAACAGGACCGGGATCGCAAAGGATGTCCACGCAGTTGCAGCAAGCACGATCGCCGGGCGACGAACATAGGCCTTGAACGCTGTGACGTCCACCCGAAGGAATGCGATACACAACAGCAAGAAGACTGCCTCGGTGACAAACGGCTTAAGAATGGCGCCGATCGATGGGAGAGCGATACCAATAACAACGAGCGCTGCAACCGCCCGCTTGCCTTGCCGGCCGAGCCACGCAAGCACCGCCACGGGTACGTCAACTATGAGCATGCTCGGAAAGGCTTCGTTGAGCTTATGAGCCTTTTGGCGCAGAGGGTGCGTGGACATACACCCACGCTTGTCTGCCTGACCCGAGCATAGCGACGACTCGCTTATATGAGAAGGCTACTTCGTACTCGTCGACGCCGGCGAGTTCAGCGTCAGTGATCTCGAACACCATGCCGGGTACGCGGCTATCTTCGTTCCCGTTGAACTTTGCATTGGCGTGGTGTGTCTTGCCAATTGTGGCCTCTACCTGTGGATCTTCGATCCTCACTAACGATTGCTCAAATCCAACAAGCTCGTCGCTCTGCCCATTGAGCCGTCTGCCGAACGTCGATAGCTGCACTTTTTCTTGTTGCAGGGTGCCGTAAGAAAAAAGTAGCGGCATGGCTCGCGTCTCCTTCACCAAGAAAAACCGGTCAGCCTCAGGACGTTCACCGGAGTTACGCTTGTCGAGCCGGACGCCGGACGCTAGCCCTCATCCAGAACGATGTCCCACACCGCCAGCAAAGAGTCTGGCTCGAGGTCGCGCGTGGGTGGCAGCAGGGAAACTATCAAGCGTTCCCGGTTCGCGCCCGCGGTCTGCAGAAGGCGATCCGTTTCGTTCAACGGCTCCCTGGCAAAATACATTTGAGTCACGATGCGGTTGAACTTGCCCGTCACGTCGAAATGAATGTGCGGCGGCCGAATTGCGCCCGAGTCGCCTGGATATGCTCCGGGCTTGATCGTCTTGAACCGGTAGCGACCTTTCGCGTCCGTATTCAGGACCGCGAAGCCCTCAAAATTGGGATCCAGCGGCGCTGGGTTCGTGTCATTCGGGTGGGTGTAGCGACCATGCGTATTGGCCTGCCAAATCTCGATACGGACTCCTTGGATCGCTTGCCCTTGCGTGTTCATGACACGTCCCATTACATGGATAACCTGTCCCGCCGCCCGGCCCGGCTGACCTTGGATGACAGTCAGATCCGCGTCCTGATCCAATGGCTTAACGACAGGATAGAAGGGTCCTAAGACTTGAGGTGGCGTCCGCCGTAGCCTCTGAGCCAGCAAGGGACTGACGCTACCGAACATTGCCAGACCGCCTGCCGCGACTGACATTCCCAAAACGCGTCGCCGTGAAATCTCGTCATGAACACTCATTGTCACCGCCATCACAGGCAAGGATTGGCGCCTAACGACCCGAATCAGCAACGCCCTGCCAACGCATCCGAAGTAGCACTTTATCCGCACCGCGCTCGCTCCAACACGTGGTTAGGGAGAGGTGGCCCCACAGATTTAGACAGTTTTCGCGGTCGAGATAAGTGGAGCTCCGCGGGTTTAGGCTGCCACCGCGAGGGGCAGGGATTGGAAGTACACGGCATTGGGCGTTTCACCGTCAAGCGCACGATGCGGACGGCGTG
>Ga0180104_1000038_pt1 | contig 38060 bp, 28 predicted proteins | sample EasRiv730_16_1Da_FD_121791 | JGI IMG/M metagenome (GOLD analysis project Ga0180104, IMG submission 121791) | Soil microbial communities from meander-bound floodplain in the East River, Colorado, USA - East River metaG ERMLT730_16_1Da | ecosystem: Environmental > Terrestrial > Soil > Floodplain ... | reverse complement strand
GGCTCGCGCCACTCGAATCCGGCGTCGCGGAAGATGCGGTCGAGCCCTTCGGCCTCGGCTTGGGTCTTGACGAGTCCCGAGCCGGGAACCACAAGAGCAAGTCTCACGTTCGAGGCGACGCGCCTTCCCTTCACGACTGCCGCGGCCGCGCGCAGGTCTTCGATGCGCGAATTGGTGCACGAGCCGATGAACACCTTGTCGATCCTGATGTCGGTGATCGGCGTGCGTGGCTTCAAGCCCATGTACTGCAGCGCGCGCTCCATGCCTTCGCGGCGCAGGCTGTCCTTTTCCTTGTCCGGGTCGGGCACGCGGTCCTCGACCGACACCACCATCTCGGGCGAAGTGCCCCAGGTGACGTGCGGCCGGATATCGCGCGCATCGAGGGTAATCTCGCGGTCGAAGCTTGCGTCCGGATCGCTCTTCAGCGTGCGCCAGTAAGCCGCGGCGCGCTCCCAGTCGGCCCCCTTGGGCGCGAACTTGCGGCCCTTGAGGTACTCGAGCGTGGTTTCGTCCACGGCCACCATGCCGGCGCGCGCCCCCGCTTCGATCGCCATGTTGCACACGGTCATGCGGCCTTCCATCGACAGCGCGCAGATCGTGCTGCCGGCGAACTCGATGGCGTGCCCCGTGCCGCCGGCGGTGCCGATGCGGCCGATGACGGCGAGCACGACGTCCTTCGCCGTGACGCCGCGCGCGAGCGGGCCCTCGACGTTCACGCGCATGTTCTTCATCTTGCGCGTCACCAGGCACTGGGTCGCGAGCACGTGCTCGACCTCCGATGTGCCGATGCCGTGGGCGAGGCAGGCGAAGGCGCCGTGCGTGCTGGTGTGCGAATCGCCGCAGACCACGGTCATGCCCGGCAGCGTCGCGCCCTGTTCCGGGCCGATGACATGCACGATCCCCTGGCGCTTGTCGAGATACGGGAAGTACACCTTGGCGCCGAACTCCTTCATGTTCGCGTCGAGGGTCTCGATCTGCAGGCGCGCAAGCGGGTCGCGCACGCCTTCGATGCCCTGCGCCCAGTCGGTGGTCGGCGTATTGTGATCGGCGGTGGCGACGACCGATTCGGTGCGCCAGGGCTTGCGTCCTGCATTGCGCAGGCCCTCGTAGGCCTGCGCGCTCGTCACCTCATGGACGAGGTGGCGATCGATGTAGAGGAGCGCGGTCCCGTCTTGCTCGACGTGGACGAGATGGCTCTCCCAGAGCTTGTCGTAGAGCGTCTTTCCCATGTTTCCTTGCCAACATGGGATTTTAGGTTATTTGCTGGCCGCTGCGCCGCCTCTGGCCGCGGTGTACAGCGGCAGCACCTTCTCGGCGTAGGCGCGCAGGTCGTTGATGCGCTCTTCGTGCGGCGGATGGGTGGAAAGCCACTTCGGCGGCTGGCCGCCGTTGCTCACCTTGGACATTTTTTCCCACAAGGTTACGGCAGCGCGCGGATCGAAGCCCGCGCGCGCCGCGAGCTCCACCCCGATGCGATCGGATTCGGTCTCGTGCAGGCGCGAGTTCGGCAGGTTGAGCGTCACGTCGGCCACGGTGCCGGCAATGCTTTGGCCCATCTGGCCGATGCCGAACAGCGCGCCGACGATGCCGATGGTCATTTCCGTTCCCATCTGGCGCGAAATGCGCTCGCGCGCGTGCTCGCGCAGCGCGTGCGCGATCTCGTGGCCCATGACCGCGGCGATTTCATCGTCGGTGGCGTTGAGCCTCTGGACCAGGCCGGTATACATCGCCATCTTGCCCGCCGGCATGCACCAGGCGTTCACCTCGTCGACCGAGATGACGTGGACTTCCCAGGGCCATTTGGCGGCATCGGGCCGGAATGCGGCGGATTGCGGGATGAGGCGCTTGGTGATGCCCTGCACGCGCTTCACGAGCGCGGGGTCCTTGTCGAGGACGCCCTTCTTCCGCGCCTCGGCCATCATTTGGGAATAGGCCTTCACGGACCCGGCGTGCACCTCTTCGGCGGAGACCATCATTTGCTGGTCCCGGTCGACGCCGACCACGCCCGCTTCGGTCGTTTCCACGGTTTGGCACCCGGACAGCAGGGCCGCCGCAGCGGCAGAGGTAACGATCAGTATGCGAACCATAAGGCCTCTCGACGTTTGCCGGACAATCTCCTTCGACAGCTCACAGCCCCGCTCGTTTCAGCCGTCCAGCAGAGAATGCGCCCGCAAGCGCCGCCACGGCGGAGACCGAAAAGGCCAGCGCCGCCCCTCCGCCTTCCCAGGCCCAGCCGGAGATCACCAGCCCGGCGGCCGCGCCCGCCCCGTAGGTGACGCCGGAAAACAGCGTCTGGCCGCGGGCTTGCGCGCCCTCCGGAAACACGCGGTGCACCGCAGCGACGCTAGCGGCGTGGAACGATCCGAAGGTGGCGGCATGGAGCACCTGCGCCAGCAGGACCATCCAGAGCTCGCCCGCCGCCCAGCCTATGGCGAGAAAACGAAAAATCCCGCAGGCGACACTTGCCACGAGGATGCTCGAAAGTGCAAACCGCCTGAAAAGCTGAGGCAGATACAGGAACACCACGATCTCGGCGAGCACGCCGAGCGTCCACAGCATGCCGATGCCGGTCGCGCTGTAGCCGAGCGCCTCGAGGTGCAGGCTGAGGAAGGCGTACAGCGCGCCGTGCGCGACCGCGTTGCAGAATCCGGCGCCGAGCAGCGCGCGTACTGCGGGACTCAATCGCAAGACTGCGGCTTGAGAAACCGCATGCGGCTCGATCGTCGGCAGCGCCAGCGCCACCGCCAGGGCGGCGAGCATGAATACCACGAGCGCAGCGGGCAGCGTCGCCACGGGCTGGAAATCGAGCCAGGCTCCGCCGGCGAGCACTACGGCGATGAAGCCGAGCGAGCCCCAGACCCGGATCGGGCCGTAGTTGCCTAACTGAGGGCCCGGCTGCCCGGCGAGCGAGCCGAGCGTGATCGCCTCCACGATCGGCAGCGCGCCCGCGGAAAGCACGCTCATGAGCGCGATCAGTACGGCAATATGCTCTGTGAAAGGCAAAAGCCCGAACGACAACCCCGTCACCGCGCACGAGAACGCCACGATCGCGCGATGCGCGCCGGCGCGGTCGGCGAGCCAGCCCCACGCCGGCGGGGCGAAGATGCGGGCGAGCGGCGGCAGCGCGAGCACCCAGGCGATCTCTACCGGGCTCAGACCCCGGCTTGCCAGATAGAGAGGAAAGTACGCTACGTACGCACCGCCGTAGGCGAAAAACGTGAAGTAGAACGCTGAAAGACGAAACGCCATCTCTTAAATTAGCATCGGCCCCGATGTCGCGCGGCGCGTTCTACGTTCTGTTCACCGCCTCTGGCTTCGCCGGCCTGATCTACGAGTCGGTCTGGACGCATTACCTGAAGCTGTTTCTCGGCCATGCGGCGTACGCCCAGTCGCTGGTGCTCGCGGTCTTCATGGGCGGCATGGCGGCCGGCGCCGCCTATTGCGGCCGCAGGTCTGCGCGCCTCGCCAACCCGCTCGCCGTGTACGCGATCGTCGAGGCCGCGATCGGAATCGCGGCCCTCGTGTTCCACCCGCTGTTTGTCGCGCTGACCGATTGGTCCTACGACCGCCTGCTCCCCGGGCTGGGAAACGAATGGCTCGCGCTCGGCGCGAAGCTCGCGGTGTCGTGCCTGCTCATCCTGCCGCAATCGGTGCTGCTCGGCATGACCTTCCCGCTGATGAGCGCGGGGTTGGTCAGGGCGCGGCGCGGCGCGGCGGGCGAGTCGGTCGCGATGCTCTACTTCACCAACAGCCTGGGCGCGGCCGCGGGCGTGCTCTTCAGCGGCTTCGTGCTCATCGGCTGGGTCGGATTGCCCGGGACCCTGCAGACCGCCGGCGTGCTGAACCTCCTCATCGCCGTCGCGGTGTGGCTGCTGGCGCGTCCGGCGCGGCATGAGCCGGTCGAAAGGATTTCTGCTTCAGAAACCAATCTTGCTCTGCTGCTCGCTGTCGCCTTCTTCACGGGGCTCGCGTCGTTCATCTACGAGATCAGCTGGATCCGGATGCTGTCGCTGGTGCTCGGCGCGTCCACGCATTCGTTCGAGCTGATGCTCGCCACGTTCATTTTCGGGCTCGCGCTCGGCGGGCTCGCCGTCCGCCGGCGGGCCGATGCCGCGCCCGAACCGGCGCGCCTGCTCGCGCGGGTACAGATCGCGATGGGTCTCGCCGCGCTCGGCACGCTGCCGGTCTACGACTTCACGTTCTCGCTGATGGAAGCGCTGCTCAAGGGACTGGCGCGCAGCGAGACCGGGTACCTGCTGTTCAACGTTTCCGGCGCCGCGATCGCCGCGATGGTAATGCTGCCGGCGACCTTCTGCGCCGGCATGACGCTGCCGCTCATCACCGCCGCGCTCCTGCGCCGCGGCGCCGGCGAGGCGGCCATCGGCCAGGTCTACGCCGCGAATACGTTCGGCGCCATCGCCGGAGTAATTCTCGCCGTGCATGCCGGGCTGCCGCTGCTCGGCCTCAAGGGGACGCTGATCGCCGGCGGGCTCGTCGATGTGGCGCTTGGCTTCGTTCTTCTTCGATTTCTCGGGAAGAGCTTCGTCTATGCCGCCGTGGCGTGCGGCGCGCTTTTCGTGGCGGTAGCGACTGGGATCGAGCTCGACGTGCACAAGATGACCGCCGGCGTTTTCCGCCATGGCGAGCTGCAAACCTCGCGCGACGCCACGATCCTCTTCAGCAAGGACGGCAAGACCGCGACCGTGCACCTGGTGAAGTACCCGGACGCCACCAGCCTGCGCACCAACGGCAAGTCCGACGGCTCGATCAACATGGACGCGCGCGGTGAGCGCGGCACCGACGAGATCACCATGGTGCTCACCGCCGCGCTGCCGCTCGCGCTCAAGCCCGAGACGAAAACCGCCGCCGTCATCGGCATCGGCACGGGGCTCACCACCCATACGCTGCTGCAAAGCCTGGACATCGAGCGCGTCGAGACGGTCGAGATCGAGTCCGCGATGGCCGAGGCCGCGCGCGGCTTCATGCCGCGGAACAGCGGCGCGTTCGCCGACCCGCGCGGCACGATCCTGATCGACGACGCCAAGAGCTTCTTCTCCACCCGCAACCGCACCTACGACCTCATCATTTCCGAGCCCTCGAACCCCTGGGTGAGCGGGGTATCGAGCCTGTTCACGCGCGAGTTCTACCGGCGCATCCGCAAGCATCTCAACCCCGGCGGGCTTCTTGTGCAGTGGATGCAGCTCTACGAAATGGACGCCTCGCTCGTCGCCACCGTGCTCCGCGCCCTGGGCGCGGAGTTTCCGCACTATGCAGTGTTCGCACCGAGCGACTCCGACCTCCTGATCATGGCCGCGGACAGCCCCGTGCCGCTGCAGGCACAGGCGCGCGTATTCGAGCATCCCGGCGTGGCGAAGGAGCTCTGGACCGTGCACGTGCTTACGGCGGGCGACCTCGACGCGCGCTACCTGGGCAGCCGCGCCACGCTCGAGCCGCTGTTCGCGAGCTACGGCATGCCGGCGAACTCCGACTACGCGCCGGTGCTCGATCTGAACGCCGCGCGCCACCGCTTCATGGAGAAGAGCGCCACCGACGTGGTGGCGCTGCTCAATGCCGAGCTGCCGCTGCTCGAGATGATCGAGCGCGACCGCAGCCGGCGCGCGATCAACCCGCTTTTCCGCGGCGCCTATGCCTTCGAGCGCGTCGAGAACACGCGGCTCGCCTGGTACGCGCGCGACTTCCTGCTGCGGCCGCGCGCGCCGGTCCCCGAATCGGTGCCGCGGGACCTGCAGAAAGACCTCGAGCTCGTCAAGCTGAGGCTCATCGAGTGCCGCGAGCCCCGCGAGCTCGATGTCTGGCTGCACAGCGCGATCCGCGTGGCGAAGGCCCTCAATCCCTACCTCGCGCCCGACGATCTAGCGCCGGTCTGGTCGCGCATCATGGGGACCCCCTGCTACGCCGGCCTGGAGGATTTCCAGCGCCGCTGGCTCGCGCTGTTCCAGGCGGTCGGCGCGCGCAATGCCGCGCGCATGGCCGAGCTCGCCGCGCCTCTCATCGCCGGCGAGCAACCGCTGATTGCCGATGCGCGCGAGTACCTCCTGCTGGCTGCGTTGACGGGCTACGTCGCGAGCGGCGACAAGGCGAAAGCGCTCGAGCTCTGGAAGGCCTACGGCTCGGGAACGCGCGCCGCGCGCCCCGCTTTCCGGCTGCTGCGCTGCCACGCGGAGCCGGCGACGTGTGCCGAGGCGTTCGGCGCCTACGCCGAGCGCTGAGGGCCGACAGCGACGCGCATCGCGCCCAGCACTTTCCTCACGAAATCCTCGTCGTTCCGCAGATGGCGGTCGAGAACGAGGTGAGCGAGACCGTGCACCAGCGACCACGCCGCCGCGGCGGCGAGGTCCGCTTCTGCACCGACCCCGGCGAACGCCTTTGCGAAGCGCTCGTACGTCGCTGCGGCCTGGCGGGTCATGAACATCAACCGGAAGCGCTGCGGATGCGCCAGGGCGAAGCGCACGTAAGCCTCGCCGAGCTCGCGGCCCGAGCGGCCCGCGAGCGCCTTCTCCAATTGCCCGAAGCCCTCCTCGACGAGCGCCGCCAGAAGCGCGTCGCGATCCGGGAAATGCCGGTAGGGAGCGTTGTGCGACACGCCGGCCCGCCGGGCGGCGTCGCGCACGCTAAGCCCCGCCAAGCCCTCTTTCTCGATGAGCTTGCCTGCGGCTGCGAGCAGCGCCGCGCGAAGGTCGCCGTGGTGGTATGTTGCCACTGACTACATTTGTCGACGCAACATGTTGTCATTGTCAACCCAATCCGCCGAGCCTGTCCATCGGCAGTTCCTTTGAGCCTACGCGGACTGAATGGAGCGCCTGCGCCTGAACCAGGCGGACAGGCTTTTTCTCAGGAGGATGACGCTTTTCAGGTAGTAGAGGGCCTGGAAGAGAAGCAGCCTCGCGCGCACCGGCGTGTCGCGGTAGATATCCCCCGCCAGCACGGAAATGAGCGCTTCCTGCAGCCGGAACTTGCTGGACGGCGCCATGAACAGCTCGCGCAAGGCGGGCGTGGTGACCCGGTAGATGAGCCACGAGAATATTCCCGGGCCGCGGCGCATCATGGCGTCGAAGCTCTTCAGTGCCGCGTCCGCCTGCGCCGGCCTATCGAGGCAGGTCTCGATGGTATCGGCGCCGGCGAACGCGCCCTGCATCGCGAGCAGCACGCCGGTGGAGAACACGGGATCGATGAAAGTGTAGGCATCGCCCAGCATCAGGTAATTGCGTCCCATGGTGCGGTCGGCGACATAGGAATAGTTGCCGGTGGCCGTGGCGGGCGCGGTCAAGGTCGCGTCACGCAGCCGCTCGGCGAGCGCCGGGCAGAGCGCAATGGTGTCGAGGAGGAACCGGTCAGGGCTCGTCGTGCGCGTCTTCATGTAGTACGGCCAGCACACGGCTCCCACGCTGGTCGCGCCGTCGGCAAGCGGAATGAACCAGAACCAGCCATGATCGAACCAGAACACGGTGAGGTTGCCCTCGGCCTTGCCCGGGAGCCGCTTCGCCCCGGTGAAATGCCCGTAGATCGCGGCGCTGTTGTGCTTCCTGTTGCGCCGCTTGATCCCCATCTTGCTGGCGAGGAAAGTGTCGCGACCCGAAGCATCGACCACGAACCGCGTGTGCCAGCGCTGCTCGGCGCCGTCCTCGAGCCGCGCCGTTACCGCCGCGCCTTCCGGGGTGAATTCCACCGCGGTGACGCGGCAGCCCTCGAGCGCGCGCGCGCCTTTGCGCACGGCGTTTCTGAACAGGATCTGGTCGAACTCGGAGCGGCGCACCTGGTAGGCATAGGAAAAGGATTTATCCAGCGCCTGCGCGAAATCGAAGGTCACGGGTTGCTTGTGCCAGGGCGATACGAACTCCGCGCCGAGCTTCGGCATGCCGATGCGTTCGACTTCGGCAGCCACGCCGAGGCGCTCGAACAGCGGCAAATTGAGCGGCAGCAGCGATTCCCCGATGTGGAAGCGCGGGTGCCTGTCCTTTTCCAGCAGCAGCACATCGCGCCCGCGCTCGGCGAGCAGCGCGGCCAGGGTCGATCCGGCCGGACCGGCGCCGATGACGAGCACCTCCGGCGTACCGTTAAGCATATGACTTATCTTTGCATTTTGGCACGGGCAGCGCGGTGGCTGGTGTCGGCCTGCGCTTCGGCAAGCGTGCCAGTGTGCAATTTTTCCGGCGTGCCCACGAGCGCGAAGTCCAGTCCGACGCTCGAAGAGGTTGGCAAAGCGATCGGGAGCACATCATCGGCAGCTACAGAATACGACGCCATTTGGCCGTCGTCGACGCGACCTACCCCATCCGCGCGCATCTCATTGCCTGATAAGAATAACTTGCGGCAAGCGCAGCCGGTCTTGCGCGAGCCGCACCCGTATAATCGGCCGAAGAGCCTGATGGCCGACGGGGAGGGAAGAGGAGCATGGTCACGACAGAGACTGCGCCGCAGGCGGACGCCTTGACCGCGGAGGAGCTCGAACTGGCTCGAGTCATCGTCACGACGCTCAAGCTGGACATCGAGCCGGCGCAAGTCAGCCCGACCGCGCCCTTGTACGGCGAGGGGCTGGGGCTCGATTCGATCGATGTTCTGGAGATTGCGCTCGCGGTCTCGAAGGCTTACGGCGTCAAGCTGCGATCCGACGACAAGAACAACGCACGGATCTTCAGTTCGCTGCGCAGTCTCAGCCAGCATATCCAGGCGCACCGGACGCCGTAGATGGCACGCGCCGCCGGCATCGCGTGGAAGGTGCTTATAGTCGTCGGCATCATCGCCTACCAGGTCCTGGTGCATCTCGGGGTGAGCACCGGCAGCGCTGCCGATCCGGCTCGAATCACGTTGCTCGTGCTGCCGATGGCCGCGCTGGGCTGCTGGATCCTGCTGCGCTCCGACGATCGCTTCGTCTGGCTGCTGATCGTCGCCGCCGCGGGCGGCGCCACCTTCATGCTGGCGCGAGGTGCGGGTCTCGGGCTGGCGGCACTCTACGGCGTGCCTCACGCCGCGGCCTATCTCTTCATGTTGTGGCTGTTCGGCCGCACGCTGGTGCGCGGACGGGAGCCGCTCGTCACGCGCCTAGCGCGCCATGTGCGCGGCACGTTGCCGGCCGCCCTGGAGGGCTACACGCGCAGGCTCACGCTCGCGTGGTGCATATTCTTCGCCGCGCAGCTCGCCGCTTCCGCGCTTCTCCTCAGGTTTGGATCGCTCGAGAGCTGGTCGCTGTTCATCAATGTGCTCAGCTTGCCGCTCGTGGCACTGATGTTCGCAGGCGACTATCTGTACCGGGTGATTCGCTACCGCGATATGCCCCACGGATCGATCACCAACGCGGTGCAGGCTTACGCGAAGGACCGCGCGTCGAGCTTGCTGTCTCGCTGAAGCTTCAGCCGATGGCCGATCTGCCGCTGGTTCGCCACGCTCCGGACGCGCCTTTCGCGTACCGGGAAAACCAGCTCGTCCGGGCGGCCGGCTTTCTCGACGAGGTAGCGCACCTCGCAACGCTGCTTCCGGATCGCCGCCATGTGATCAACCTGTGCTCGGATCGCTTTCGCTTCGCCGCCGGTTTTGCAGCGGCGCTGGCGCGCGGCCAGATCAGCCTGTTGCCGCCAGGCCAGACGGCGGACTTGATCGAGCGGCTGGTGCGCGACTACGCCGACATTTATTGCCTCACCGACGGCCCCGCCGAGCAGGCCGGGGTCGAGACGTTCCGGTATCCGTCGTCCTTCGAACGCAGGATGACGCCGGTGATGGTTCGGGCATTGCCGGAAGAGCGGATGGCGGCAATCGTGTTCACTTCCGGCTCCACCGGCGATCCCGTGCCGCATCCAAAGACGTGGGGCGGGCTGGTTGCCGCGGCGCTGGCCGAGATCGAGCGCCTGGGGGTGCAAAATTTCCCCGGCCTGGCGATCCTCGGCACCGTGCCGCCGCAGCACATGTACGGCCTCGAGTCCACGGTGCTGATGCCGCTGCAGGGCGCGCTGATCCTGCATGCCGGGCGCCCCTTCTTCCCGGCGGATATCTGCGCAGAGCTCGAGGCGTTGCCACGGCCCCGCGGCCTCGTGACTACCCCGGTCCATTTGCGCGCGTTGCTGGCGGATGCGGCCGCTCTCCCCCCGGTCGATTTCCTTCTGTGCTCGACTGCGGCGCTGTCCCCGCAGCTCGCGGCGCAAGCCGAGGAGCGCTTCGCTGCTCCGTTGCATGAAATCTACGGCTGCACCGAGGCGGGTCAGCTGGCGACCCGGCGCCCGACCGAAACCGCCGAATGGCAGCTCTTCCCGCGCTTCGCGATGCGCCAGGACGAGAAAGGCACCTGGGTGAAGGGCGGGCATGCGCGCACCGAGCTCCTGCTGAGCGACATCATCGAGCCGCAGGGCCGCGGTCGCTTCCTGCTGCACGGAAAGACGGCGGACCTGGTCAACGTCGCTGGCAAGCGCACCTCGCTTGCCAGCCTGAACCATCACCTGAACGCGATCCCCGGCGTGCGCGACGGCGCATTCGTTGTTCCGGTCGACCCCGCGGGCGCCGTGACCCGGCTGGCGGCCTTCGCCGTCGCGCCCGGGGTCAGCAGCGAGTTCATCCTGTCGGCATTGCGGCAGAGGATCGATCCGGCGTTTCTTCCGCGACCGCTGTGCATCGTGGACTCGTTGCCGCGCAACGACACCGGCAAGCTGCCGCGCGCGCGGCTCGATACTCTGCTAGCGAAGGTCGGCTAGTGGCAACGCTCAGGCAACGGCTCCCCGGTGATCATCCTGCCGCGCAAGGCCACTTCCCGGGGAACCCGATCATTCCGGGCGCCGTCCTGCTCAGCGAGACGCTGCGGCTCATCGAGGCCGACCTCGGCGTGAGCCTCGCGCCGTACCGCATCCGGCGCGCCAAGTTTCCGCATCCCGCTCGCCCTGGCGACGAACTGCTGATCGAGTTCACCGACTCCGCCCGGAGCGCTATCAGGTTCGAATGCGCGGTGCGAGGCAATACCGTGCTCGTGGGCGAAGTTGAATGCTGCGCCAGCTCGACCGAGTAGCCGCGCGGCGACCCGAGTGGGTCGAGCATCCCGAGCGAGGCAGCGTGGCTGCGATGCGCCTGCTGGTATGGCTGATGCTCAAGCTCGGCCGGCGCGTCGCTCGCATCCTGCTGTATCCGATCTGCGCTTACTTCGTCCTGTTCTCGTCGCGCACGCGGCGCGCTTCGGCCGGCTACCTGCAGCGCGCTCTTGGCAGGCGCGCGAGGCTGCGCGACGTCTTTGGCCACTACCATGCGTTCGCCTCGACGATCCAGGATCGCGTCTACCTGGTGGCAGGAAAGTACCGCGACTTCGACGTGGCGATCCACGATCCGGCCGAGACTCGGGCGCGCCTGCGCCGGGGCCGCGGCTGCATCCTGCTCGGCTCGCACCTCGGCAGCTTCGAGGTCCTGCGCGCGCGCGGCATTGCCGACGGCCTGCCGGTGAACCTGCTGATGTATGTCGACAACTCGGAGAAGATCGACGGCGTGCTGCGTCCGCTGTCGCCCGGCATCGAGTCGCGCATCATTCCGCTCGGTGGCCCGGACTCGCTGCTTCGCGTGCACGAGTGCCTCGCCCGCGGCGAGGTCGTCGGCATGCTCGGCGACCGGGCATTCCGGAACGAGCGCACCTGCCGCTGCGACTTCCTGGGCGCGCCGGCGAGCTTTCCGCTCGGCCCGCTGCTGCTTGCCGGGCTGCTGCAGGCGCCGGTGGTGCTGGTCTTCGGCTTGTACCTGGGCGGGGGGCGCTACGAGATCCGTCTCGAGCCTTTCGCCGATGCGATCGCGCTCGACCCGCGCGAGCGCGAAGCGTCGGTCCGGCCCTGGGTCGAGCGCTACGCACGCCGCCTGGAGCACCATTGCCGCGTCGCACCGTACAACTGGTTCAACTTCTATGACTACTGGGCGTAGGCTGGCCCTCGTCATCCTGGTCAGTGCGTACTTTCCGCTGGCAAGCGCGCAGGCGCCGGCCAAGTCCACGCTGGTGCTGGCGCAGCTGATGCACGACCTGGGGCAGGTAAAGACCGCGCGCGGCAAATTTGTCGAGCGCAAGCACCTCGCGATGCTCAACACGCCGCTGGAATCCTCCGGCACGCTGCTTTATGCCGCCCCGGGCAGGCTCGAGAAACACATGCTGTCGCCGCGACAGGAAAGCCTGATCCTCGACGGCGACACGCTCGTCATCGACAACAAGGAGACGGGACAGCGCCGCAGCTTTTCGCTGCACGAACACCCCGTGGCATGGGGCTTCGTGGAGAGCATCCGTTCCACGCTGGCGGGCGACCTCGCGACGCTGAAGCGATTCTACGAGGTCGACCTCGAAGGCGACGCGGCCGCATGGCGGCTGCGGCTCAAGCCCACCGAGCCGCGCATGCGGCAGGCGGCAAGCGAGATCCGCATCGGCGGCAGCGGCACCTGGGTGAACCTGATCGAGATCCTCGAGGCCGGCGGCGATCGCTCGGTAACCGTCATCACCCGGGAGGCTTCGTGACGCGGGCAGCGCGCGGGGCGCTCGCGGCATGGCTCGCCGGCGCCATCGGGTGCGCTGCAGTCATCGCGCGCACCGACTTCAGCACCGATCTGTCGGCCTTCCTGCCGCGATCGCCCTCCCCGGCCCAGCAGGTGCTCGTCGAGCAGTTGCGCGAAGGCGTGGTGTCGCGGCTGATCCTGATCGCAGTGGAAGGCGAGCCCCCGGACCGGCTGGCGCAGATCAGCAGGCGCCTCGCGGCGTCGTTGCGCGCTTCGGCGAGCTTCGCATCGGTGAACAACGGCGAGGAGGCTGGCTTCGAGAAGGACCGCGACCTTGTCTGGCGCCACCGCTACCTGCTCAGCCCGGCGGTCAAGGCCGAGCGCTTTTCGGCCCAGGGCCTGCGCGTGAGCCTGGACGAGCTGCTGCTGCAGCTCGCCTCGCCGGCGGGCGTGCTGCTGCAGCGCGTCTCCGCCTCGGATCCTGGCGGCGAGCTCATGCGCCTGCTGCAACAGTTCGCGCCCCAGGCGCGGCCGAGGTCCCATGGCGGTGTCTGGCTCTCCCGGGACGGCGGCCGGGCGCTACTCGTGGCGCAGACGCGCGCGTCGGCCGCTGACATCGATGCCCAGAAGCAGGCGCTCGGAACGATCCACGACTCGTTCGCGCAAGCGGCGGCCGGCGCCGAAGCCCGACTGCTGGTGACCGGGCCAGGGGTCTTTTCGGTCACCAGCCGGGAGAGGATCCGGCAGGACGCCTGGCGGCTGTCTCTCATCGCCACCGCGCTCATTGCCGCCATGCTGCTCGCGCTTTACCGCTCGGTTCGCGTCCTCGGCCTCGGGCTTCTGCCCGTAGCGAGTGGCACGCTCGCCGGCATCGCGGCCGTCAGCCTCGCCTTCGGCTCGGTGCACGGCATTACGCTCGCTTTCGGAGTGACGCTGATCTGCGAGGGCGTGGACTACGCGATCTACCTGTTCACACAGAATGCGCCCGGAGCGAGCGCGCAGACGACCTTTGAGCGTATCTGGCCGACGCTGCGGCTCGGAATGCTGAGCTCGATCTGCGGCTTCAGCGCCATGCTGTTTTCCGATTTCACGGGCCTGGCGCAACTGGGGCTGTTCTCCATCGCCGGGCTCGTGGTCGCAGCCGCCGTTACGCGGTGGATACTGCCCGCCCTGCTGCCGCGCGGATTCGCCGTGACCGCGGTGGCGGCTTTCGCTCCGCAGGCTCTGGCGCTGGTGCGAGCCGCACCCCGGCTGCGCATTCCGCTGCTCGTCCTGCTCGCGGGCGCGTTCGCGTTCCTGCTGGTGCGCCCGCAGCCGCTGTGGAGCGGCAGCCTCGCGAGCTTGAGCCCGATTTCGCCGCGGGAGCAGGCGCTGGACCAGCAGTTGCGCCAGGACATCGGCGCCCCGGACGTGCGCTATCTCGTGGTCGTCCACGCGGCTGACGAGCAGGCTGCGCTCCGGGCGAGCGAGCAGGCCGCCGCCGAATTGCACGATTCCGTGGCGCAGGGCTGGCTGCAAGGCTTCGATTCGCCCGCCGCCTACCTGCCGAGCCAGGCTACGCAGCGCGAGCGCCAGGCTGCATTACCGGCGGCTGAGACATTGCGGCACAACCTGCGCGCGGCTCAGAAAGGGCTCCCTTTCAAACCGAATGCCTTCGAGCCGTTCGTGCGCGACGTGTCCGCGGCGAGCAGCATGCCGCTGCTGGACCGCGCCGGCTTGCAGGGCACGAGCCTCGGGCTCAGGCTGGAATCGCTGCTCGTCGAGCGCCCGCCCGGGTGGGCGGCCATGCTGCCGTTGCGCGGCGTAACGAACGTCGAAGCCATCGCTGGCAGAATCGCCGGAACTTCCAATTCGGTGCTCCTCGATTTGCGGCAGCAGCTCGACGATCTTTATCGGAGCTATCTTCGCGAGGCGGTGATCAACTCGCTGCTGGGCGCTGCCGCCATCGTCGCCCTGCTATTCGCGAGCCTGCGCTCGCCGCGCCGCGTGTTCGATGTGCTGGCGCCGCTCGCCGCCGCAGCCGTGGTGACTTGCGGGCTGCTCGTCCTGGCCGGCATCGAGCTTTCCATCTTCCACCTGGTGGGGCTGGTGCTCGTGGTGGCGGTCGGATCGAACTATTCCCTGTTTTTCGACCGGGAGGCGCCCTCAGGCCAGGACCGCAGCCGCACCATCGTGTCGCTGCTCTTCGCCAGCCTCACCACGGTGATCGGCTTCGGGCTGCTCGCATTCTCGAAGGTGCCGGTGCTGACCGCCATCGGCTCGACGGTGGGCATCGGAGCGGCTCTCGCGCTGGTGTTTGCGGCCATCATGAGCAGGCAGCCCGAGGCCGAGGAAGCCTATGCACGCGCTTCATGACCGCGCCCCGGGCGAGGTTGCCGAGCGCGTCCTGCTCGTCATGCTGCCGCCGGCCAAGGCATGCCCGAAGGACCTGGTGGACCGGGGCTTCGTCGCCGCGATCCGCGACGAAGGATTGCCGCTCGATGTCGCGGTCGTGGATGCCGACGCCGACTATTACCTCGAGGGCAGCGTCGGCGAGCGCCTTGCGGCCGACGTCATCGCCCCGATGCGCGCCAAGGGGTACGCTCGCATCTGGCTCATGGGCATATCGCTGGGCGGCTATGGCTGCATCGCCCTCGCGCGCCGGCGTGCGGCTGAGCTCGAGGGTGTGATCCTGATCGCGCCATTTCTCGGCTCACGTGGCCCTGAAGCGCTCGAACCGGCCGACGAGGAGTGGTTTCCCGCCACCTATCTGGGATTCGGCGACCGCGACCGCTATGCAGCGGCAAGCGAGATGCTCGCCCGGCAGTTGCCGGCAGAGCACGTAGTCAGCGTTCCGGGCGAGCACGACTGGCAGACCTGGTTGCGCCTGTGGCGCGAATTGCTGGCGAAGAATCTTTTCTCCGCGCAAGCATGACCCCTGCGATCCGCTTTTCCATCTTGCTCCACGTGGCCGGCGTGGTTTTCTTCGTCCTTGACCGCGATCTCTGGCCCTGGGTCGCTGCGGCGCTGGTCGCCAACCACCTGGTCCTGGCCGCGGGGGTGTTTCTGGTGCGCGGTCGCCTGCTCGGACCGAATATCAATCGCCTGCCGGCCCACGCCATTGCGCACCAGGAAGTGTGCCTGACGTTCGACGATGGCCCGCACCCGGAGTGGACCCCCCGCGTGCTCGAGCTGCTGGAGCGTTACCAGGCCAAGGCGAGCTTCTTCTGCATCGGCGAGAGGGCCGGGGCCTACCCCGAGATCGTCAGGGAAATCGTGCGCCGCGGCCACAGCGTCGAGAACCACAGCTACCGCCATTCCCACGCTTTCGCCCTGTACGGCATTTCGCTCATGCGGCGCGACATCGAGAAGGCGCAGGCCACCGTCACCGCCATCACCGGGCGCGCGCCGCAGTTCTTCCGCGCTCCGGCAGGCTTCCGCAGCCCGCTGCTCGACTTCGTCCTCGCCCGCATGGGACTGCGCTACGTCTCCTGGACGCGCCGCGGCCTGGATACGATCAGAAGCGATCCCGCGCGCGTGCTCGCGCGCTCGACCTCGGGGCTCGCGGCGGGCGACGTGCTCCTGCTGCACGACAGCGCGCCGGACTCGCTCGCAGTTCTGCCCGCGCTTCTGGAGCAGCTGGCCGCCCGCGGGCTCAAGTGCGTTTCGCTTCCGGGCGCATGCAGCCGCTCCTGATCACCCGGTTCTCGATCGTCAACTGCCTGGGAGCTGGCAGTGGCGCGGTGCTCGATGCCCTGCGCGCGAAGCGCTCGGGGCTCGTGCCGTGCGACGCGGCGCTTGACTTCCACACCGCGGCCGTCGATACCTGGGTCGGACGAGTATCCGGGCTGGAGGCGCTGCCGATCCGCCGTGGCCTCGAGGACTACGACTGCCGCAGCAACCGCATCGCGCAAGTAGCCCTCGAGCAGGACGGGTTCAGCGCTGCCGTGGCGGCGGCCCGCGAGCGCTACGGCGCCGCCCGCGTCGGCGTGTTCATCGGCACCAGTAACTCCGGAATTCTCGCGGCCGAGCTCGCCTATCGCCGGCGCGATCCGCAGACCGGCGCCCTGCCGGGGAGCTTTCGCTACCACGCGACGCTGAATACGTACTCGCTCGGCGACTTCATCGGCCGCTACCTCGGCCTGACCGGGCCTTCGTTCGTCGTCTCCTCCGCATGCTCGTCCACCGCCAAGGCGTTCGGCAGCGCGGCGCGCATGATCGCGGCTGGAGCCTGCGATGCCGCCGTGGTCGGCGGGGCGGATTCGCTCTGCCTGACGACGCTGTACGGGTTTCATTCCCTCGAGCTCACTTCGCGCCTGCCGTGCCGGCCGTTCGACGCCGAGCGGGAAGGCATCTCGCTGGGGGAAGGCGCCGCCTTCGCGCTGCTCGAGAAGCCGGGCGCCGGGGCGGCGACCGATGCCGTCATGCTTATGGGAATCGGCGAAAGCTCCGATGCGTACCACATGTCGACGCCGCATCCGGAAGGCGCGGGCGCGAAGCTCGCCATGCAGCGGGCGCTCGCAGCCGCGCGCCTCGGCGCCGCAGACATCGACTACATCAATCTCCACGGCACGGCGACGCGGACGAACGACGCAGCCGAGGACAGGGCAGTGGTCGAGCTGTTCGGCACCGCGACGCCGTGCAGCTCGACCAAGGGCGCAACCGGGCACTTGCTCGGCGCCGCCGGAATCACCGAGGCGGTGATCTCGATGCTCGCCGTCCAGCATGGCGTCCTTCCGGGCAGCGCCCACACCCGAAGCGTCGACCCCGCGCTGAAGAGCAACTACCTGCTCGAGAGCCGCAGTGCGCCGGTCAGGCGCGTCCTGACCAACTCCTTTGGATTCGGCGGCAGCAACTGCAGTCTCGTGATTAGTGATGCGCGCGTACATTGAAGGCATCGGGCTGCTGGGCCCCGGACTGAGCGGCTGGCAGGAGAGCCGCGCGGCGCTGACGGGCACCGAGGCCTACCGCCCCGCGCGTACCGTGATCCCGGCGAGCGAGCTGCTGCCGGCGGCCGAGCGGCGCCGCGCCGGTATTCCCGTGAAGCTCGCGCTGGCAGTGGGACGGGAAGCATTCATGAGCGCCGGGCACGACGCTGCGGCCACGGCTACCGTATTTGCATCGTCGTCCAGCGACGGCGAAATCGTGCATCAGCTCTGCGAGACGCTCGCCACACCCGAGCGCGAAGTATCCCCGACGCGGTTCATGAACTCGGTGCACAACGCCGCCGCCGGGTATTGGAGCATCGCGACCCGGTCGCGCGAGCCTTCGACGAGCCTTTGCTGCTACGACGCCGGCTTCGCGGCCGGCCTGCTTGAATGCGCCACCCAGATAGCGGCAGAGCGAAAGCCGGTGGCGCTCATCGCATACGACGGGCCGTATCCTGAGCCCTTGCACGCCACGCGGCCGATCAACTGCGAGTTCGGCATCGCCCTCGTCATGGCGCCGGAGGCGACGAGCAGAAGCCTGACAGCCATCGACCTCGAGCTCGGACCGGCCGGCGCAGCCGAGAGCAGGCTCGCGGATCCAGGCCTCGAGGCCATCCGGGTCGGCAACCCGGCGGCGCGCAGCCTCCCGCTGCTCGCCACGCTCGCGCGCGGCATTGCCGGAGAGGTCGTCCTCAAGTACGTCGTGGGCGCAAGCCTGCGGGCGCGGGTCACGCCGTGCCGGTAGGCAAGGCCGAGATCGCAAGCATGATCCCCCATGCGGGCAAGATGTGCCTGCTCGACGAAGTGACCGGGTGGACCGAAACCACGATTCGCTGCATCAGCCGCAGCCACCGACACGACGACAATCCGCTGCGCGCCGGCGCCGGGCTGCCGGCGCTCTGCGGCATCGAATACGCCGCTCAGGCCATGGCGGTTCACGGGCGGCTGTGCGCCATCGTTGCCGAAAGGCCGCGCGCGGGCTATATCGTCAGCGTGAGCGATGTCGTTTGCCGCGCGGTGCGCCTGGACCAGCTCGAGCACGATCTCGTGATCGAGGCGGAACGGCTGGCGGGCGACGAGCAGCGCGTGCTCTACCGGTTCGCGCTGACCGCCGGCGGGACGCAATTGCTGCAGGGCAAGGCCGCCGTCGTGCTGGACGCAGGCCGGAAATGATGCGCGCCCTGGTGACGGGCGGAAGCGGCGCGATCGGCGCGGCGATCTGCCGCCGGCTCGCCGCCGCGGGACGGCGGGTGGCGGTGCATGCGAACCGCAATCTCGCCGAGGCCGAGCGCGTGGCGCAGAATATCCGCGCCGCCGGCGGATCCGCCGAAGCCGTTGCCTTTGATGTCACGAATGAACAAGAAACAGCCGGCGCGCTCGAGAGGCTGCTCGCCGACGGGCCGGTGCAGATCGTGGTGAACAACGCGGGAATCCATGCCGATGCGCCGATGGCGGGGATGTCGGGAGAACAGTGGAAGAGCGTGGTCGACGTGTCGCTGCACGGCTTCTTCAACGTGACGCGGCCGCTGCTCCTTCCCATGATCGGCACGCGCTGGGGGCGCATCATCAGCCTGTCCTCCGTCGCCGCGCTGCGCGGCAACCGCGGGCAGACGAACTACGCCGCGGCGAAAGCCGGCCTGCACGGCGCCACGCGCTCGCTCGCCCTGGAGCTCGCCCCGCGCGGCATCACCGTGAACGCGGTGGCGCCGGGCATCATCGCCTCTCCCATGACCGCGCGGGCCTTCACCGACAGCGCGATCGCCTCCCTCGTGCCGATGAAGCGCGCCGGCCAGCCCGACGAGGTCGCTGCGCTGGTGAGCTTCCTCGCCTCCGATGAAGCCGGCTACATCTCCGGCCAGGTGATCTCGATCGACGGCGCCATGACATGAAGATCGTCGCCGTCATTCCCGCCTACAACGAAGCTGCGACGATCCGGGAGGTCGCGACGCGGACGCTTCGGTTTCTTCCCGAGCTCATCGTCGTCGACGACGGCTCCACCGATGCGACTCGGAAGGAGCTCTTAGGGCTGCCGCTTACCGTGATCTCGAATCCGGCAAACCTCGGCAAGGGCGCAAGCCTGTGGCGCGGCTTCGCGCTCGCGCTCGCCGACGGCGCCGACGCAGTGATCACCCTCGATGGCGATGCCCAGCACCGCCCCGAGGACATCCCGCGCCTCGTCGCGGCGGCGCAGGCGCACCCCGGCCGCATCATCATCGGCGCGCGGCTCTGGGACCGCGAAAAGGTGCCGCCGCTGCGCTACTTCGGCAACCGCTTCGCCAATTTCTGGGTGGCTTGGGCGGCGGGCTTCCCGGTGGCCGACAGCCAGTCGGGCTTTCGGCTTTATCCCGCGAACGCCCTGCGGGAGGTCCAGGTGTTCCATGGCCCCAATGCCCGTTTCGCTTTCGAGAGCGAGATCCTGATCGAAGCGGGCCGTGCCGGCGTGCGCAGCACCGCCGTGCCGATCGCCGCGCTCTATCCGCCGAACGCGCGCGCCAGCCACTATCGCTCCACCGTGGACACCGCGCGCATCGTGCGCATGATTTCCTGGAAGCTCGTCTCGCGCGGCTTCGACCTGCCGGCGCTCGTGCGCAGCCTGAGCCCCGCGAAGAGCGAGGCCTGAAATCAGCGCCGCGGAATGCGCGCGCGGATCCTCGCGATCGTGTGCCGGGTGACCTCGGCCGCCCACTGGCTGTCGACCGATTGCTGGCCGGTGATCGGGCGCAGGTCGAGCGACAGGTTCGTGATGTAGATCCAGTCGCCGCTGCGCGCGAGGCTCGCCGGGAACAGCAGGCCGACCGGGGAGCCGTGGCGCACGCCGTCGAAGTCCCCGAGCTTGGCGATCGCCTTGCCGCTCGCATCCGTCACCACGATCTCGTCGGACTGGTTGGCGCAAACCCAGACGTTGTCGTCCTCGTCGAGGATCAAGCCGTCGGCGCCGTTGATGCTGTGGGTGAAGACGCTCGCCGCGCCGGCCGCGCCCGCCACGCTGGCGATCCGCACGACCGTGTCGTTTCCGGTGTTGGCGACGAAGAGCGCGCTCTCGTCGCTGTTGAACTGCAGGCCGTTCGCGCCGAAGGGCGGAAAGCCGCTCGTCGCCAGCAACGGGTCGCTCTTCCAGACGCTCGCCGGGCCGCCCGCCGGGCCGGTGACCCAGATCGTGCCCTGGAAGGAATCCGAAACGTACACGTTGCCGACCCGGTCGAACGTGAGCGCATTCAGCCCGGGCGCGCCCGCCGGGACGGGCAAGAACACCGACGAGGCGCCGCTGTGCGGATCGACGCTCAGCACCTGGCTCGCGCCGAAATCGACGACGAGCAGCTCGCCGCTCGCGGTGAACGCGAGGCCGAGAAGCGCGTTCGTCGAGCCGGCGACGTGCAGGACCCGCTTCAGGTGCCCGTCGCGGCCGAATACGAACACCTTGCCCGGACCGGCGGGACTGGTCGGGCTGAAGCCGCTGACATAGATGTCGCCGTGCCGATCGGCCGCGATTCCTTCGGGATTCGGCGCGCCCGGCGGCAGCGAGGCGAACTTCTGCACGCTGCCGCGATCCCAGGCCGCGGCATCGAGTGGGAGTACCGCCAGGTAGGCGAACAGGGCAAATGCGACGCGCAGGATCGACATACAGAACCTCCCCGTTGATGACCGCCCGCCACCGGTCGGGCGGCAGCCGATTATGGCAGCGCCCGGGTTTAGAATGGAAAGACTTATGCGGGCTGGCTTGCGGAAGCTCTTGCTGTTCGGTGCCCTCGCCGGGATCGTCGGCTTCTTGCTGCTGGACAAGCCGGCGACGACGCCGCAAGTTGCCATCGAGAAAAGTGATGGTGCGGCGCCGCGGACGACCTCGGCCGAGCGCCTGCAGCTCCCGGACCGCGGCGGACTCGGGCGGGCGCGCGGCGAGCTCTTCGGCGCTCCGCCGCCGCCTCCGCAGCAGGCGACCCCGAAGGCGGCGGCGCCGGTCCCGGTCGCCCCGCCGGTTCCCTATCGCTTCGCGGGCAAGGTTCTCAAGGGATCGGAAGAGGAAATCCTGGTCTCCAAGGGAGAGCTCGTATTTCCGGTCAAGGCCGGCGAAACGCTCGACGGCATGTACCGGGTCGAGTCGATCGGCGCCGACCGCATCGAGCTTGTCTATCTGCCGCTCGGCACGCGCGACCGCATCGTCGTCAGCTCCGCCCTCGAAGCCCAATCTCTGGCATCCGCTCCGGCGGCCGCGCCAGCGGCTCCGGCAGCGACTCCGCTGGTCGACGGCCGGCCGGCGCAGCTTCGCTGGGAAGGCCCCGAGCGCGTGCAGGCGGGAGCGAGCTTCAGCGTCGCGCTGCGCGTGAACACCAAAGAGGTGCTGCGCGCGGCGCCGATGCAGCTTCGCTTCGAGCCGGGCGTGCTCGAGCCGGTCATGGTGCGCCCCGGCAAGTTCTTCGGCCAGGGAAGCTTCACTTACCGGGTAAATGCCGAGGGCTCGATCTTCGTCGGCGCGACGTCGTCCGCCGCGGCGACCGGTACCGACGCCGAGCTCGTCATCGTCACCTTCAGGCCGATCAAGCGCGGCGCGACGGCCGAGCTCAGCATGAGCGCGCTCAGCCTGCAGGGCGCGGCCGGCCGCACGATCGCGCACGAGCACGTAACAGCCTTCCGCACAGCGATCCACTAGATCGCGGCTCTTCTTGTCCGTTCATCCTGCTCGCAAGAGGAAGAACAGGGCACCGGGACAAAATCAGGACGAATGGCCCGAACGTACCGGGCCAAATTGGCGATTGTGCCCCACGAGGTGCACCGCTATGGTCGCGCGCATCGGGTCCGCAGCACGAGGAGAGCCGGACCCAGGGAGCACGTAGCCTTAAAAAGGGGCGTTCGGAGTGCGCTTGGCGCCGCGGGGGAGGCGCAGTCTATTCGCGATCGTCGCGTCGCTGGCGGTCGCGCTCCTTCTCGCTCCGCAGCCGGCGAGCACGGGTGAAGAACGGTACGACTACGACGCTCTCGGACGCCTGGTCCGCGTCATCGACGAGCAGGGACGCGTCACCGAGTATGTCTACGACGCCGCGGGCAACATCCTCCAGGTCGTCGTCTCGGGGCCGGGAAGCGCGCAACCGCCGGTCGTCACGACGTATTCCCCGACCTCGATCCGGCGGGGAGAGACGAAAGCGGTGCAGATTACGGGCACCGCTCTCACCGGCGCACACGTGAGCACTCCGGACCCGGGTCTCGAAATCTCCGGGCTGCAGGTCAGCGCGACCCAGGTCAGCTTCACCTTGGCCGCGACGGCAGCGGCGGCGCTCGGCGCGCACACGATCTCGATCGGCAACGCCGGCGGCACGACCTCGGTGCAGCTCACCGTCAATCCTGTGCTGCCGAAGCTCAACATGAGCCCGCTGCCGATCGCGGTGCCGCCGACGGGCGGGGGGCGCAACTTCTTCGTCGCGCTCTCCAGCCCCGACAACATCGACCACGTCGTCTCGCTCGCCTCGTCCAACCCGTCGCGGGTCACGGTTTCGCCCTCGAGCGTTGCGTTCACCGCCGGGCAGACGGAGAAGATCGTGACGGTGACGGGGCTCACCGCAGGCAACGCGGCGATCAATCTCTCCTCGCCGCTGCTCGCCCCCAATTCGGTCCCGGTGTTCGTCACCGCCGAATTCACGGGCATCACGACCAGCTTCGCGCCCGCGCTCCGAGTCATCAAGGAGGAGACGCCGGGAAGCACCACGACCACGTTCGGCCCGTTCGCGAGCCCGCTCGTCGGTGTCGCGATAGGCGCCTACGTCGAGGGCCTGGCGCCGAGCCGCTTCGGCATCGGCACAGGACCCACCACCCTCGTCATTACCGGCAGCGGGCTCGCCGGCGTCACCGGCGTCGCGATCACGCCGTCGACCGGGCTCACGCTCGGCGCGCTCAGCGTGGCGCCCGACGGACGCTCGGTCAGCGTGCCGGTAACCGTCGCCGCCAATGCGCCGACGACGGCGCGCAAAGTCACTCTCTCGGGCGCGAACCAGCCCTACCTCGCCGCGCGGCCCGGCGCCGACCAGATCCTCATCACCCTGCCGCCGCCGCAGATCGACTCGATCGATCCGATCTTCAACACCAGCGGCAAGGTCGCCCAGACGCTGACGATCCGCGGCCGCAACCTGCAGTTGCCGGAGTCTGTGAGCTTCACGCCCGGGACCGGCATCGAGGTCAGCGCGTCGCCGAGCGCAAGCGCCGACGGCACGAGCCTCACGGTCGCCTACACCGTGTCGCCGCTTGCGCTGGCGGGAACGCACGTCGTGCGGGTGCATACGGTCGGCGGCAGCTCGGAAGCGGCGGCGACGGCGGCGAACACGTTCAGCGTGGTGAACGAGGTCCTGGCGACGTATACGCCGATTGCGTCGACGCATCTCGGCGTCGTCAAGGAGGACCCGGCGCCGCCGCCCGCGCCGACGCTGAGCGCCTACGCCTTGCAGCTCGGCGTCGTGGTACCTCCGGTCGCCACGGGCCTTTCGCCGGCGGTCGGCATCATCGGCCAGACGCTCGAGCTCACGATCAACGGCGCCGGGCTCGCCGGCGTCACCTCGGTGCAGATGTCCCCGGCTACGGGCGTAACAATCGGCGCGCCGAGCGCGAGCCCCGACGGCTCGAGCGCGACCGTGCCGGTCACCATCGCCGCCGACGCGCCGCGCAACCTGCGCGAGGTGCGCCCCTTCGTCGGCGGCACGCAGGTGCTCTTCACCGACCCGGCCGCTGCCCTCTTCCGCGTCAGCGCGCCGCTGCCCGAGTTCGATTCGATTTCGCCGATCGTGCTGCGGGCAGGAGCGCCGGCCGTGACGCTTACGATCGTCGGCCGCAACTTCCAGAACGCGTCCGCCGTGCGCGTCGAGCCCGCGGCGGGAATCACCGTATCGCCGCCGGTGGTGAATGGCGCCGGCACCCAGGCCTCCTTTACCGTGAGCGCCGCGGCGGGCGCTGCGACCGGGCCGCGCGCGGTGATCCTCACCACGCCGGCCGGCGATTCGCCGGCCGTGCAGACCGCGTTCAACACGCTCACGCTCGTCAACACCATCCAGGGCGACGTGACGCCGGTGACGTCGCAGCTCCTTGGCGTGGTGCTCGAGACCACGACGCCGCCGGAAACGCAGAGCTTCGGGCCGTTCGTCTCGCCCGACCTCGGCGTGGTTCTCGAGACCGCGCCGCCGGCGCCGCCGGAGGAGATCGTGCGCGGCCTGCAGCTCGGCGTCGCGGTGGGTCCGTTCGCGAGCGGCGTGCAGGTCCCGCCGCTCACGCCGACCTCGACCGGCACGCTGGTGGTGTCGGGCGCCGGTCTCGGCGACGTCACGGCGGTGCAGATCGTTCCCGCGACCGGCATCACGCTCGGCACCCTGACGATCGCGCCGGACGGCACGCAGGTTTCCGTGCCGCTCACCTTGAGCGGTGCCGCCGCCGGGCCGCGCGGCGTGCGCGTGCTGCGCGCCGCCGCGCGCGTCGAGTTCGTGCCGCCCGGAACGAACATTTTCCGCATCGGCGTGGGCGTGCCGCACATCGACTCGATCGAGCCGATCCTCGAAAGCCGCAGCCGTACCTTCACGCTGCTCATTCGCGGCCAGAACTTCCAGGACGTCACCGCGGTGACGGCGACGCCGGCCGCGGGGCTCGCCATCGACACCGCGCCGGTGCCGAACGCCGGCGGCACCGAGATCACCGTGCGCATCAGCATCGCGCCCGACGCGCCGCTCGGCGCGCGCGTGATCCGCGTCGTCACACCGGGAGGAGCGACCACCGAGGTCGCCGAGCCGGCGAACACATTCACCGTGCTGGAATGAAGGAGCGTCCACCATGCGAAACCCATTTCTCTCAACACCCGTATCGACGGAAAAAAGGAGCAACACCATGAGAACGAGCGCTAGAGCCATCGCCATCGCGTTCGCCGTCGGCGCCAGCTTGGCGCCGTTCGGCGCGCGCGCCTTCGAGAGCGGCAGCACCGGGGCCGACGGCCCGTTCAACCCCACGGTCAACACCGTCGTGCCGCTGCCGCCCTCGGGCATCTTCAATTTCACCTCGGTGAGTATCCCGTCGGGCGTCACGGTGACGTTCCAGAGGAACACCACCAACACGCCGGTCGTGATACTCGCGACCGGCAACGTCACCATCGCCGGCAGCATCAACGTGAGCGGGTCGGCCGCGCCGGCCGCGGGTACCGCGGGCGACGGCGTCCAAGGCGACGACGCAACGCCGGGACTCGGCGGTCCGGGCGGCTTCGACGGCGGTCGCGGCGGCCGGGCGGGAGCTTCGGGGACGACCATCACTCAGGCCGGCGCAGGCCTGGGACCGGGAGGCGGACAGGCCGGAATCGCGACCGTCCCGAACCAGCGCCAGTTCGGCGGCGGCGGCGGCGGTTTCGGGGCTGGGGGAGGAAACAACCGGGGCCATGAGTTCGGCTATACCGCGGTCACTTACGGAAACGTCGCAGGACTTGGCGGTCTCGCATACGGCTCGAGTCAGCTCCTGCCGCTCATCGGGGGCTCCGGCGGTGGAGGCGGCGCCGGCGGCGCCACCTTCGAGGGCTCCGGCGGCGGCGGCGGCGGCGGCGCGCTGCTCATTGCCGCCTCGGGAACCGTCAGCATCACCGGTTCGATCGTCGCGAACGGCGGAGGAGCCGGTCTCTCGCGCGGCGGCGGCACGAACGTCGGCGGCGGCGGCGGCGGCGGCGGCCGCGGCGGCGCGATCCGCATCGTGGCAAGCACGATCACCGGAAACGGCCCGATCTCGGCGGCCGGAGGCAACCGCGGCGACAACCAGGATGCCGGCGAGCAGAGCGGCGGCTTCGGCGCGGTCGGCCGCATCCGCCTGGAAGCGGACGTCAACAACCACACGGGCACCCGGACCGGGATCCTCACTGCGGACGTTCCGGGCCCGGTATTCGTCGCCGGGACGCCGACGCTGCGCATCGCGAGCGTGGCCGGTGTAGCCGCGCCGGCAGCGCCGACCGGAAGCGCCGACATCACGCTTCCGGCCGCGACGCCGAACCCGGTCACGGTGTTCTTCGAGACCACCGGCGTGCCGGTCGGCAACACGGTCCGGTTGACGGTCACCCCTGCATTCGGAGCCACCACGTCGGTCACTACCCCGGCGCTGACCGGCACCACGGCAAGCGCGACCGCGAGCGTCAACGTGAACCTGCCGGTCGGTCCGAGCGTGCTGTCCGCGCAGACCACCTACACCGTAGTCGCGGCGCTCGGCGATCTCCTGAAGAACTTCGCCGGCAACGAGCGCGTGGAGAAGGTGACGCTGATCGCGACCCTCGGCGGGCCGTCGAAGGCGAAGCTGATCACGGTGTCGGGCAAGGAGTACGAAGTGCCGGCCGAAGTGCTGCGCATCGCGGCGCTCGGCGGCTAGCGGCAAGGGGGGATGCCATGACTGGCCGAGCGCTGAATCCGCTGCTGCGCGTCGCTTCGCTGCTGCTCGCGTGGGCGCTGCTCGCCCCCGCGGCGTACGCGCAGTGGGCGCCCTCGGGCGTGAGCGGCCAGTCGACGGCGCCGATCTCGGACCCGGGCAAGGCCATGGCGCTCGCCGCGGGCGCCCGGGTGCTGGTCGTCGGCCAGGAGGACAAGCGGCTCTCGGTCGTCGACCCCGATACGGGGACCGTGCTGCGCCAGACTCTGCTGCCCTACGAGCCCAAGGCGGTGGCGGTCTCCTCCGACGGCACCCGGGCCTACGTGGTGTACGGCAATTCCAAGCTCACCGCCGTAGATCTCGCCGCGGGCAGCGTGATCGCGACCTGGACAGTGGGCGGAGAGCTCAGGAGCGTGGTGCTGATGCCCGGGGAGATCGAGCTTGCGGTCGCTGACGCCGGTCCCAACCGGCTGCTCGAGGTGAGCACGACGAGCGGCGCGGTGCTGCGCGAGCTCGCGCTCGCCCACGAGCCGCGCGAGCTGCTGCGCGCCAACGGCGATTCCAAGCTCGTCGTGGGCGCGGTGAACGGGTGGCTCATCACCGTAGACGGGGCCTCGTTCAGCGTGCTGTCGCAGCTCAAGCTCGCCGACGAGATCCGCTCGCTCGCCTGGTGGGAAGCGGGTGCGCGCGCGCTCGCGGTGCACAAGCGCGCCGATGCGCTGTCGCTCGTAAACATCGCCGCCAACCAGGTGACGGGCACGGTGGCGCTCGACGGCGACCCCGACCGCGCCGCGGTGGCGCAGTCCTCCGGCGTGGGCTACATCGCCACGCACGACGACGCGAGCGTCAACCGCGTCGACCTCGCCGGGCCGGCGCTCCTTGGCCGTTACGCGATCGCGGCGCGGCTGAACGCGCTCGTCTTCGACCCGGCGGCGAACGTCCTGTACGGGGCGCTGAGGAACGACCAGAAGCTCGTGCGCCTGGACCCGGCGGCGGCGAGCCTGATCTCGGTGCTGCAGCTGCAGAAGCGCCTGCGCGACGTCGCGGTCAACCCGAGCACCCACGAAGCGGTGGCGGTGGCGGACAAGTCCGACGAGATGTTCGTCATCAAGCTCTCCGACCGGAGCGTGCGCACCATCGCGCTGCCGGCAAGGCCGGATCTCGTCGCGGTCGACAGCGCGCTCAACCGCGCCGTGGTCGCTTTCCGCGGCAGCGGCCCGAAGCTGCGCTTCGCCGACCTCGTCTCGAACACGCTGTTCGCCGAAACCATTGCCTTCGACCGGAACCTGAACGCGATCGCGGTGGACGCGACGCGCTCGCTCGCCCTGGCCATCGCCGACGGCGAGCGGCCGGTGCTCTTCATCGACACGAATAGCCGCACCCGCCTTGCCGACGGACCCGAAGACCGCTACCGCGCGCTTGCCATCCATTCCGGCCGCGGCGTCGCCTACCTCGCCACCGAGGACAGGCAACTCAAGGTGATGGACCTCGCTACGCGCGCCATCACCGCGACCGTCGACCTCGACTTCAAGGCAAACGCCATCGCCGTGGACGAGGCGCTCGACAAGGCGGTGCTGAGCACCGGCACTGGCGACAAGGTGCACGTCCTGGACCTCGTCACGCTGCAGCTCACAGCGAGCCACACCCTGCCGCGCAACCCGGGTGCGCTCTCGCTGCAGCCCGACACCCATGTCGTAGTGATCGCGAGCCGCGAGTCGGACAAGCTCTCGCTCCTCGACCTGACGACGAATGCGCTCACTTCAGGCTTCACCTCGATCGAGAAGCCGCACGCGCTCGCGGTCTCCGGCCGCTACAACCAGGCCCTGGTGCTCTCCGGCGAGCGCGACGAGGTCGCCTTCATCGAGCTGCCCAACCCGGTGCCGGTGCTCGAGACGCTCGATCCCGCCCAGGCGAGCGCCGGCAGCCCGGCGTTCGTGCTCAGCATCAACGGCAGGGGCTTCGTCGAGGCGAGCCGCGTCTTCTTCGGCGGCACTCAGCTCGCCACGCGCTGGGTGAGCGCCACCCGGCTCGAGGCCGATGTTCCCGCGGAGCTTCTCGCCAGCGCAGGCAGCGTGCCGGTCACGGTGCAGAACCCGGCACCTGCCGGCGGCACGTCGAATGCCCTCGTCTTCACCGTTCTTGGCGCGCCGACGCTCGCGGCGATCGCGCCGCCGAGCGCGGCGGCCGACGGCCAGCCGAAAGCGCTCAGCCTGACGGGCCAGAACTTCGTCCCGGGCGCCACCGTGCTTTTCGGCGCGACGGTGCTGTCGGCCACGGTGCAGTCGAGCACGAGCATCGCCATCACCGTGCCAGGGGTGCTCACGGGAACTCCAGGCACAGTCCAGGTGAGCGTAGTCAACCCAAGCGGGCTCGCCTCGAACAGCCTGCCCTTCACGCTCGCGCCGGTGCTCGCCATCAACGCAGTGACGCCGGCGAACGCGGAGGTCGGCGCGACCATCACGCTTTCCGGTACCGGCTTCGACCCGGTGCCGGCGGGGAACGCCCTCGTCTTCCGCGGCATCAACAACACCACGGTTCCGGCGGCCGCGCTCACGGCGACGCCGAGCACGATCACGCTGCGCGTCCCGCCGCTCGCCGAGTCCGGCCCGATCACCCTGACCAACAGCCGCGGCACGGTACAGAGCCCGCCTTTCACAGTGACGCGCGAGCAGGATTTCCAGCTCGTCGTCAGCCCGGCGGCACTGACCGTCTACCAGGGCGCGGCGAATACGGCCCAAGCCCAACTTTCGTCGATCGGAACGAAGGCATTTACCGGCCTGGTTACGCTTTCAGTGAGCGGGCTGCCCGCGGGCGTGACGGCCTCGTTCACGCCGGCAGCGACGCTTTCCGCCTTCCAGGCGGGAGCGGTCACGCTGACCGCGACCGGCAGCGCCGCGCCCGGCAACTACGCGCTCACGGTCCAGGCCGCCTCCAGCGAGGGCGGCACGCCGTTCGTGCGCTCGAGCAGCCTGACCGTCACCCTGGCCAACGCGGCCGGCATGGTCGGCATTCGCGGCCGCTTCGTCGATCCGGACGGGCGCGGCGTCGGCGGCGTGATCGTGCGCGCCGATGCGACCGGCGTGCAGACCACCAGCGACGCCGCGGGCAACTTCCAGCTCACCGGCATCCCGTCCGGTCGCGTGCCCTTGCGCGTCGACGCCACTCCGGCGAACCCGCTCTACCCGATCTACCCGACGATCGTCGACGTCCCGGCCTCCGGAATCGGCCAGCTGCCCGACTGGACGCTCGCGCCGCCGCCCGCGGACGAGGAATTCACGCCGATCAACAACGCCGCGCAGGCGCAGGTCATCACCGACCCGCGCTTCCCGGGGTTCGAGCTGACGCTGCCGCAAGGCGTGAGGATCGTAGGGCACGACGGCGTCGTGAAGACGCGCGTCGCGGTGCAGCGCCACGACCCGGACAAGTTCGGCGTCCCGCTGCCGCCGATCCCGACGCGCTCGATCTACCAGTTCCACTTCGGCACGCCGATGGGTGGCATCCCCGAGGCGCCGCTGCCGGTTTCGGTGCCGAACGACGTCGGCCTCGATCCGGGGCAGCAGACCGAGATCTGGTTCTACGACGGCCTGCCGAACGCGCCGAGCGGCGAATGGAGGCTCCTCGGCATGGGCACGGTCTCGCTCGACGGCAAGAAGGTCGTCGCCAACCCCGGCGTCGGCCTGACGCGCTTCTGCGGCAAGTGCAGCGCGGTGTGCGTCGCCGGCGGCCAGAACAATCCCCCGCCCCCGCCGCCATGCTTTCCGTGCGGCCAAGGCGGCAAGCCTGTAACTCTTGCAACCGGCCAGGAGCTGCTTAACGAGAAAGATCTTTCGATTGCGGGCCTGCTACCGATCACGCTGTCGAGGACTTTTCATCCGTTCGACGCGTACAACAACATCGCGGGCACGGCGGGGAGTTTCGGCTTCGGTTGGGCGAGCGACTACGAGTCGACGTTGCTCGTGCTGTCGAGCGAACTTGTGCGAATCGTCCTGCCGGGGAATAACCGGGTCAATTTCACGCGCGATGACTTGGGGCAGTTGAGCGCTCCGACCGATCCGCGCTTCTACGGCGCGTCTCTGAGCAACCTCGGGAACAACGTCTTTGAGCTGAAGTACAAGGATGGCGAGATCTGGAAGTTCGAGCCCTTCGGGGTGATCCATTGGCTCACTGAGCGCCGCCATCCGGACGGCAGGCTTGTCCAGATCGCGCGCCGCGCCGACGGAAAGATGCTCAGCATCCAGACTAACGGTGGCCGCGGCGTAACCTTCACGTATGGCGCAAATGGCTTTGTATCCGAAGCGCGCGATTCGGCCGCGCGCACGGTGAAGTACACCTATAACGCGCAGAGCCGCATTGAAACGATCACCGATCCGGAGAATGGCGTCACGCGCTATACGTACGTGGACGATTCCGAGATGGCGCCGCCGGCTGCCTGCCCAAATATCGCCGGCGGCGTGCGCCTGAAGTCGCTGCAACGTCCGGGCAAGACACAGACGATCACTCAGCACCACGGCCCGAGCCGGCGCGTGCTGCGCCAGACGCTCGAAGATGGCACCGAGCTCAGATTCAACTACACGGTTATCGGAGCCTGCGTGTCGCACGTGTCCACTCCGGGCGTGCAGTGCCAAGGCACCGGTTGTCCGAATGTCGACTCATGGGACAACTTCCAAGCCGGCTGGCGCATCGCGGGGGGCACGGTCGTCGCAGCCACCACGATCGATGCACAAGGTAAAGCCGACGTCCAGCGCTTTAACCAAGCCGGGATAGCGAATGAGACGGCCAACGGCCAAGGGCAGAAGACAGCCTATAGACGCGATGTGAATAACCGCGCGACTACAGTGACGGATCAGCTTGGGCGTGTGACGCGTTTCATCTATGACGCGCAAGGCAACGTGCTGAGAAAGACCGATCCTGCGGGCCGCATCTTTGACTACACCTACCATCCGACATGGAAGAAGGTCGCAAGCGAAACCCGCTACCTCGAGGACGGCACGCCTATCGTCACGAGGTTTGAATATCACTCGAGCACCGGCAGTCTCTTGCGCAGGATCGACCCGGAAAACAACCCGACGACTTATACATACACCGCGCAGGGACAGGTGAGGACAATCGCGAACGCGCTCAACCATGTCACGACGTTCGAATACAACTCCGCTGGCGATCTCGTGCGCACATTGGATGCGCTCGACAACGAAACCAAACAGACGCCCGATGCGCTCGGCCGGATTGTCGCGGTGACCAACCCTCTTGGCTACAGCACGCAAACGCTCTACAACGGAATAGACCAGATGCTCGAGATGACGGACGCCATGCAAGGCGTCACCCGCTATCAGTACGACCCGCAACGAAGGCTGCAGTCAGTCATCGATCCGCTCAACCATCCTATCGAGTCGTACCAGTACGACGACGCCAACAGAATCGTCGCGCGTACCGATGCAAAAGCCGAGTCAAACACCTATGCGTACGATTCAGCCGGCCGCGTGCGCACGATAACTGACCGTAACGGCCGGACGACGACGTACCACTACGATGAGCAGGGCCGTATCAATCTGGTCGCTTTCCCTGACGCGACACAAACACGTACCTATGACGCGATTGGGCGACTTTCGCGCATCGACGAGGGGACGAGCGTAATCGAGTATGCCTACGACACCGTGGACCGTGTCATCCGGGAAACGCAGGACGTGGGCGGATTCGTCAGCCGCATCGAATATCAGTACGACAACCTGGATAGGATCGTCAGAAGGACAGTGGACGGTGCGGATCCCGCGGAATATGCCTATGACAAGGCCGGCCGCCTCACCGGGATTACCTATCGGAACCAGACCACGGCTTACACCTGGGACGCGGCCAGCCGCCTGCGCACCAAGGTACTGCCGAATGGCATACGGCAGGAGTTCGAGTACGACGACGCGGGCCGGATGAGCGGTATTGTCCATAAACAGCCCGATGACAGCGTTCTCGAAGCTGTCACATACAGCTACGACGCAGCTGGGCGACGAATCAGCCGCAACTCTAGTCAAGGCAATGCCGCGGAAACCGCCTTCACGGCCCAGTACGATGCGGCCAATCGCATGACAAGCCTCACGCTTACGGCCACGAATACGTCCTATAACCTTAGCTATGACGACAATGGCAATCTGACAAGGAAAGAAAACACCAGCAACCCCCTGGACGCGACTGCCTACACTTGGGACATGCGCAGTCGGCTCGTCCAAATCGACGCGCCGGGGACGGCGGCTACCTTCGGCTACGATGCTTTCGGGAGAAGGACTGCTCGTACGGTCAACGGTGAAACGACACGCTACATCTACGATGGTCCGCAAGCAATCGCCGAAGTGCGTAATGGCGAGACCGATACGCTTCTGACCGGATTACGGATAGACGAGGTGATCGCGCGGTACTCGAGCGCAGGGCCCAGTTCGTACCTTACCGACGCCCTAAACACGGTGATGGCTCAGACGAAGAACGATCGCACGGTTCAGAATTATTACGCTTACTCGCCTTATGGAGAAACAACTACACTCGGACCCGATTTAGACAATTCCCTTCAGTACACCGCCAGGGAGAGCGATGGAACGGGACTCTACTTCTATCGGGCAAGGTACTACGATCCAATCATGAAGCGGTTCCTGCAGGAAGATCCCGTCGGCCTCAATGGCGGCTTGAACATCTATGCATACGCCAACGGAAACCCGGTTTCGAATGCGGACCCCACGGGACTTCTCTCGCCACAGGACAGATTTGTCCTGTGCATGACTATGTGGACGACGGGGGTTACTTCCTGGTGTCTCAGACCTGGCGTTGCCATAGGAACGTGTGGTGTGTGTCTGCTCCTGCCGCCTCCTGCGAACGCGAGCTGCACCGCGTTCTGTCTGACGAACCCAATATCGTTCTGCGCTGCCGGCACTACGGTTGTGGGGATAGCAATATGCGCCGCCTGCGTGGTCCTCATCCCGTAGTTGCTCGTGGACCGGACAGTACTTACTGTCTGCACGGATTTTGAGGAGCGGCTCGTCCGTGCCGCGGTCGCCAGAATCGTAATTGAGACATTTCGCTCCACCTTATGGACTGTAGCGACGATGGCTATCATCGCCGCGGGTGGGTTCGTGTACGCGTACGTGGCGGCTCCAGAGTCGAGCAGGATAGTTCTCGGAGCGGCAATCGCGCTTGCCGCAGCTGCTCTCTTTTGGGGAGCGATCGTGGTTCTGAATTACATGGTCACTCTCCGAGATTCAGTCAAGATGTTCAGGGAGATGGAAAACCAAAGCGTCGAATTCAAGTTGGCTGGCGACGATCTGCTGATCTCCTCGGCCGCGTGGTCGGGCAAGATTCCGTGGAACAGCACTTCAAGGTTGGTTTGTCGCCGGTCATTTTGGCTTGTAGGGCTCGGCAGAACTCGAATCGGCCGTGGCTGCGCCGGCAATCTGGAAATGCGCTCTGCCTTCGGGAACGAGATTCTCTCGGGAGAATCGGCGCTTAAGCTGTGGCGATTTCCAATTCTATGGGCTCGTCCAGGCATGAGCTTGATGTTCGTCGTCTTTCCGATCGCTGGCGTCTCCAAGGATGCTCTTGCGTTTCTCGCCGATCGGATTGGTCCACGGGCGCCCGCGCGCGGCTAGGCGCACAGATCCGCCCGATCGCATACGGCAGCGTCATCTCGGTGCTCGATCCATGGGCGAACGCTCGCTAGCTGCGCTTGCGGCCGCCCTCGAGCTGGCGGCCGCCGGCTACGCTGCAGGCGCGCAAGGCTGCCCGATGGCGGAGGTGATCGCCCCGGGCAAAGGTGAGACGATTGCCGCGAGCCGGCCCACGATCGAATGGCGTGCGCTCGCGGGCGTCGAGCGCTACCGGGTGCAGATCGAGAGCCGCATCCCGGAAGGCCGGATGCTCGGGCGCATCGACACGGTGGTGGCCGACCAAGTTTGTGCCACCGGCTGTGCTTACGGACGAACGCGCGGCGGTGAAGGTCCTGGTGACGGCGGAATGCGGTGCCGCGGCGCAGCCGAGCGTGATTGAGGAGCCGGCGCGTTTCTTCATTGACTTGAGGGCCTCCTGCCCGGCTCCCGCAGCGCTGCAGGTGAAGGACGGAAATCGTCTCGCGTGGGGCAAGGTCGCCGGCGCGCAGCGTTACGAGCTGGCGGCTTATTCGGCGCTCGACGGGCGATCGGTGCTGCAGGCGGAAACACTCGATCCGGCGTATCAGCTGCCCGCGATCCAGCAACCGGCCTACGTCATGGTGCGCGCGCGCTGCGCGCACGCGTACAGCGCGCCGGCGTATCAGGTGCTCGGACCCAGCGCGCGCTGAAGGACGCGTTCGCCGATCCGGCGGCCGAGCTTCAGGCCTTCCTCGTTGTCGCTGCGGTAGTGGATGCCGCCGAGCAGGCGGGATTCGGCGGCTTCCTGCGCGCGCGCCTGGAGCGCGTCGGCCTCGCCGGGGAAGAAGCCGGCGAGCGTGGTCGCGGCAGCGCTCGAGGCGGTGGCGTGGCCCGAGATGTACGAGGGGAACGGCGGCGTCACGAGTACCGGCAGGAAATTCGGGTCGAACTTGCCCCGGATGACCGTGACCGGGCGCTCGGTCCACCACTTGTACTTCACGTTCCAGCAGCTGACGAAGGCGTCCATCAGCGCCGCGTTCATGGCGGCCATCACGCGCGCTGCCTGGTCGGAGTCGAGCCCGCGCACGAGGTCGAGCGCGATGCGGTTCCAGACCCCGGCCGGGGTGACGCTGCCGTGGTCGAGATTCCAGCGCTCGGCGATGGCGCGCTGCCCGGGCGTGAGAGCGCGCGCCACGCGCAGCACTTCGTCGACTTCCTTCCAGAAGAGCTCGCTGTCGTAGGGCACAGGCGGCGGCGGCTGCAGCTCGGCGCCGTCCTTCAGCGCCCAGGTGCGCCAGTCGCCGGCGCGCGGCTCGGCCGGGTTGTAGATGTTGATCGGCGGCGAGGCGCGCCACTTGCCGGGCGCGTCGGGCGGGCGGCGCTCGACCGACCACTGGCGCCCGGCGCCGTCGGCGCGCGAGCGGGCGATGGCGGCGGCGACGCTGCGCTGCGCGGCGCGCACTGCGCGCGACCAGTCGTCCTCGCCGAGAGAAACCGCCGCGGCGAGCAGCGTCGCATTGGAGTAGCCGAGCCCTTCGAGCCGCCCTTTGGATTCCTGCGGGTAAAGATGCGCGAGCGTGCCGCCGGCGGCGAGATGAATCGCGGCTTCGCGGGCGCGCGGCGAAGCGCCGTCGCGCGCGGCGAGCACTACCGCATCGTGCATCGCGGCGTGCACCAGGCTCAGGATGCGCGCGGCGCGCAAGGGATTCTGCTGGTACTTGACGATCAGCTCTAGCGTGAGCTCGGTCCACGGTGCGCCCGCCGGCCCGCGCATCCAGCGTTCCCGCCATGCCTGGGTCGGCGCCGGCGCGCTCGGACGCCGCTGCGGGCTTGAAACTTCCTGCCCGATGAAAGGTTCAAGCCAGGGACGCCAGGTCGCCGGGTCGGCGCCGGCGGCGGCGGCGGCGACTCCGGATACGAAGAAAACGCAGGGCGCGAGGAACGCGATTCTCATCGTTTTGTCTTGGACGGTGCACTATCATTATCGGGAACAAACTGAGGAGGGCAAGATGCCATCGATTCGCTCGCTCACTTGCTTCATCGCGCTCGCAGTCGCCTGCAATGCGACCCCGGTCTTCGCGGACGGCGCGCCGCCGATAGTCCATGGCAGCGTGAAGGTCACTACCTACGACGGCGTCACCGACGACCTTCTGTCCGCCGGCCTGAACCAGGCCGGCCTGATGAGCGCGGTACCGCCGGGGTTCGCCGACCCGCTCAACCCGACCCCGGCGGAGCTTCGCCGGCGCGCGATCCATAGCAACTACCGGGGAATCGTGGATACGGTGCCGGGCGGCGGCATCGGCCTGCTCTGGGGTCCGCAGTCGCCCGGGGCGCCGACCATCCCAGAGGCGACGCCCGGCCTCATCCCCGGCGTCGAATACAAGGCTTATCTGCGCGTGCCCGACGGGCACGGGCACGTCAACAACGTTCCTGCCGCGGTACAGATCCCGGCGCATTTCAACACGTCGAAGCCGTGCATCGTGGCGGCGGTGCCTTCGGGCTCGCGCAGCCTCTACGGCGGCATCGCCATCGCGGAATGGGGCCTGTTCAAGGGTTGCGCGATCGCGCTTCCCGGCAAGGGCACCGACACCGGCTTTCACCTGCTCGGCGCCGAGGCGGCCGCCTGGGCGGTCGACGATCTCGACGGCGTCTACGGCTCGACCGACGCGATCGGCGAGGACGCGCAATTCGCGCTCCGGTCCTCGCCGAAGCTCGACGCGTACGTTGCCGCGAACCCTTACCGCGTCGCGACCAAGCACGCGCATTCGCAGCTCAACCCCGAGCGGCTGTGGGGCCGCTTCGCCCTCGACGGGATCGAGTTCGCGTTCTGGGCGCTGAACGACCACTTCGAAAAGAAAGGCGGCAAGCGCTTCGACCGCAAAAACACGCTGGTCATCGCCGCGGGCGCGTCGAACGGCGGCGGGATGGCGCTGCGCGCGCTCGAGGAGGACGGGAAGGGCCTGATCGACGGGCTGGTGGTCACCGAGCCGAACATCGGCCCGCAGGACGGCCGCTTCGTGATCCGCTTCGGCGACGACCCGCCCTTCGATCCCGCCGGGCGCAGCATCTACGACTCGATGACGCTGATGAGCGTGTATGCCGCCTGCGCGGCGCACGCGCCCGGCGCTGCCGGCACAGTGCAGATTCCCGGCTTGACCGCGCCGCAGGCGGCGGGCCTCCTCCGCTGCACGTCGCTGAAGGAAAAGGGACTCGTCTCCGGTACGACCACCGCCGAGCAGGCGGCTTCGGCGCTTTCGGTGATCCGTGCGCACGGCTACGCCGCCGAGCAGGACTGGGGCATCGCCTCGCACGACACGTTGAACCTGTGGCGCGCGCTGCAGCCGACGTATGCCAATGCCTATGGCCGCTTCGCCATCGAGGACAACGTCTGCGGCGTGAGCTTCGCTGCGACCGACGCGACCGGCAAGCCGGCGCCGATGACCCAGGCGAACGCGAAGAAGCTGTTCGCCGACAGCTCGGGCGTTCCGGCGACCGGCGGCGTGAACCTGATCGCCGACCGCGCGGCGAACGGACCGATTCTTGAGAATCTCGCCATCTCGCGCTCGACCGGCGTCGCGGATCTCAACATCGACAGCGCGCTGTGCTTCCGCGCGCTAGAGACGGGCGAAGGCTTGGCGAGCGGCGAGGATTGGGCGAATCACATCCGGGTGAAGGTGGGCACGCGGCAGATCGAGACCAGCGGCAGGCTGCACGGCCGTCCGGCGATCGTGATCCACGGCCGGCGCGACGCGCT
>Ga0180104_1000037_pt1 | contig 38567 bp, 35 predicted proteins | sample EasRiv730_16_1Da_FD_121791 | JGI IMG/M metagenome (GOLD analysis project Ga0180104, IMG submission 121791) | Soil microbial communities from meander-bound floodplain in the East River, Colorado, USA - East River metaG ERMLT730_16_1Da | ecosystem: Environmental > Terrestrial > Soil > Floodplain ... | reverse complement strand
GTGCGCGATACGAGCTCGAAGGCGGAAATGCGCTCGCCGAGACGCTCGCGCAGCGCGGCGAGCAGCTCTACCGCCTGGCGGGGGCTGTCGAGGGCGATCCAGGCCGTCGCGCTGGCGGCGGGCTTCGGATAGAGCCGCAGCACCGCGGCCGTGATCACGCCGAGCGTGCCTTCGGCGCCGAGGAAGAGCTGCTTCAGGTCGTAGCCGGTGTTGTCCTTGCGCAGGCCGCGCAGCCCGTCCCAGACCCGGCCGTCGGGCAGCACGACCTCGAGCCCGAGCACCTGCTCGCGCGCGTTGCCGTAGCGCAGGACGTTGACGCCGCCGGCGTTGGTCGAAAGATTGCCGCCGATCTGGCAGCTCCCTTCGGCGGCGAGGGAAAGCGGGAAGAGGCGCCCGGCCTCGTCGGCGGCGCGCTGCACCGCCGCCAGCACGCAGCCTGCCTCCGCGGTGAGCGTATCGTTCAGGACGTCGAGCGCGCGGATGCGGTTCATCCGGGCCAGAGCGAGGACGATCTCGCGCCCGGCGCCGGTCGGGACCGAGCCGCCGACCAGGCCGGTATTTCCGCCTTGCGGCACTATGGCGACGCCGTCCCGCGCGCACAGCGCCACGACCTGCGAGACCTCCCGCGTCGTCGCCGGCCTGACCACGCACTCCGCCGGCGCCGAGTACTGCCTGCGCCAGTCGGTGAAGTACGGTTTCGTGTCCTCGGGCGCGGTGAGCACGTTCGCCGCCCCTACAATGTCGGCGAGGCGCTTTTGCAGGCTCATCCTTGAACACTATTCGGCTTCTCCTGATTTTGCTAGCAGGGCTGTCTGCCGCCTTTTCACAGGAAAATCCCATCGTCGTGGGCGCGGTGATCTCCCGGACGGGCGCGCATGCCGGGCTCGCCGCCGACTACCTGAAAGGGCTGCAGCTTTGGCGCGAGCAGGTCAACGAGTCCGACGGCCTGCTCGGGCGTCGCCTCGAGCTGCGGGTGCTCGACGACGGCTCGCGCGCAGTGCGCGCGCGCGAGCTGTATGCGGAGCTGATGCGCGACCCCAAGGTCGATCTGCTGGTCGGCCCGTACGGCTCCGCTGCCACGCTGCTCGCCGGCGCCGAGGCCGAGCGCGCGCGGCGCGTAATTGTGAACGGCGCCGGCCCGTCGGCCGCGGTGCACAGCCGGCCCGGGCGCTATCTCTTCCAGACCGCGGTGCCCTATGCGGCGTATGGCCTTGGCGTGCTGCAGGTCGCAGAGGCGGCCGACCTGCGCAGGCTCTTCATCGTGGCGCGGGACGACGCGGCATCGCGCGAGATGGCCGAAGCGACCCGCGGCGCCGCGCAGAACGGCTTTGCGCCCGGCGAAATCGAGATCTACCGCCCCGGCACCCTCGATTTCGCGGCGCTGGTGGCGAAGGCGCGCGCCGCGCGGGCCGAGGCCTGGATCGCGTTCGGCGACGTGCGCGACGCCGCCGAGATGGTCAAGACCTTCAAGCGGCTCGATTACGCGCCGCAGCTTTTTTTCGCGAATGCCGCCTCGCATCCGCGCTTCATTGCCCTGCTCGGCCAGGACGCCGAGTTCAGTCTCGGCGCGATCGATTTCGATCCGCGTCTCGGCGACGCGGCTCGCGCCTTCGCCAAGGCGTTCAGCGCCCGATGGGACGTGCCGCCTCGGCTTGCGGCTGCCGAAGGCTACACCGCGGGAACCGTGCTTGCCGCCGCAGTGCGCAGCGCGGGCACGCTCGACCAGGAGCGCCTGGGCGCCGCGCTGGCCGGGCTCGAGATCTCCACGGTGCTCGGCGAATACCGGGTCGCGCGGGAGAACGGCGCGCAGATCGGTTTCCGGCCTGCCGTGGTGCAGATCCGCAAGGGGCGCCCGGAGCTCGGGACGCCGCTCCTCCCCTACCCACAGTGGAACGAGAGAGCCCTGATCCGATGAACCGCTCATTCCTTTTCGCGCCCGGCAACGTCGCGCGCCGCGTCGAGAAAGCGCTCACCCTCGAGGCCGACGCCGTGATCGTGGATCTCGAGGACTCGGTCGCGATCGCGGAAAAGGCGGCGACGCGAAAGAGCGTCGCCGCCGCCCTCGAGCGGCCGCGGCGCGGGCGCGGCTATGTGCGCGTGAATGCGCCTTCGACGCCTTTTTGTTTTGCGGATTTATATGAAGTCCTGCATGCCAAGGTCGACGGCGTCGTACTGCCCAAGGTCGAGAGCGCGGCCGACCTGCACGCGATCGACTGGCTGCTCTGGAACCTCGAGCGCGACCGCGGGATCGCCGAGGGGTCGATCGATCTCATGCCGCAGATCGAGACCGCGGCCGGCCTGCACCGCGTCGACCGCGTCCTGCAGGCGAGGAGCCTGCGGCCTTACAAGGGTCCGTGGCGCGTAAAACGCGTTGCGTTCGGCGCAGCCGACTATTCCCATGAATTGGGTCTCACACCGTCCCTCGATGAACCCGAGCTGGCCGATGCCCGCGCGCGCGTCGTGCTCGCCTCGCGCGCCGCGGGGCTCGAGGGCCCGATCGACAGCCCGTGGTTTCATTTCAAGGAAGCCGAGGGATTCGCGCGCGCATTGGAGCGCAGCCGCCGCGGCGGCTTCCAGGGGCGGCTGTGCGTGCACCCCGACCAGATCGCACCGGTGAACGCGGCTTATCTGCCGAGCGACGAGGAGCTCGCGCGCGCCGAGCGCATCGTCGCGGCGTTCAAGCAGGCGGAAGCGCGTGGTGAGGCCGCGGTGCAGGTGGACGGCCAGATGGTCGACTATCCGGTGGCATACCGGGCGCAGGCTCTGCTCGACACGGTTCGCAAGAACAACTGAAAATCTTTCTTCCGGTCGCCGCCACGCTGGCGATCCAGACGCTGGTATCGACCGCGGTCTATTGCGCCCCGGTGATGGCGCCCGCCGCGGCGCCGGCACTCGGCGTGGCGCCCGCGGCGGTCGGGTACTTCGTCAGCGTGGTCTATCTCGGCTCGATGATCGGCACGGTCACTGCCGGCGGCTGGGTGGGCCGGTTCGGCCCGATCCTCGTCTCTCAGGCCGGGCTCCTTCTCTGCCTCGTGGGCCTCGCGGTCGCCGCCAGCGGTGCGCTGCCGGCCGTGCTCCTCGGCGCGCTGCTTCTCGGCCTGGGCTACGGGCCGGCGACGCCGGCGAGCTCGATGATCCTCGCGCGCGCCGCGCCGCCGCACATGCTGGCGCTCACGTTCTCCATCAAGCAGACCGGCGTGCCGCTCGGCACGGCGATCGCCGGCGCCGCCGTCCCGGTGCTGGTGCTCGCTCTGGGCTGGCAGGCGGCGGCGCTCGCGATCGGCATGGCCTGCGCGCTGTGCGCGGCAGCGCTCGTGCCGATTCGGGCGCGCTACGACGCGGGCCGCAACCCGGCGGCGCCGGTGTCGATCCGCTCGGCGTTCGCGCCGGTCGCGCTCATCGTGCGCGACCGACGGCTCCTCGAGCTGTCGCTGGTGTCGTTCATCTACGGCGGAATGCAAATCACGCTGCTCGCTTACCTGGTGACGTTTTTGGTTGAAAGTTTCTCGCTTTCTCTGGTCCTCGCCGGGATGGTGATGGCGGCGTCGCAATTCACCAGCGTCGCCGCGCGCATCGCCTGGGGGGTGTTCGCCGACCGCGTGGCGACGCGGCGCGCGACGCTCGGGCTTCTCGGCATCGGCATGGGAGTCACCGCCATGACCGCACTTGCCGCGACGCCGGGGTGGCCGCTGTGGGCGCTGTTCGCGTTCGCGATGGCCTATGGCGCCACGGCGGTGGGCTGGAACGGCGTGTTCATCGCCGAGATCGCGCGGCGCGCGCCGCGCGATCGCGTCAGCGACGCCACCGGCGGCTCTGCATTTTTTACATTCCTCGGCGTGGTCGTGACGCCGCCGCTCTTTCACATGGTTTTGAACACGACGTCCTCCTACGGGGCCACTTACGCTTTGTTCGGCGTGCCCGCGCTCGCCGCCGGTTTGCGCCTGCTCCTCACCGCTAAAATCGCGCGCGATGCCACGCATTCCTGAAGGCTTCCGGAGGATCGAGCGTCTGAGTCCCTTCAACGCGCTGGTCGGCCCGCTCTACGAGCGGCGCGACGGCGAGACGGTGTCGATCGGGCTCGCCATCGAGGCAAGACACACCAACTCGCGCGGCATCTGCCACGGCGGCGTGCTCGCCACGCTCGCCGACCTCGCGCTCGGCTACGCCATGCTGGCGAAATCGGGCGACAAAGGCAGTTTCGTCACCGCGCACCTCGCGGTCGACTACGCCGGCGCGGCGAAAGCCGGCGACTGGGTCGAATCGAGGGCGCAGATCCAGCGCGTGGGATCGCGGCTCGCGTTCGCCAATTGTTACCTCGTCGTCGATGAAAAACCCATCGTGCGGGCAAGCGCGATTTTCGCGCGCGGCGGCCAGGGTGAATGAAGCAAAAACTTGTTCTCGCACCAGGACTGTGGATGCCGGCGGCCGCGATGGCGGTCCTTGCGGCGCGGCTCCGAAGCCGGGGCTACGAAGTGCACATCTTCGCCTACCGCGGTCGCAGCCCCTACGAGGCGAACCTTGAAGCCCTGGCGCGCTTTGCTCAGGGGCATGCGTTCTTCGTCGGCCATAGCCTGGGCGGCGTGCTGATCCTGGACATGCTCAACCGCCATCCCGAGATCCAGGCAGAGGCCGTCGTGCTGGTCGGCGCGCCGGTGCGCGGCTGCCTCGCGGGCAGGCGCTTCGGGCGCGCGCGGATCGGGCGTTGGATGATGGGGGCATGCCGGCCGGTGTGGGAGGAGCATGCGGCGCGCTGGACGCGCGTCGCGCCGCTTGGCGTGATCGCCGGCACGCTGCCCATGGGGCTCGGGCGCGCGTTCGGCGCGCTGCCGGGGCCGAACGACGGCGTCGTCTGCGTCGAGGAAACCACCGTCGACGGCATGACCGGGCGCACGCTGGTCCGCCAGGGCCACAGCATGCTCATACTGTCGGGGAGAGTGGGCGCGCTGGTCGATCGCTTCCTCACCTCGGGAAGGTTTGAATGAGGCTGGGCTGGGTATTGGCAGCGGCCGCAGCGTCGCTCGTGATGGGGTGCCAATCCCTCGCGTACTACACGCAGGCGATCGGCGGCCACCTGAAAGTGCTCGCCAGAGCACGGCCGGTGGCGGACTGGCTCGCCGACCCGTCGACGCCGCCGGAGCTGAAGGAGCGCCTCGAGACCGCGCGCCGCATTCGCGAATTTGCTTCGAACGATCTCAAGTTGCCCGAAAACAGCAGCTACCTTGCCTATGCCGAGCTCGACCGCTCGTACGTGGTGTGGAACGTATTCGCCGCGCCCGAATTCTCGGTGGAGCCCAGGAAGGAATGCTTCCCCTTCACCGGCTGTGTGAGCTACCGCGGCTTCTATTCCGAAGAGGAAGCGCGGCGCCATGCCGCCCGGCTGCGCGAAGCGGGCTACGACGTCTACGTGGGCGGCGTGCCGGCCTACTCGACGCTCGGCTGGTTCGACGACCCGCTGCTCTCGACCTTCATCCGCTACTCCGACGTGCAGCTTGCGCGCCTCGTGTTCCACGAGCTCGCCCACCAGCTCGTCTACGTGCGCGACGACACCACCTTCAACGAATCCTTCGCCGTAGCGGTCGAGGAGGAGGGCGTGAAGCGCTGGCTGGAGTCCCGGGGGCGCTCGGGCGAGCTCGCCGCCTTCCACAGCGCGCAGGCGCGCAAGCGCGAGCTTGCCGAGCGGGTGACCCGGACGCGCGAGCGCCTCGCTGCGGCGTACCGGATGGACCTCCCGCGCGAGGCGAAGCTCGAGCACAAGCGCGGCGAATGGGAGCGGCTGCGCGCGTCCTATCCGGCGCTGCCGCCCGAGCCGAACAACGCGTTCCTCGCCTCGATCGCGGTGTACACCGAGCTCGTGCCCGCGTTCGAGCGCCTGCTCGCCGAGAGCGGCAGCCTCGAGCGCTTCTACGTAGAGGTCAGGAAATTGGCGAAAGCGGGGCGCGCCGACAGGGACCTTACCCTTGCACGCAAGCCCTGATCACGAAAGCGGGATATCGACGATCTTCTTGAACGCCGCGCGGGTGCACAGCCGGTCGAACCAGCGCTGCAGGTTGTGGTGCGCCGGGCGCTCGATCGGCAGCCGCATCCACAGCTGCACGTGGCAGCCGAGCGGGATATCGCCGATGGTGAGGCTGTTGCCGGCGAAGTAGGGCCGGTTCGCAAGCGCCTGGTCCGGGATCGCGAGCAGCTCGGCGCATTTCTGGCGTCCTTCCTCGACGGCCTTCATGTCCCGCTTCTCCTGCGGCGTGCGCACCAGGTTCCAGAACACCGCGCGCAACGAGGCTTGGAACGTGAAGGCCCAGTCCATCCAGCGGTCGGAGTCGGCGCGCTGCTTGAGGTCCACCGGCCAGAGTGTGCCGGCCCCGTGCTTCGCCGCCAGGTAGCGCACGATGGCGTGCGACTCCCATAGCACGAAGCCGTCGTCGTCGATCGTCGGCACGAGCGAGTTCGGGTTCATCTTCTTGTACTCGGGCGTGTTCACGACGCCGAACTCGCGGCCGGCGTCGATGCGCTCGTACTTGAGCCCGAGCTCCTCCATCGCCCACAGCGCCTTCTTCACGTTGACTGAATTGACTCGGCCCCAGATCTTGAGCATCAGAACCCCACTGCCTGTCCGTCGCGGCGCGGATCGCTCGCCGTGAAATAGCCGCCGTCGAGCTTCCAGATGAGCTGCGCGGCTCCGAACTGGTTGTAGTCGTCGGGCAGCGAAACAATCCTGTGGCCGCGACGCTTGAGGTCATCAAGGACTGTTGATTGAAAGCTCGTTTCCACGCTCACGTCCATGCCCTGGACGACGCGGAAGCGCGGCCCGTCGCAGGCCGCCTGCGGGCTCTGGCCGTAGTCGGCGATGCGCACCATCACCTGCGCATGGCCCTGCGGTTGCATCGTCCCGCCCATGACGCCGAAGCTCATTACTGGCTGGCCCTCGCGCGTGACGAAGCCCGGGATGATGGTCTGGTAGGGACGCTTGCGCGGCGCGACGCAGTTCGGGTGCCCGGGCTCGAGCACGAAGGTGGCGCCGCGGTTCTGCAGCGAGATGCCGTCGAGCACCACGCCGGAGCCGAACCCCATGAAGTTCGACTGGATGAAGGACACCATCATGCCGGAGGCGTCGGCGGCGGTCAGATATACCGTGCCGCTCCGCGGCGGCGAGCCGTGGCCGAAGTCCTGCGCGCGCTTCGGATCGATGAGCTTTGCTCTCGATTTCAGGTAGTCCTTGTCGAGCAGGTGGCGCGGTTTCACGTCCACCATGGCGTCGATGTCGGCGACGTAGCGCCGCGCGTCGGCGAACGCGAGCTTCTGCGCCTCGATCTGCAAGTGCAGGCTGTCGGCGCCATCGACCGGGTGCGAGCGCAGGTCGAAATGCTCGAGCATGCCGAGCGCCATCAGCGCCACGATCCCCTGCCCGTTGGGCGGGATCTCGTGCAGCGTATAGCCGCGGTAGTCCATGGCAAGCGGCTCGACCCAGTCGGACTTGTGCGCGGCGAGGTCGGAGGCGCGCATCACCCCGCCGTGCTTCTTGGCATGCGCTTCGAGCTTTTCGGCAAGCTCGCCTTTGTAGAAAGCGTCGCCTTTCGTCTTCGAGATCTTTTCCAGGGCCAAAGCATGCTTTTCGAATCTGAAGCGCTGTCCCGGCCGGGGAGGGCGACCGTCCGGCAGGAACGCTTCGGCGAATCCGGGCTCCTCCTTCAGTTCGGGAACCTGCTTTTCCCATTGCCCGGCGATGGTCGGCGAGACGAGGAAGCCCTCGCGGCCGTACCGGATGGCTTTCTCGAAGAGCTTCTCGAACGGCAGCTTGCCCCACTTCCGATGCAGCTCGACCCAGGCGGAAACGCATCCCGGCACGCTGACGGTGTTCCAGCCGCGCTCGGGCATGTGCTTCCGGCCGGCGAAGAATTCCGGCGTCCAGCCGGCGGGGGAGCGGCCGGAGGCGTTGAGGCCATGCAACCGCTTCCCGTCCCATACGATGGCATACGCATCGGAGCCGATGCCGTTCGACACCGGCTCCACGAGGGTGAGAGTAATGGCTGTGGCGAGGATCGCGTCGACCGCGCTGCCGCCGGCGGCCAGCATCTGCAGCCCGGCTTGCGCCGCGAGCGGCTGCGAAGTCGCGACCACGTTAGCCGCGAGCAGCGGCTTGCGCGGCCACGGATAAGGATTGTTCCAGGAGAAAACGCCCATCAGCCCGGTATTCTACGGGCGGAGGCGAGGGGCTCGCTGTGAAACTCTAAACCGTTCGCACCTGTTGCAGGTCGGTAAGTCCGCGAATGACCTTGTCGATGCCGTCCTGCTTGAGCGTACGCATGCCGTTCGCGGCGGCGGCGGCCGCGATCACCTGCACGGGCGCGCGCGTCTGTACCAGGCGCTTTACGTGTGCGTCCGCGACGAGCAGTTCATACAGGCCCATCCGGCCCTTGTATCCGGTGCGGTCGCAACGCGCGCAGCCCTTGGCGCGATAGAGGGTGATGCCCTTGGGCTGGCTGCGCCAGCCGTGCAGGATCTTGCCGGGATCGCCCTTCGACTCGTCGCAGTACTCCATCGCCAGCTCTTCGAGCTGCGGGCCGCTGGGCGCATATCCGGTCTTGCAGTCGGGGCACAGCTTGCGCACCAGGCGCTGCGCCAGAATACCGAGCAGCGCATCGGCGAAATTGAACGGATCCATGCCGAGGTCGAGCAGACGCACCACGCTTTCGGGGGCGCTGTTGGTATGCAGCGTGGAGAGCACCAGGTGCCCGGTGAGCGAGGCCTCGATCCCCATCTTGGCGGTCTCGGCATCGCGCATCTCGCCGACCATGATGATGTCCGGGTCGGCGCGCATGAAGCTGCGCATCGCCGCGGCGAAGGTCCAGCCGATCTTGGCGTTGACCTGCACCTGGCGCAGCCCGGGCTGGGCAATCTCGATCGGATCCTCCGCGGTCCAGATCTTGGTGTCCGGCGTGTTGAGATGCCCGAGCAATGAATGCTGGGTGGTCGTTTTTCCGGAGCCGGTCGGACCGCACACCAGGAACAGGCCGTGCGGCCGGGCGATCAGGCGCTTGATCTGCTCGAGCGCGTGCGCGTCGAACCCCAGCTCGCCGATCGGCACCGGCGTCGCCGGCGCGAGCACCCGCATCACCACGTCCTCCAGGCCGCCCGCGGTGGGGATGGTGACGACACGCAGGTCGACATCGACCGGCCCGAAGCGGCGGAACTCGATCTTGCCGTCCTGCGGCTTGCGGCGCTCGGTGATGTCGAGCTGGCACATGACCTTGAGCCGCGAGACCACCGCCTTGCGGAACTTGGCCGGCAGCTCGAGGTAGGTGACCAGCGCGCCGTCCTTGCGGAAGCGCACCCGCATGCTGCGGCCCGCCGGGTTGGCCTCGATGTGGATGTCGGAAGCCTGCTGCTCGGTTGCGTCGAGGATCATCTTGTTGACCAGCTTGACCAGCGTGCTGTCCTGCGCCGCGGAGTGCTGCTCGTCAAGGTCGGCATCGGCGGTTTCCGCGGCAAGGCGATGGGTGAGCTCGCCGATGCCGACGTCGGCGCTCTTGCGCACGGTCGCGACCGGGCTCTCCTGGGCCTGCCCGTAGCTGCGCTCGATCGCCGCGCGGATGTCCTCGCCCGAAGCCATCACCGGAAGCAGCTTCGTGCCCGCGGCGAAGCGCAGCCCCTCGAGCTTCGCCATGTCCATCGGGTTTTCCACCGCCACCACCAGGGAACCTTCGGCTTCGGCAACCGGCAGGGTCTGGAAGCGCTCCGCCATGCCGGCGGGGATGCGCCTCAGCACTTCGGGCGGTATGCGGAAATTCGTCAGGCTGACGAAGGGAATGCCGAGCTTCTTCGCCATCACGGCGTTGACCACCTCGCCATCGACCACGCCCATGTCGGCCAGGATCTTGCCGAGCGGAACCGAACGGTCGCGCGCCTCGATGGCGAGCGCCTCGTGCAGCTCGGATTCCGTCAGATATCCCAGTTCCACCAACGTCTCCCCCAGCTTCTGCATCGGCTGCGCGCGCTGCTGCTTGAGCGCGGCCGCGAGCTGCTCCGGGGAGACGATCTGATGCTCGGTCAGGTAATCGCCGAAGCGCCGTGTGCGCAGCGCCTGCTGCTTCTCGAGCGCCGCGTCGACCACCTCGGCCGAGGCGAGCTTCTCCTCGACCAGCATCTCGCCGATCGGCTTGCCGATGCTGATCGAGCGCGTCGCCTCGGCGGGCACGAACCAGCGCGTGACGGCGCCGTCGCGCTCCGGCAGAAACAGGAACAAACCGCACAGCGCATGCACGTGGCCGATGGTCTCGCCCTTCAGGGTGTGGCCGTTCACCAGCTCAACCGCGAACGGCTGGTCCTCCGAGGGGATCAACAGCTCTTCGCTGTCGTCGATGCGCACCGGCTGGCGCTTGAGCGCAACGGGCTGCAGCAAATGGATGCCGAGAAGCGACGAAAACGCGATGTTGATGCTGTCGGCGGCGTCGCGGCCGCGGAACCTGATCAGGGCCTCGTCGGACAGGAAGTCGACGATCGCGCCGGCGGCCTTGGCTCCATTCCTGAAAATAAGCAGGCATTCATCCGCGGCCGCGGCGGCGGCTGCGTCGCTGAACTCGTAGTACGGCGGCGCCGGCCACACGAAGCGCTGCGGGCGCGCGGATTTCGCCTGCGGCCGGGGCCGGATCTGCCCGTTGCTGGTCCGCGCCAGGATATCCGGGGCGTTGGGATCGGCGCTCACGCGGCGAACCTTTCGAAGTCCAGCACCACGCGCCCGACGACCCGGCCTGCCTTCAGATCCTCGAGCGCGCCGTTCGCCTCAGCCGCAGCCCGTGTCTCGACGGGCAGCGGCTTGAGCTTGCCCTTCCTGGCGAGCGCCACCACGGCCTTCAGCTCCTGCAGGTTGCCGACGTAGGACCCGACGATGCCGATCGCGCGCTGCGCGATCGGCGGAAGCGGATGCACGAGCTCGCCGCCGTGCAGGCCGACCAGGACATAGCGCCCGCCCTTGCGCAGCGCGGCGATGCCGAGCGCGGCGGTCGCCTGGGTGCCGACGAAATCGATCGCGCCGGCGATGCCCTGCAGCTTCTGGGCCGCGTCCGGCTCGCGAGTGTTCACCGTGATCCTGGCGCCGAGCTTCGCCGCGGTTTGCAGTTTCCCGGCGTCGATGTCGCACGCGACGATGCTCTTCACTCCGCGTGCGCGCAGCACCGCGACGCCGGCCAGGCCTACGCCGCCGCAGCCGATGACGGCGACGCGATCGTCGCGTGCGAGCGGCGGCAGCTTCGCGCTTGCGCTGTAGGCGGTGACTCCCGAGCACGCGAGCGTGGCGGCGAACGCCTCGTCGATCCCGGCAGCATCGACCAGGTACTTGGGGTGTGGAACGAGGACGTGGGTGGAATATGCGCCCGCCCGGTTCACGCCGAGAATGCGGCTGCCGGACACGCAGTAATTGTCCTGGCCGCTCTTGCAAACCGCGCACTTGCCGCAGCCGATCCAGGGGAACACGATCTTCTTCTGCCCCCCACGGACCCCGCGCGCCCTGGGGCCGAGCGCCTCGACCACGCCGAAGGGCTCGTGGCCGAGCGTGAACGGCGGGACGCAGCCGCGCTCCTTCACGTAGAAGCGCTTGCCGCCGCCGAGGTCGAAGTAGCCTTCCCAGATGTGCAGGTCGGAGTGGCACACCCCCGAGCGCGTGATGCGCACGAGAACTTCGCTGCCTTGCGGCTTGGGTGTCTCGAGGGCCACCCTTTGCAGCGGCTTGCCGTGCTCGATGATCTGCCAGCTCAGCATCGGTTCTCCAGGGTCCCGAAGAATAGCTGGTCGAAGCGCGCCCTGGCGCAGGTGTTCCCGGGGCTAGCTGTGAAATGTCGTTAGCGACAGCCTTTCACGCCTTGGCCGCCTCGGCGAGCGCCTGGTCGATATCCCAAAGGATGTCGTCCAGCGTCTCGATGCCGACCGAGATGCGGATCATGTCGGGCGTCACGCCGGCCTTCAGCTGGTCGGCTTCGTCCATCTGGCGGTGCGTGGTCGAGGCGGGATGAATGACGAGCGTCTTCGCGTCGCCGATGTTGGCGAGGTGACTCATGAACTGCGCCGCCTCGATGAAGCGCTCCCCCGCCTGGGCTCCCCCCTTGACCCCGAAGTTGAGCAGGCCGGAGGCCCCCTTCGGGAGGTATTTCTTGGCGAGCGAGTGATATTTATTGTCAGGAAGGCCGGGGTAATTCACCCAGGCGACCCGGGGGTGGCCCTGGAGAAACTTCGCCACGGCGAGCGCGTTCTCGCAGTGGCGCTCCATCCTGACGTGCAACGACTCCAGGCCTTGCAGCAGGAGCCAGGCGTTGAGCGGGGAAAGCGCCGGGCCGAAGGTGCGCATGATCTCCATGCGCGCCTTCATGGTGTAGCCGAAGTCGCCGAAGGTCTCGTGGAAGATGACGCCGTGGTAGCCGGGCGAGGGGCTGGTGAACTCGGGGAACTTGCCGTTCCCCCAGTTGAACTTGCCCGACTCGCAGATCACGCCGCCCATGGTGGTGCCGTGGCCGCCGATGTACTTGGTCGCCGAATGCACCACGATGTCCGCGCCCCATTCGACCGGGCGGCAGAGATAGGGCGAGGGCACCGTGTTGTCGACGACGAGCGGGATTTCCGCCTCGTGCGCGATCTTCGCCAGGGCCTCGACGTCGACGATGTTGATGAGAGGGTTACCGAGCGTCTCGGCGTAGAGCAGTTTTGTATTTTTCCGGATGGCTTTGCGAAAGTTCTCCGGTTCATCGGGCGCGACGAAAGTGGTCTCGATCCCGAGCTTCCTCAAGTTCACGTGCAGCAGCGTGTGCGTGCCGCCGTAGAGCGTCGCGGCCGAGACGATGTGGTCGCCCGCGCTGCACAGCGTGAGGATGGCGGTGACCTCCGCCGCCTGGCCGGTGGCGCAGGCGAGCGCAGAGCGCGAGTTCTCGATCGCCGCCATGCGCTCCTCGAACACCGCCACGGTCGGGTTCGAGATGCGCGAGTAGACGTTGCCGAAGGTCTGCAGGTTGAAGAGGCTCGCCGCGTGCTCGGCCGAGTCGAACACGAAGGAGGTGGTCTGGTAGATCGGCGCGGCGCGCGCGCCGGTGGCGGGATCGGGAATCTGCCCGGCGTGCAGGCAAAGCGTCTCGATGCCGAACTTGCGGTCCGCCATGAACGCCGATTCTATCGGGACGTCGCGGGTACGGGCTGGAGCGCCGGCTGCTTGCGCAGCCAGCGGAACTGCAGCGTGATGCCGACAAGAAAGAGGAACAGCAGGGTCGCGAAGATGGGCTGCAGCACCAGGGCGACCAGCCCGATTGCGGTATGGAGCGTGCCGAACGGCGTAAATCCGAACATGCAAAAACGCGGCGCGCTACTCGCCCGGCTTGGGCTCTTGCGTCTCGTCGGTCCCCGGGCGGGAGGCGGCGCGGCGGTACTCGGAGGGCGGCACGCCGACCTGGTTCAGGAAGAAGCGAGTGAAGTTGCTCTGCGCCGAGAAGCCCAGCTCGGCCGAAACCTCGGCGATCTTGCCCTGCCCGGAGGACAGGCGCGAGATCGCGGTCTCGACGCACAGCATGTCGAGGTAGGCGCGCGGCGAGAAGCCGGTGCAGAGCTGGAACAGATCGTAGAAGCGCGAGCGCGAGAGCCCGACCTGGCTCGCGAGCTCGTCCATGTTGAGCTCTTTGTTCGGCCGCGCGCGCAGCAGCGCGATCGCGCGGCGGATGCGGCTGTCCTCGAAGCGCGAGCCGCGCCATGCGGGCGAGGCCATGCGCCGGCGGGCGAGGTAGGTCTCGACGATGGAGAGCAGCAGCTCCTGCAGCAGGAAGTCGAGGCGCTCGGCCGAGACGAAGCGGTCGTTCAGCACTTCCACCGCGAGCGTGTCCGCGAGGCGGCGGATGCGCGGCGTGATCGGCTCGCGGGGCTGCGCGAAGGGCTGCCCCTCGGCGGCGCCGAATACGGCCGGGAAGCTCGCCCGCAGCCATTCCCCGGCCGCATGCAGCGCGAGGACCCGCGTCGCGGTGGTGGCCGCGTAGCTCTCGCCGGGGTTGAGGAAGACGAGCTCGGCGTCGCCGGGCTGCATCAGGATCGCGGGGTCAGTCTGGGCGGTGCAGGCCTCGCCGGACGCCAGATCGCTCAATACCAGGCGGCCAAACCTGCCCTCCAGAATCCTCACTAGCCTCCCCATGGGGAAAGCATACCTTAGTAGGCCAGCCAGCGGGGACGTTTCGCGGAAATGACCTTGGTATTGACCCCGACCCAGTTCAGGCCCCCGAAAAGCCGGCCGTGCTCGATCTTGACGCAGCGGTCGACCACGGCTTCGAGGCCGGCGGCGCGCGCTTTTGCTGCGGCGCCCTCGTTCCGCACCCCGAGCTGCTGCCAGAGCACTTTGGCGCCGATGGCAATGGCGCCCTCGGCCACGGGCATCACGTCCTCGGTCTTGCGGAAAACATCGACGATGTCCACCCGCTCGGGGATGTCGCGCAGCGAGCGGTAGCACTTCTCGCCCAGGATCGAGTCGTATTTCGGGTTCACCGGGATCACGCGGTAGCCGTGCTCCTGCATGTACTTGGCGGCGAAATAGCTTGGCCGGTACCAGTCGGCCGACAGGCCGACGACGGCAATGACCCGGCCTTCCTTCAGAATGCGGCGCAGCGTGTTGATATCGTCCATCGTACGGCCACTATAATCGAAAGCATGTTCGTCGAAGAACGCATGTACCGGCTGAAGATCGGCGCCGTGCCCGAGTACCTGAAGCACTACCAGGAATCGGGCATGGCGGTCCAACTGAAGCACCTGCCGCACATGGTGGGCTACTACTTCAGCGAGGTTGGCGGGCTCAACATGGTGGTGCACCTGTGGGCCTACGACAGTCTCGACCAGCGCGACAAATACCGCGCCGCGATGCAGGCCGACCCGGCGTGGCAGGCGTACCTCGCCAAGACGCGGCCGCTGATGGAGACGCAGGAGACGCGCATGATGAAGTGCGCGCCTTTCTTCGTCGATCGCCTCAAAAAGATGCTCGCTGCAGTGAAGTAGCAAATGCCGGTTCACCCGCAGGTCGCTGCGTTGCTCGAGGCGGCCGCCCGCTCGCCGCTTCCGACGCTGGACAAGGTGTCCGCGTTCGTGGCGCGGCGGCTTTACCGCGAGCGTTGCGAGAAGGTGATGCCGAGGGCGCCCGAGGCGCAGACGCGGCTGCTGTTGACGCCCGAGGGCGTCCCGATGCGCGCGTATCGCCCCGCGGGCGTCGCGAAAACCGAGCTGCTGCCGGCGCTCGTGTACTTTCATGGCGGAGGCTGGACCATCGGCGACCTCGACACGCACGACGTGCTGTGCCGACAACTCGCCAACGGCGCGCGCTGCGCGGTGTTCTCGGTGGAGTACCGCCTGGCTCCCGAGTGTCCTTTTCCTGCGGCGGTCGAGGACTGTATTTCGGCAACAAGCCTTGTTCACCGGGAAGCGGCCGCGCTCCACGCGGATCCGAGTCGAATCGGGGTCGGCGGCGATAGCGCAGGAGGCAATCTCGCCGCGGTGGTGACGTTGCATGCGCGCGATTCGGGCGGGCCGCCACTTTGCTTCCAGCTTCTCATCTACCCGGCAACCGACCAGAACATGCAGACCGAATCCCTCGCGCGCAACGGGCGGGACTACCTGTTGACCGTGCCGCTGATGGAACGATTCCGCGCGAACTACCTGCCGCGGCCCGCGGACTACGGCGACTGGCGCGCGTCGCCGGCGCTGGCGAAGAGCCACGCCGGCCTGCCGCCGGCGCTGGTGCTGACCGCCGGGTTCGATCCGCTGCTCGACGAGGGGCGCCAGTACGCGGAGCTGCTGGCGCGCGCTGGCGTCGAGGTGGCTTATCGCGACTATCCCGACATGATCCACGGTTTCATCGTGATGGGCGGCGTGCTCGATACGGCGAAAGCCGCCGTTGCGGATTGCTGCGCGGCGCTGCGCCGCGCATATCAGAAGGTCACCGCATGAAATCCGACTTGAAGACCCGCCACGGCGGCAAGATCCTCGCCGACGCGCTCGCCGCGCAAGGCGTGAAGCTCGCGTTCGGCGTTCCCGGCGAAAGCTATCTCCCCGTGCTCGACGGCCTGCACGATTTGCAGGACAAGCTGCGCTTCGTCATCTGCCGGCAGGAAGGCGGCGCCTCCTACATGGCCGAGGCGTACGGCAAGCTCACCGGCGAGCCCGGGGTGCTCTTCGTGACGCGCGGGCCGGGCGCGACGAACGGCGCGATCGGCGTGCATACCGGCTTGCAGGACTCCACGCCGATGGTGGTCTTCATCGGCCAGGTGCCGAACGAGTTCGCCGAACGCGAGGCGTTCCAGGAGATCGACTACCGGCGCATGTACGGCCAGATGGCGAAGTGGGTGGGACAGATCGACCGCGTCGAGCGCATCCCGGAGTACGTGAGCCACGCGTTCCATACCGCCGTCGCCGGACGCCCGGGCCCTGTGGTGCTCGCGCTTCCCGAGGACACGCTGTTCTCGCAAGCCGCGGTCGCCGACGCTCCCAAGCACCACGTCGTGCGACCAGCACCGGCCGGTTCAGATCTTGAGAAGTTGAGAGACTTTCTGAAAAGCGCCCAGCGCCCCTTCGTCCTCCTCGGCGGCGGCGGCTGGTCGCGCGAGGCTTGCCGCGGCCTGCAGAAATGGATCGAGGCGAATGGCCTGCCGGTCGGCACCTCGTTCCGCCGCCAGGATCTTTTCGACAACCGCAGCGGGAACTACGCCGGCGACGTGGGCATCGGAATCAACCCGAAGCTCGCGCAACGCGTGAAGGAGGCCGATGTTCTGCTCGTCATCGGCGCGCGCCTCGGCGAGATGACGACGAGCGCCTACACGCTGGTCGACGTCCCGGTTCCGCAGCAAACGCTGGTTCACGTGCACGCGGGCGCAGAGGAGCTCGGCCGCGTCTACCGGCCTGCGCTCGCGATCAACTCGGGAATGGTCCAGTTTGTGGACGCAGTTTCCAAAATTTCCTTCAGCAAACCCGACTGGAAGGAAAGAACTGCAGCCGCGCGCAAGGAATTCCTGGAGTGGACCGAGCCGCGCCCGATGCCGGGCGAGGTGCAATACGGCGAGATCATCCGCTGGCTCTCGGACCGGCTGCCCGAGGACACGATCGTTGCCGGCGGCGCCGGCAACTTCGCCGGCTGGCTGCACCGGCATTTCCGCTACAAGGGTTTCCGCACGCAGCTCGGCTCGACGAACGGCTCGATGGGCTACGGCTACCCGGCTGCGGTCGCGGCGAAACTCGCGGAGCCGAAGCGGCCGGTGTTCGCGCTGTGCGGCGATGGCGACTTCCTAATGACCGGACAGGAGATCGCGACCGCGGCGCAGTACGGCGCGAACTTCGTCGCCGTGGTCGTGAATAACGGCTTGTACGGCACGATTCGCATGCACCAGGAGCGCGAATACCCCGGGCGGGTCTACGGCACGGAGCTGCGCAATCCCGACTTCGCGGCATACGCGCGCGCATTCGGCGGCCACGGCGAGACCGTCGAGCGCACCGCGGATTTCGCGCCGGCCTACGATCGCGCGGCCGCTTCGGGCAAACCCGCGCTGATCGAGCTCAAGATCGATCCCGACGCGATCACTCCCGCGACCACTCTCAGCGCGATAAGGGCGAAGGCGCTTACGTCAAAGCGATGAACTTCGGGTCGTCCTGGTGGGCGCGCTCGAACTTGAGGAACTCGTAGTAGCCGCAGCGCGGGCTGTCGGGGTAGTCGCGGCACACCGCCGGCCGCACGTCATAGACGGTGCAGCGCCGCGTCTTCTGGTCGAGGAAAGTGCACACCGTCTCGAAGACGCGGTCCTGCCGGTGGCGTAGCAGGCGCACCTTTTCCTTCGGGTCGTACTTCGTGAAGCGCTCCTCGGCCTCGCGGTAAGGCAGGCCGAAGTGCTTTGCCAGGCGCTCGACTTCGCGCGGCGTGACCTCGATCTCGGGATAGCTGCAGCAGTAGGCGGGGCACTTCGCGCACGAATACTTCGCGCGCACCGGGATGGGGAAAGCCTTGCCGTTCTTCATGGTTCCGTAAAGAGGCGCGGATTCTACGTGAGGGGCGCGAAATTTATCACCTTAACCCTTTCGCTTAGCGGATTCGTTTCATGCTTGGTAACACTTCCATGAAAGGGACAACATGAAAACGCTAAGAACTGTAGTTGCCGCAGTGACACTGCTTGGCGGCGGATGTGCGCTCGCGCACGGCAGGCTCGCGGATATCTCCGTGTACGACCGCGGCGAAGGCCGCTGGCTGCAGGTTTACCAGCACGAAGGGCGCGCATACGTGGTCGGCAAGCCGGGGCATGAGTACCAGATCCGGGTCGCCAACCGCCTGCGCGAGGACTTGCTCGCGGTAGTGTCGGTGGACGGCGTGAACGTCATCACTGGACAGACGGCCAATCCCTCCCAAAGCGGGTACGTGCTGTCGCCGCGCGGCTCGCTCGAAATCCGGGGATGGCGCAAGAATCTTTCGCAGACCGCGGCGTTCTATTTCACCGCGCTGCCCGACTCCTACGCCGCGCGCACCGGCCGGCCCGACGACGTCGGCGTGATCGGCGTCGCGCTGTTCCGCAGGAAACAGGAGCCGAAGCCCGTCGCTCCGATCGCGCCCGAAGCCGCCCGTGGCGCGCCGGCGGCGGCAGAGCGCGACTCACGGCTCGGCACGGGCCATGGCCGGCACGAGCACTCGCCGGCCATCCATGTCACGTTCGAGCGCGCCACCAGCGCTCCTGCCGAGGTCCTCACGCTCTATTACGACAGCCACGCGAACCTCCTGGCGCGCGGGATCATTCGCGAGCCGGTCCAGGTCGCCCCGATACCGCGTCCCTTCCCGGGTTTCGTCCCGGACCCGCGGAGTTAAGATCATGGCGTGGAGGCCCCGGACGAAGAGCTCATGCTCGCCTATCGCGGCGGGGATGCCGGGGCCTTCGAGACGCTGTACAAGCGTCACCGGGGCGGGCTTTATCGCTTCGTGCTGCGCGCCATCAAGCAAAGATCCTCCGCCGAGGAGCTGTTTCAGGAAGTCTGGATCCGCGTGATCGAGGCGCGCAACCGCTACGCTCCCCAGGCGCGCTTCACTACCTGGCTGTACACGATCGCCCACAATCTGCTCGTGGACCACTGGCGCCGAAAGGGTTTGTCTCTCGTGCAGCTCGACGAAGAGCCCGCGGTCGCCGCCCCGGACAACCCTGCCAGGCAAGCCGAAGCGCGCGAGACGCTGGCCCGGCTCGTGCATGCGATCGAGGCGCTGCCTGCCGCGCAGCGCGAGGCATTCCTGCTTCACGAGGAAGGCGGCCTGAGCGTGGCGGAAATCGCCGCCGTCACCGGCGCGGGCGAGGAAGCGGCGAAGAGCCGGCTGCGCTATGCGATGGCGAAGCTGAAGGCTGCCGTGGATGAAAACTGAGCGATGACCGACGACCCGAAAATCTCGCAACGCTATCGCGAGCTGCCGCGCGAGGAACCGCCGCGCCATGTCGACGAGGCGATTCTCGCCGCGGCGCGCCGCGCCGTCGTATCGCGGCCGGCGCCGCTCGTGGTTCCGAGCGGCCGCCGGCGCTGGTACTTCCCGCTCGCCGCCGCGGCGATCATCGTGCTCGCGGTCGCTGTGACGATCCATGTCGAGCGTCAGGAGCTCGATGCGGAGGTTTTTGAAGCGGTGACGTCGCCGAAAGCCCCGCCGGAGGAGAAGGTCGCTCAGCCCGAACGTCCAGCCGAGCCCGCGTCGCCCCGCGTCTTCGCACCCGATCCGAAGCCGCAGCGCCAGGTCGAGCCGCCTGCGCCTCAAGCCGAACAATCGCGCCAGTTGCGCGCGCAGCGCGACGCCGTTCCGGCCGGACCTCGAGTGGCGCCGGCGCCCTCGGCCGCGCCGCCACCACCCGCTGCCGTCGAAGACCAGATGCTCGACAAATCGCAGCAGACGCCGGCCGCTGTCCCGCAAGCGAAGCCGGAAGCCGCAAAGCGAGAAGCGTTGATGCGTGAGGAAGCCCGCGCGCGTGCGTCGCGCGAGGCGGATGCGGTTTCGGGAGCAGCAGGTGCCCGGCTGAGCTCTGCCTATGCCTCGCCCGAGCAGTGGCTGCAAGGGATCGCCGATCTGCGCCGGCAGGGCAGGCACGACGAGGCCGACAAGGCGCTCGCCGAGTTCAGGCGGACCTATCCCGACTACAAAATCTCTGAGGCGATGCTGGAGAAAGTCGAGAAGAAGTAGCCAGAGAGAGCTAGTCCCAGGAGCGCAAGCGACATGTGCCTTTGTCGATCGCGTTGTCAAGCACTGCTTTGCCCTGACTGTCCGCTAAGGACTCGGCGCACCCACTTTCTAAGACGAAGCAGCAAGAACAAGCCAACGAGCGCAAACACAGCCGCCGCGAGAAACTTGGCAAACGCCACGAGCGCGGCGATCCCGAAGATGTAGATCAGCTGTGCCAGCGGCTCGAGGACACCGTACAGGATGCTTGGGATGCGCTGGCTCAGCTTCATCGGAAACGCCTAACGTCGGAACGCAGCGCGCCAACATTCTTGAGGTCGTCGTCGTCTTCGGCTACCCATCCCGTTTTACGTCGCCCGGTGCGTTCTCCGCGTGCTGCTTCGGTTGCGTCTCGTGGGGTTTCTTGTAATCACCGATGACCCCTTTCAGGGGACAGACTGTGAATGCCGGACATTTCTTGCAGCCGACTGCTAATGCAATTGGGCATAGCGTCATTCTCAATTTCTCCTTATTCAGCGTTCAGCGCGGGAACCCATTCGATGCGTTCTAACGTCCGCAGCCAGCGGCGCGCGGCCGATGCCCGCCGCAAAGCACCGCGCTCACACGCGCGTCCGGGTGGGCTGCATTGTTAGGGGTCACGCGGTTCTTCGCTCGTAGCGCCGCCATACCCAAGCCCCGAAGATTGAGCACGCAAGATTGATAGCGATCCAGACCACCCAGGCAAACAAAGGCCTTGGCGACGACAGCACCCCAAACACGATAAGGCCGAGAACCGAAACGGCCATTCCATGCATCAGCGGCACCTTCGCTGCGAGCTTTGCTGCGAGATATCCAGCGCCGACCGGCGCAAGTATCCAAAACCAGAGCTGCCAAGTGGCGCTGCTCATCACGCAAGCCAGCAGGACCGGTACGGCGTACCCACCGACAAATCCCACGAAGACGGCTTGCCAATCGAGGTGGTCAAGCAGCGCGCGCATTCGTGACCCCTCTAACTATTGATTGAACGACATTGCGGCGATGCTAGAACCATCTATATGTGGATGCAAACATCTATCTGTGGATAGCGCCATATGCCGGCAGATATCCATTCCCCATTTTTCTGAGAAGAAGCCGCTTCGGTCTAGGTGAGCCCGGCCGCGGTGTTGCGCACCCGCTCGGCCATCGATCCCAGCAGCGAGATGCCGAAGGTCGGATCGGACTTCACGAGATTGAGGAACACGTTGCGGTTGATGGCGAGGAGCTGGCAGTCGGTCTCCGCCGCCGCGTTCGCCGAGCGCGGCGACTGGTCGACGAGCGCCATCTCGCCGAACACCCCGCCCGGTCCGACGCGCTCGACCACGGCGCCGCGGATCGAGATCGAGACGCGGCCGTCGAGCACTACGTACATGAGGGCGCCGGTCTGGCCCGCGACCATGATCACCTTGCCCTTTTCGTAGCGCACCATCGCCTGGTCGCCGAGCCCGGCATGCAGGCCGGCGAGCAGCTTCTTGTCGAACACGCGCGATTCCTTGGCCTCGGCGTTGGGCACGCCCGAGAGGCGCGCGATCATGCCGCGCAGCCGCTGAATGAGCACGCCGAGCATCATCAGCGCGAACTCGGGCTTCTTCTGCAGCGCGGCTCCGAACTGCTTGTCGTCGATCGCGATGACGCGGCACTCGCTGCGCGCGAGCGCCGTGGCGCTGCGCGGCGAGTCGCTGATCGCCGCCATCTCGCCGAAGATGTCGCCCACCTTCACTGCGCCAATCGGTTTGCCCTTGGCGCTCAACGCGACCTGGCCCTCGACCAGCAGGTACATCTTGTCGCGCTTGAGCAGGATGCGGCTCGCCTTCTCGTTCTCGGCGAAGAACACCGTGCCGGCGGCGACGGTTTCCTCCTTGCCGGCCGACTCGAAGAACGAGCGCGCGATCGCCGGGATGTAGATCGGGGCCTGGGGCGGTGCGGGCGTGGCGGCAGGCTTGGGTGCGCCCGCGGGCTTGCTGAAATCCAGATCGTCCATGCGGCTTGAATTCTAGCGCGCCAGGTTGCGCAGCTCGCGCAGCGCCACCGAGAGCATCGCGAGGTCGGGCGACTCGGCGGCGTGCAGGTCAGCGAGCACCTGGCGGAAGCGCTCGTAGAGCACCGCGTTGCGGGTCTTCCAGGCAGAGATCGGATCCGCCGGGTCCGCTCTCATTACATCCGCCCTCATCACATCCTCCGTGATCGCCCGGAGCAGGCTGGCGAGGTCGTCGCGCAGCGCGGCCTTGGCGAGGATGGCCCAGTGGCTGTCGGCCGGAAGGCGGCCGATCACCATGCGCAGCCAGCCGAAGTCGAGCTCGCCGGCGAGGGCGAATTGCTGCCGCGCGACGGGCTCGATGTCGCGCTTGAGCCGGTCGGCGACTTCGGTGATGTCGAGCGCGTTGAAGAGCGCATCGAGCGCGGCGACGTTGGCCGCCAGCGCCGCCGGGACGCGGTCTTTCTCGAGGCGCCGGGCCGCGGCGTCGAAGGCGGCGCGCTCGGCTGCCGGAAGGAGGTCAGGGAACAGGCCGGCGACGCGTTCGGCGCCGGCGTGGAAATGACCAATCGCGCGCGAAAGGTCGGCGAGGTGCGCACGGTTCCTCAGGAACCAGAGCGTCGCGCGCACGATAAGGCGGCCGGCGTCGATCACCATCGCGGTCTGGACGGGGTCGGGCACCTTGTAGTCGAGCGCTTCGATGGCGCGCCACAGCTGCACCATGCCGAAGACCTCGCGCGTGATCAGGTAGGCGCGCACCACGTCGGGCGCGGCTGCGCCGGTCTCCTCGTGCATGCGGTGCACGAAGGTCGAGCCGACGCGGTTCACCATGCTGTTGGTGACGTGAGTGGCGATGATCTCGCGCCGCAGCGGGTGGGCGTGGATCTCGGCACGGAAGCGCCCGCGCAGCGGCTCCGGGAAGTAGCGCTCGAGCGCGGTCGAGATGAACGGGTCGTCGGGCACGTCGGAGTCGACGAGCGCCTCGTTGAGCGCGATCTTCGAGTAGGCGAGCAGCACCGCGCGCTCGGGCGTGGTGAGGCCGAGCGTCGCCGCGCGGCGCTCGGCGAGCTCCTCGTCGTCGGGCAGGAACTCGAGCGCGCGGCTCAGTCGCCCGGTCTTTTCCAGGCTGCGGATGAACCGCTCCTGCGCGTCGAGCAGGCTGCTCGCCAACGCGCGCGACACCGACAGGCTCTGAGTCTGGAAGTAGTTATCGCGCAGCACCAGCGCCGCCACCTCGTCGGTCATGTCGGCAAGGAGCTTGTTGCGCTCCTCGACGCCGAGGTCGGCGGCGCGCAGCAGGATCTTGATGTTCACTTCATGGTCGGAGCAGTCCACGCCCGCCGAGTTGTCGATGGCGTCGGTGTTGATGCGCCCGCCCGCGAGCGCGAATTCAACTCGCCCGAGCTGGGTAAAGCCGAGGTTGCCGCCTTCCGCCACCACCTTGCAGCGCAGCTCGGCGCCGTTGACCCGGATGGCGTCGGTTGCCCGGTCGCCGACTTCCGCGTGCGACTGGCGGCTCGACTTCACGTAGGTGCCGATGCCGCCGTTGTAGAGCAGATCCACCGGCGCCTTGAGGATCGCGCTGATGAGCTCGGCAGGTGTATAGGCCTTCTTGTCGATCTTCAGCGCTTCTGCAGCTTCAGACGAGACGGCGATCGACTTGGCCGTTCGCGGATAGACGCCGCCGCCCTTGGAGATGAGCTTGGCGTCGTAGTCGGCCCAGGACGAGCGGGCCAGATCGAAGAGACGTTTTCGCTCTTCGAAGCTTGAGCCTGCGTCCGGTGCCGGATCCAGGAAGATGTGCCGGTGGTCGAACGCGGCGACGAGGCGGATATGGCGCGAGAGCAGCATGCCGTTGCCGAACACGTCGCCCGACATGTCGCCGATGCCGGCGACGGTGAAATCCTGGCGCTGCGTGTCGATGCCAAGCTCGCGGAAGTGGCGCTTCACCGATTCCCAGGCGCCGCGCGCCGTGATCGCCATCTTCTTGTGGTCGTAGCCCGCGGAGCCGCCCGAGGCGAAGGCGTCGCCGAGCCAGAAGCCGTACTCCTTGGCGATGGCGTTGGCGTAGTCGGAGAAGGTCGCCGTGCCCTTGTCGGCGGCGACCACGAGATAGGGATCGTCGCCGTCGTGGCGCACCACGCCTTTGGGCGGCACGACCTTGCCGTCGACCAGGTTGTCGGTGACATCCAGCAGCCCGCGCAGGAAGGTCTGGTAGCAGGCGACGCCTTCCTTCAAGAGCGCGTCGCGCTCCGCCGGCGGCCGCTTCACCACGAAGCCGCCCTTGGCGCCGACCGGGACGATGACCACGTTCTTCACCATCTGCGCCTTCATCAGGCCCAGGACCTCCGTGCGGAAGTCCTCCATGCGGTCCGACCAGCGCAGGCCGCCGCGCGCTACCCGGCCGCCGCGCAGGTGCACGCCCTCGACACGCGGCGAGTACACCCAGATCTCGAACATCGGCCGCGGCTCGGGCAGCCCCGGCACGCGCTTCGGATCGAGCTTGAACGAGATGAACGGCTTGTCGAGAAAGTAGTTGGTCCGAGTGGTGGCCTGGATGACGGCGAGGAGGCTTCTCAGGATGCGGTCCTCGTCGAGGTTCTGCACTTCATCCAGAGCAGCGGAGATTTCATTGGCGATATCCGCCTCCGACCCGCGCTCTTTTCCTTCAAACCTGGCGAAAAACAGCCGCACCAGCAGCGCGGCGATGCGCGCGTTGGCGGCGAGCGCCTGCTCGACGTAGGCGAGGCTGAAGGTCGAGGCGCCTTGCCTCAAGTAGCGCGCATAGGCGCGCAGGACGCTGATTTCGCGCGCCGAGAGGCCCGCGGCGAGCACCAGGCGGTTGAGATTGTCGGCCTCGACCGTGCCCGACCACATGCCGAGAAACGCTTCGTGGAACGCGCCGCGCACGGCGGCGACGTCGAGCGTGCTGCCGGCGGGCGGCACCAGGCCGTAGTCGACCACGCGCGCGGGCTGCGCGCCGGCAGGCTCGACCTCGTGCGGATGCTCGTACTGCACGCGCACGCCCAGGCGCTCGAGCATCGGCACGCTGTCGGAGAGCGCCACGCCGCTGCCGCGGCGGTAGATCTTCAGGTTGAGCATGCCGGGCCTGCCGTCCGCGCGCACGTGCAGGTTCATGCCCAGGTCGCTCGCCGGGTCGAGCGATTCGATCATCTGGATGTCGGTGAGCGCGTCGCGCACCGAGTATTCCTCGCGGTAGCTCGCGGGAAATGCCTTTTCATAAATGCGAGACAATTCATTCGCGCGCGCTTCCCCATGCTGCTCGAGGAGCGCGGCGTGCAGATCGTCCTCCCAGCGGCGCATCGCCTCGACCAGGCGAGTCTCGAGCGCCTTGAGATCCGGCGTTGCCGCCATCTCGCCCGGCCTCGTGCGGATGCGCATCAGTATGCGGCCGAGCACTGCGGCCGAAAGATCGACGTCGAAGTCCGAAGACACGCCGTTGAACGCCTCGGTGAGGATCTTCTGGAAGCGCTGGCGCAGCTCCGTGTTGTAGCGCTCGCGCGGCGCGAAGATGAGGCAGGTCACGAAGCGGCCGTATGCGTCCTGGCGCACCAGGAGCCGCAGGCGCTGGCGCTCGCCGAGCTGCAGGATCGCCGTCGCGTGGCGGTAGAGATCGTCGGCCCCGATCTGCAGGAGCTCGTCGCGCGGATAGCTCTCGAGGATCGAGGCAAGCGCCTTGCCGCTGTGGCTCGCGGGGAGCAACCCGGCGCGCTCCATGACCGCGGCGAGCTTGCGGCGCAGGAGCGGCACCTGCGTCGGGTTCGCGGCGTACGCGGTGTGGGTGTAGAGGCCGAAGAAGCGCGTCTCGCCGCGAACCTCCCCCTTGGCGTCGAAGTGCTTGACGCCGACATAGTCGAGGTGGCCGGGCCGGTGCACGGTGGAGCGCGCGTTGCCTTTGATGAGCACCAGCAGCTCCTTCACCCGCGCGCGCTTGCGCGCCTCGGGGGGCAGCGCGGCGAAGCTCGCCGACAGCGTCTCGCCGGGGCGCTCGCGCAGGATGCCGAGGCCGCTCCCCGGGACGATGCGCAGCACATCCTCGCCGCCAGCCGCGGCGATCTCGTACTCGCGGCAGCCGAGGAAAGTGAAATTGTCCTTGAGCAGCCACGCGAGGAACGCGCGCCCCTCCTCGAGCTCGGCGTGCGGCACGCCAGCGCGCGACGACTCGAGGCGGCTCATGACCTGCGCCATGCGCGCCTGCATCGGCTTCCAGTCCTCGACCGCCGCGCGCGCGTCGGCGAGCACCTTGGCGATCCCCGCTTCGAGCTCGGCCAGCTTCGCCGGGTCGGTCTGGCGGTCGACCTCGAGATGCATGAACGACTCGAGGCGCCCTTCCGACGAAGCCCCCGGTTTTTCGACAGAAAGCAGCTCGCCTTGGGCATCGCGCCGGGCGCGCAGCACCGGGTGGATCACGAGGTGCAAGGTCAGCCCCTGGCGATTCACCTCCATGGTCACCGAGTCGACCAGGAACGGCATGTCGTCGTTGACGATCTCGACCACCGTGTGCGTGCTTGCCCAGCCGTCCCGCTCGCGCACCGGGTTGTACGTACGAATCTTCGCCTTGCCCGCGGAAAAGCTCTTGCTAAGCGCCAAATGCGCCGCTGCCGCGCCCTTCAGGTCCGCGTCGGCGCGCGCGGCAAGCTCCTCGGGGTCGACTTCCGCGTAGTACAGGCGCCTGAAGGGCTCGATCAGGTCGGAATCGCGCGGCTTGGTCTTGGCTTCCATGATTGTTCGCGCCCTCGGTAAACTAGCCGCCGGGGAGGGAATCGAAGAATGAGCATTGTAGGCCGCCTTGCCGCCGCACTGAGCGTCGCCTTCGCCGCGGCCCTGCCGCTGACGGCAGTGGCACAAGCCTATCCCGCCAAGCCCATCCGCATCGTCGTCCCGTTCCCCGCCGGCGGCATCGCCGACGTCTACGCGCGCATCGTGGGGGCGCGCGTCACGGAGGCTTGGGGCCAGCCGGTGGTGATCGAGAACCGCGCCGGCGCCGGCGGCAACATCGGCGCCGACGCCGTCGCCAAGTCAGCGCCCGATGGCTACACCCTCGTCATGAGCGCCCTCGGGCCGCATGCCGTGAACGTGAGCCTCTTCGCCAAGATGCCCTACGACCCGGTGCGCCACTTCTCGCCGATCGCGCTGGTCCTCGAAGCCGAAGGCCTCCTGGTCCTTCATCCCTCGGTCCCCGCCACCAATGTCGCCGAGCTCATCGCCTACGCGCGCTCCAATCCCGGGAAGCTCACCTACGCTTCCGCCGGCATGGGCACCGCGAGCCATCTCGCCGGCGTGCTCTTCACCTCGATGGCCAAGGTCGAGATGACCCACATCCCCTACAAGGGCAACGTCCCGGCGATCACCGATCTCCTTGCCGGCCAGACCTCGCTCCTCTTCGCCACCATGCCCACCGTGCTGCCGCACGCCAAGGCAGGCAAGCTTCGCGCCCTCGCCACCATCGGCACCTCGCGCTCCGCCGCCGCGCCCGATCTTCCGACGATCGCCGAGTCGCTCCCCGGGTTCGAAGTGAACAACTGGATCGGCCTCTTCGCCCCCGTCAACACGCCGCCGGAGATCGTGCGTCGCTGGAACGGCGAAGTGATGCGCATCATGCAGTCGCCCGACATCCAGTCCCGACTGCCGGTCGAAGGCGCGCGCTTCTCGCCCAACACGCCCGAGCAGTTCGCTGCCTTCGTGAGGTCTGAGATCGCGAAGTGGGCGCCGGTGGTCAGGGCTTCGGGGGCTCGGGTCGACTGACAAGCACCGCAGTACTGGCCTTGTGCTGATCGACCGTATGTGAGTTCGCCAACAGACGAGCGCGTACTTGCGTATCTAATCTCCGCCATCCCCCGATTTCCGGGATGAGAGAAGGAGTGAGGACTATGAAGAAAAGCAGAGGCGGGCGAATGACTGCGGCCAAACGGCGTGCCACGAAGTCGGTGGGTGGACGCGGCCTCGTCAAGAACCGCAAAGCAGGTCGAAGGATCATGAAAACATAAGAGCCACGTTCCCAGTTGGGGGCGCGCGGCTGCGCTGCGTTGCGGTTCGCGCCGGTGAACCGCAGGTCTAGAGAACCGAGCAAATTATGCTGAACAAAAAAGCACGAGCTGTTCTTCTGAGCGGTTTGCCTATCCTTTTCGTCTTAGGCACGGGTGTGGTCTTGGCTCAAACCCCACAGACAACCGATGCTGGTAGGGTTGAACAGGTATTTGCGTCAAGTACCTCGGCGCCAGCAACATTTTCAAATCCATCCGGGGCGTTCCAACCCTTGGACTCGATGACCGTAGACTTAAAGTTTGACAGCCTGCTGGTCATCACGTTTGGCGCACGAGGGACCGTCCAACCGTCGGGGGGACCGTCGACCCCAATAGTGTTTGTCAAGTGCGAGATCGACGGTACACCGTGTCAACCAAATTTTAACGCGGTTGAGTTTCTCTATCCTCAATTCTGTTGTGATACTCGCTCGTTTACCTGGGTAGTGCATGCAGCAGGAAAGGGAAACCACGCCGTTACCATTCTCTGGGGTATGGGGAATCCTACTTCTGCCATCATCACGAATAGGACATTGGTTGTAGAAGCAGCAAGACAGTAGAGACTCAGGACCTCATCCGATAATGTGGACACCTCGACCTAACGCGGGCGCAGGTTCTATTTCCGTTCGTTTGCGTTACCGGCTAGCAGCTCGGTTACTCCACCCACCGCGGCGGTATTCACGGTAAGCGTCCTTTCGGTAGCAAATCTCAGCATGTAATGCGGCCCGCCGGCCTTCGGGCCGGTGCCGGAGAGGCCTTCGCCGCCGAAGGGCTGCACGCCCACGACGGCGCCGATCATGCTGCGGTTGACGTAGATGTTGCCGACGCGCGCGCCGCGCACGACCTCGTCGACGAAGCTCTGGATGCGGCTGTGGATGCCGAGCGTCAGGCCATAGCCGGTGTCGCGCAGCCATTGCAGGACCTGGTCGAGCTCCTGGCGGCGGTAGGTGCAGACGTGCAGGATCGGGCCGAAGACCTCGACCTTGGGCAGTTCTTCGAGGGCGAGTTCGAAGGCGATGGGCGCGATGTAGTTGCCCGTGGCGGGCGCCTTGGCTTCGCCGATCAGGTTCGACGTCTTCCTCAGTCTTTCGACATGACGTAGCAGCGCCTCGCGTGACGGCACGTCGATGATCGGGCCGATGTCGGTGTCGGGCTCGGCGGGATCGCCCACTTTCAGCTCGGCGAGCGCGCCGGCGAGGAGCTTCAGCACGCGCGGCGCGCAGCCCTCGTCCACGAACAGGATGCGCTGCGCCGAGCAGCGCTGGCCGGCGCTCTGGAAAGCCGAGATCAAGACGTCGTCCACCACCTGCTCGGGCAGCGCGGAGGCGTCGACGATCATGGCGTTGACGCCGCCGGTCTCGGCGATGAGCGGCACGATCGGGCCGGCGCGCTTCGCGAGCGCTTGGTTGATGCGCTTGGCGGTCTCGACCGATCCGGTGAAGGCGACACCGGCGATGCGCGGATCCGCGACGAGCGCGGCGCCGATCGTCTCGCCCGGCCCCACGACGCAGCAGGCGGCGTCGGGCGGGATGCCGGCGGCGTAGAGGATTTCCAGCGCGCGAAACCCGATGCGCGGCGTCTGCTCGGCGGGCTTGGCGATCACCGTGTTACCCGCGGCGAGGGCGGCGGCGACCTGGCCGGTGAAGATGGCGAGGGGGAAGTTCCAGGGGCTGATGCAGGCGAAGACGCCGCGGCCGTGAAGACGCAGCTCGTTGCGCTCGCCTGCGGGGCCGGGGAGAACGAGAGGGTCCTCAAAGTTCTTTCTCGCCTGGAGGGCGTAATAGCGGCAAAAATCGGCGGCTTCGCGAACTTCGGCGACCGCATCGTTGTAGGTGCGGCCGCCTTCGCGCACGATGAGCGACACGAGCTCGGCCAGCCGTTCCTCGAAGCCGTCGGCCGCACGCTCGAGGAGCGCAGCGCGCTGTGCGGCGGGAGCCTGCGACCAGGACTCGAAGGCGTCGGCAGCGCGCGCGATACTGAAGTCAAGCTCCTGCGGCGAAGTGTCTTCGACCGCGCTGAACGGCTCGCCGTTGCGATCGGAGAGAACTTGAGCGTTGAGGGTTTGGAGGACTGCTTGACTTGATAAGTCCAGACCCAGCGAGTTCTTGCGGTCGGGATAGAGGTCGCGCGGCAACGGGATGCGCGCATCGGGCTCGTAGGGTTCGGGGAGTGACGTCACCGGGTCGGCGACCAGCGCTTCCACCGGAACGTCGGGGTCGGCGATCTGGTGCACGAACGAGGTGTTGGCGCCGTTTTCGAGCAGGCGCCGCACGAGATAGGGCAGCAGGTCGGTGAAGCCGCCGACCGGCGCGTAAACCCGGCAGTCGCCTCGATGCTCGGCGAGAACGGCGTCGTAGAGCGCATCGCCCATTCCGAAGAGCTTTTGAAATTCAAAATCTCCACCCAGCTCCAGGATCGTGGCGACTGTCCTGCAGTTGTGCGTGGCGAAAGCGGGGTAGATGAATCCTCCGGCGGAGAGCAAAGTCCTGGCGCAAGCAACGTAGGAGATGTCGGTCGCGCTCTTGCGCGTGAAGAGCGGGTAGTCGGGCATGCCGAGCTGCTGGGCGCGCTTGATCTCGCCGTCCCAGTACGCGCCTTTGACGAGGCGCACGCCGATGCGGCGGCGCAGGGAGACGAGCCACTCGCAGACCGCGAGGGCGCGCTTCTGGTAAGCCTGCACCGCCAGGCCGAGCCTGAACTCTCGCGTGAGGCTTTCGAAAAGATCCAAGGTGAGCTCGAGCCGCTCGGACTCCTCGGCGTCCAGGGTGACGCCGACACCGCGGTTAGCTGCCAACTCAGCCAGCGAGCGCAGGGTTGGAAGCAATTCATTGAAAATGCGCTCGCGCTTCGCCTCCTCGAAGCGGGGATGCAGCGCGGAAAGCTTGATCGAGACCGCGTCAGGCGGGCCGACCGCACGGATCGCTTTCGAATAGGAATTGAAGTAAGCCAAAGCGTCTTCGGCGGTGCGCGCGGCTTCGCCCAGCATGTCGAAGGAGAAACGGTAGGGTCTGCGCTGCGCGCCGCGCGCGACCGCTTCCTCGATGGTCTCGGCGAGCACGAACTGGCCGGCGAGGATGCGCATTGCCTGGCGCACCGCGGCACGCACAACGGGTTCGCCGAGCCGGGCGAGGAGCTGCTTGATCGTCGAGAAGCTCTCGTTCCCGGCGGCGTGCCAGCGCGCGAGCGTTCCGGTGAGCATGAGCGCCCAGTCGGCGGCGCTCGCCGCGCTCCAGGCGCCGGAAGAAAGCTTGTCGCGGATCAGCGCGTCCTGCGTTTCGGCGTCCGGGATGCGCAGGAGCGCCTCCGCAACGCACATGAGCGCCACGCCCTCGCGGGTGGTGAGGCCGTAGCTGCGCAGGAAGGACTCGGCGGAGAGCGCTCCCGGCGGCGCCGCCCGTACGCGCCGGGCCAGACGAAGGGCCTTTTCGCTGATCCGCTGAGAAATCTCTTCGCCCGGCTGCAATGCGCGCAGCCGCGCCACCGCCTCGGTTTCGGCGATGCGGTGGTTGCGGCGGATGGCCTCTCGCATCTGAATATAATCGGCGAGAAATCCTACGCCGGATATGTCGACCCCGCCGATCCTTTGGCAGCCCTCCGAACGCGCGATCGAGGAAGCGCAGGTGACGCAGTTCGCGCGCCATGCGATCCGCAAGCACCGGCTCGATCTCAACAGCTACCCCGACTTCCACCGCTGGACGGTCGACAACCCGGAGATCTTCTGGAACGAGGTGTGGGACGGTTGTGGCGTGATCGCCTCGCGCAAGGGCTCCAGCGTGCTGGTCGATGGCGACAAGATGCCCGGCGCGCGCTGGTTTCCCGAGGCGCGGCTCAATTTCGCCGAGAATCTCCTGCGCCGCGGCGACCGCGGCGATGCGCTGGTGTTCTGGGACGAATCGGGGTCGCGGCGGCGGCTCTCCTATTCGGACCTGACGAGCGAGGTGTCGCGCGCCGTCCAGGCGCTGCTGGCGCTCGGCCTGCGCGCGGGCGACCGGGCCGCGGCCTTCATCCCGAACCTGCCCGAGTCCGGCATGCTCGCGCTCGCGGCGCTGTCGCAGGGCATGGTCTGGTCTTCATGCTCGCCCGACTTCGGCGTCGACGGCGTGGTCGAGCGCTTCGGCCAGATCGAGCCCAAGGTGCTGTTCTGCGCCGACGGCTACCGCTACAACGGCCAGACGCACGACTCGCTCGAGCGCGTGCGCGCGATCGCCGAGCGGCTGCCGACGTTGCGCAAGGTGGTGGTCGTGCCTTACCTCGACCCCGAGGTCGACGTGTCGGATGTGCCCAAGGCGGTCCGCCTCGACGAGTGGCTGCGGCGCTACCAGCCGGGCGACATCGCCTACGCGCAGCTGCCGTTCAACCACCCGGTGTTCGTGCTTTTTACGTCCGGGACGACCGGCAAGCCGAAATGCATCGTGCACGGCGCGGGCGGCACGCTGCTGCAGTCGCTCAAGACTTTCAAGCTGCATTTCGATGTGCGGCCGGGCGACCGCTTCTTCTATTTCTGCACCACGAACTGGGTGGTGTGGAACGTGCTTTTCTCGGGCCTGTGCACCGAGGCGGCGCTCATGCTCTACGACGGCTCGCCCTTCGCGCGCAACGCGAAAATCCTCTTCGACTATGCCGAGAAGGAGCGCTTCACGCATTTCGGCACCTCCGCCAAGTTTCTCGACGCGCTCGCCAAGCGGGGCTTGCGGCCGCGCGAGACCCACGAATTGGGTTCTCTAAGAATGATCATTTCCACGGGCTCGCCGCTCGCGCCCGAGAGTTTTGATTATGTGTATTCATCCATAAAAGAAGATGTGTGCCTATCCTCGATCTCCGGCGGCACCGACATCATGGGCGCGTTCGTCGACGCGAGCGCCGTGCTGCCGGTGTACCGCGGCGAGCTGCAATGCCGGTCGCTGGGAATGGCGGTGGACGTGTTTGACGAGGAAGGCAACTCGATCGTCGGACAAAAAGGCGAGCTGGTCTGCACCAAACCCTTCCCCTCGATGCCGCTCGGCTTCTGGAACGACCGCGGCGACGAGCGCTACCACGCGGCGTACTTCGCCAAATACCCGAACGTCTGGACGCACGGCGACTGGTGCGAGCTCACCGAGCGCGGCACGATGCGCGTCTACGGCCGCTCGGACGCGACGCTGAATCCCGGCGGCGTGCGCATCGGCACGGCCGAGATCTACGGCGTGGTGGAGCGCATCGACGAGGTGGAGGAGTCGGTTGCGATCGGGCAGCTCTGGCCGCCCGACAATCCCACCGACACGCGCATCGTGCTGTTCGTGAAGCTGCGCCCGGGCTACACGTTAGACGATGCGCTCGAGGATCGCATCCGCTACGAGATCCGCCGCCACGCGAGCCCGCGCCACGTGCCTGCGCGCATCGTCCAGGTCGCGGACATCCCGCGCACCAAGAACGGCAAGGTCGTCGAGCTCGCGGTGAAGGCGGTGGTGCACGGCATGCCGGTGGCGGATACCGACGCGCTCGCGAACCCGGAGGCGCTGGACCTTTTCAGGGACCGCGAAGAGCTGGCGACGTGAGAAACGGAGTCTGACCCCCGGCTAGCCGAGGATTTCGCCGATGTGGATGCGCTTGTCGAGGTCGGCGATGAACTGCTGAAGGTCCGGGCCGAGGGCGTCGCGCGCCGAGACCACGCCGAGCGGCCTGCCGTCGTCGACGACCGGCACGTGGCGGAAGCCGCCTTCGTACATCAGGTGCAGCGCGTGTCCGAACGGACGATCGGGCGCGATCGTGCGCGGGTTCGCGGTCATCACTTCGGCGATGCGCGTCTTGGCGGGATCGCGGCCCTCCGCGATGACCCTGAACAGCGCGTCGCGCTCGGTGAAAATGCCGGCGAGCCGGCCTTCGCGGATCACGAGCAGCGCGCCGATGCCCTGCTCCTTCATCACCCGTGCCGCGGCAGACACGGTCATGTCGGCGCTCGCCATTACGGGCTTTTGATCCTCGATGATGCTGCGCACTGGGCGTTCCATCGCACACCTCCCGCTGCCACTCTACTCCCGGGAAATCTTATTGCACTGCAAACTTGGCGATCGCTTCTGCGATCGCCGTAAGTACCGCGGGCTGCTCGCCGATCGGTTTGTCCAAAGCGAATTGCACGCGCGGATGCCGCGCTGCGGCAACGGCCATGAGCTTCGGCAGGTCTTCCTTGACGTGCCCTCCCGGTCCGAGGAAGAGCGGGACCACGCGGATGGATCTCGCGCCCGCGGCCGCGAGCGCATCCACGGCTTCGTCGAGCGTGGGCCGTGTGAATTCGAGATAGGCCACTCGGACGACGAATTTCTGCGAAAGCTGCGATGCGATGCTTTCGAAGGGGCGCGACCATTCGGGATCGCGCGACCCGTGGGCGAAGAGAACGATCCCTTCCTTCAATGCAGGGTGGCGCGACGGCCTTCGTAGATGCCCTTCAGGAGCCGCAGCGAGCCCAGGCTGATGGCGCGATGCGAGAGCGCGTGCCCTAGGTCCTCGACGATGTCGAGCGTGACCGGCACGTGGAGGCCGGACAGGACCCTGGCGGCGCGCTCGGCGTACACGCGCGACACGACCGAATCGAATTCGCCGTGCACGAGGTGGATGCGCGACGAGATGCGGCTGCCCGGGCCGGGGTTTTGCGCGAAGCGCGACGAGAACGCGACCACCGCGCCGGCGATTCCCGGCGACTTCACCACCTCGAGCGCGACCGTGCCGCCCTGCGAGAAGCCGATCAGCACGGTGCGGCTCGCCGGCACGCCGAAGTTGGTCTGCTCGCGCCGCACCAGGTCTTCGACGTCGGGGAGCACCGCGGCGACGCGCTGGCGATGGTTTTCGCAGTTGAGCCCGCGCGTCGGGTACCAGTCCTGCGCCGCGCCGCCGCGCGCGTCCGGGTCGAAGCCGCTCGGCACCACCAGCGCCGCGCTCGGGAAGCGCGCCTGGAACTTGAACGCGATCGGGATCATCGATTGCGCAGTGGCGCCGCAACCGTGCAGGAAGACGAACAGGTGATTTGGCCGGCGCTCTGGCGTGGGGGCGAAGCGGAAAACCCGGCCCGAAGACATTGCCCCCGATTGTTAACCCGTGATGACGGTTCTGTAAACTGATTTGCATCCCCTCTTAGGTGACGCATGCAAACCACAGGATTTCTAAAGGCTTTCTGGGCCCTCACGAAGCCGTATTGGGTCTCCGAGCAACGCGCCAAGGGCCTCACGCTTCTCGCCACGGTGGTCGGCCTGGCGCTGATGATGGTGTGGCTCGAAGTTCAGTTCAATTACTGGAACCGCGACTTCTACAACACCTTCGAAAACCGCGACCAGGCCGAGTTCTTCCGGCAGCTCGGCATGTTCGCGCTGCTCGCGCTCATCTGGATCATCACCGCCGTGTACCGGCTGTATTTCCTGCAGATGCTGCAGATCGAATGGCGCACCTGGCTCACCGACCGCTTCCTCGCCGACTGGATGAAGGACCAGGCGCACTACCGCATGCAGCTCCTCGACCGCGGCACCGACAACCCGGACCAGCGCATCGCCGAGGACCTGCGCATCTTCGTCGAGTACACGAGCGATCTCGCGCTCGGGCTGCTTTCCGCGGTCGTTACGTTGATTTCGTTCGTGGTCATCCTGTGGACGCTTTCGGGCCCGCTCGAGATTTTCGGCCTCTCGATTCCCGGCTACCTCGTCTGGGTAGCCTTGATCTACGCGATCGGCGGCACGTTCCTCACGCACTTCATCGGCCGCAAGCTGATCGGCCTGGATTTCAACCAGCAGCGCGTCGAGGCCGACTTCCGCTTCTCGCTCGTGCGCTTGCGCGAGAACAGCGAGGGCGTGGCGCTCTATCGGGGCGAGACCGAGGAGCTCGGCGGCTTGAGGCAGCGGTTCGCCGCGGTGATCGGCAACTGGTGGCAGATCATGTTCAAGCGCAAGCAGCTCGGCTGGTTCACCTCGTTCTACTACCAGCTCGCGATCATCTTTCCCTACGTCGTGGTATCGCCGCGATTCTTCTCCGGCGCGATCCCGCTCGGCGCCATCTTCCAGACGGCGTCCGCGTTCGGGCAGGTGCAGGGTTCGCTCTCCTGGTTCATCAATGCCTACACCGCCTTTGCACAATGGAAGGCGACGGTCGATCGCCTGATCGGCTTCACCGCGTCGCTCGAGCGCGTGCGCGAGGAGGCCGACAAGCTCGACGGCGAACGCGTCGAGGGATCTCAAGAGTCATTGGTCGTCGAAGATCTGACGCTCGCGCTGCCGCAAGGCACGCCACTTCTCGCGCGTACCGCGCTTGAGCTGAAACCCGGCGAGCATGTTCTCGTTACCGGGCCCTCGGGCGCAGGCAAGTCGACCTTCTTCCGCGCGCTGTCGGGCATCTGGCCCTACTGGAAAGGCCGCATCCGCCTGCCGCGAGGCGCGCGGCTGCTGTTCCTGCCGCAGAAGCCGTATCTGCCGATCGGCGCGTTGAAGCGCGCGGTGTGCTACCCGGACCATCCGTCGCAGCATTCGGACGAATCGGTCAGGGCGACGCTGGGGCAGGTCGGGCTCGCCCACTTCGCGGGCGATCTGGAGCGGAGCGAGAACTGGGCGCAGGTGCTCTCGGGCGGCGAGCAGCAGCGCCTCGCTTTTGCGCGCGCGCTGCTGACGCGGCCCGACTGGCTGTTCCTCGACGAGGCCACGGCATCGCTGCCGGAGCCCGACCAGGACCGCCTCTACCGCCTGCTCAAGGACGAGCTCAAGCGCACGACGATCGTTTCCGTCGGGCACCGCGAGAGCCTCGCCGCGCACCACAAGCGGCGCCTCGAGTGGCGCGGGTCAGCCCTCGTCCCCGCTAGCTGAGTTCGGGAAGGAGGTGCGGCCGCCAGAGCGTGGACTCGAAGGCGGACCTGAAGAAGCCGAAGTGCCCGATGCGCGCCGCGCCGATGTCCTGCGGCGCGATGCGCTTCATCTTGCGGGACGCGCCCGTATAGAAGCCGTGGATCGATTCGGTATTGCGCGCCGACATCATCTCGTCGTCGGAGAACGAGATCGAGACGATCGGCGCGCGCACCGCGGCGTACTCGGCGCGCACCGCCTCGCCCTCGGCGCCGACCGCGTACTCGCGGTTCAGGCACCAGCGCCGCCACTGTTGCATCACGCCTTTCGGCAGATCGCCGACCTTGCGCAGCGCCTTGCCGGGGAAATAGCCCCACAGCGCGAGCGCCGGCGGCGTCACGACGAACCACAGCCACCACGCCATCGGCCGGATCTGCGGCGAGTTCTCGCGCCAGTAGCCGCTGCCCGTGGCCACGGTAACGGCTTTCTTCACTGAATCCTTGTTGGGAACCAGGGCGAGGATCTGCCCGCCGAGGCTGTGGCCGATCCAGTAGAGCGGCCGATCGGGAAGCGCATCGATCATCGCCGCGCAGTCGAGGCGCGCCCAATCGAAAATGTCCGCCTTGAAGCCGCGCAGCTCGCGCGGACGCGACAGCCCCGTGCCGCGGTAATCGAAGGTCGCGACGGTATACCCCTGCGCCGCGAGCCAGTTGGCGAACGGCTGATAGTAGTCCTGCGAGACGCCCATTGCCGGCACGATCAGCACCGCGCCCCTGGGCTCGCCCTGGGGGTGGAAGAAGCGTGCCGCAATGCGCTGGCCGTCGGCCGTCGAAACTAGAGAATCAAGCATGTCGTGGTCGCATGCGCGTAAAGCTTGCCCGCCATATCCTCGAGCCGTCCCTCGGCCGTCGCAACGCGCTTGCCGAGATGCACGAGCTTGCCAATCGCCCGCAGCCTTCCGGTTGCCGACGTAATCGGCCTGACCAGGTTGGTTTTCGCTTCCAGAGTGGTGTAGCCGCCGCCCGCCGGCATCTGCGTCTGCACGGCGCAGCCCATCGTCGAGTCGAGCAGCGTCATCGCGAGCCCGCCGTGCACCACGCCGATCGGGTTGTAGTGCTGCTCGCCAGGCGTCACTTCGAACACCGCATGGCCGGGTTCGACCTCGACCAGGTCGAATCCAAGCAGCTTGGCGATCGGCGGCGCAGGCAGCTTGCCGTCGCGAATCGCGCGCAGGAATTCGATTCCCGGCAGCGCACGCCCCGCCTCGGCAAGCGCCGCCGGGTCGCTCCAGGTTACCGACAGGCTGCGCAGGCTTCTCCCTGCATCCATTCTTTTCTCCAGGTTAGTAAAGGGGGGCGGGCTGAGGCAGGGCGGGCCGCGCCGGGCTCGCGATCGCCGAGTGGCCGGCGATGAAGTCGGCGGCCGCGCGCGTCACGCCCTCGTCGGCAAGGATGCGCCGGTGGCCAAGGCCGTCGGTGCTGAGAAGCCTTGCGCCGGGCCAGTGACGCGCAACCGTCGCGCCGTGCGTCCACGGCATCATGCGGTCGTCGCGATCGTGGATCACGAGCGCC
>Ga0180104_1000034_pt1 | contig 40222 bp, 31 predicted proteins | sample EasRiv730_16_1Da_FD_121791 | JGI IMG/M metagenome (GOLD analysis project Ga0180104, IMG submission 121791) | Soil microbial communities from meander-bound floodplain in the East River, Colorado, USA - East River metaG ERMLT730_16_1Da | ecosystem: Environmental > Terrestrial > Soil > Floodplain ... | reverse complement strand
GCGGGCGAGCCGCCAACGCCTGCCGACGATGCCTATGCGTTCGGCGCGCTGCTCTACGAGTTGCTGAGCGGCTATCCACCCTTCTATCCGAATATCACTCGCGAGCGCGTGTTCGAAGAGAAAGTGCCACCGCTGCGGGCGCAGAAGCCCATTCCTCCCGCCCTCGGCGAACTGGTGATGAGACTGCTGGCGAAGACGCCGGATGTACGGCCGGCGGACCTCGCGCGGGTGGCCGCCGACTTGCGCGAAATCGTGCGCCAGGCCACCGATTCTCAGCCGAACCTGGTGGGCGACTCTTCGGCGTCCTCTGCCTCATCGCCGGCGCTCGTCCGGCCGATCGTCCGCCTGCCGACGGCAGATCGCGCGGCGCAGGATCGAACGACTCGCCATGGATTGCGCAACTGGTTGATTGGCGGGGCGTTCGCTCTTCTGGCTGCGGCGGCCGGCGTGGTGATCTTTTATCTCCCCCGCGTCACTTCGGTGGTCGAAACGCCGGCAGCGGCGAGCCAGGGGGCTCCGGACGCGGCGACGGCCGACGTCCCTGCCACCGCCGAGCCGGTCGATCTGCGCGCGCTCGCCGAGGAACTCGACAGAGCCGAGCAGACGCGAGGCGCGTACCGCGCGCTCTACGAGTCGCTGGAAAAGCGTGCCGCGGCACAGTGGGCGGCGCAGGAATTTGCCGCCGCCAAGGCGAGCGGCGACGAGGCGGAAAAGAAGTTCGCCATGCGTGCGTATGCCGAGGCACGCGCCGCCTACGACGCCGGCCTTGATCGTCTGCGACGAGTCGCTGACAACGCCGACGACGCGCTCTCTGCCCAGCTCGCGAAGGGCATCGCGGCGCTCACCGCCGGGCAGTCGCTGGCCGCGCGGGAAGCATATGAGCTTGCGCTCAAGATCGACCCGAACAATGCCGACGCCAGCCGTGGGCTCAAGCGCGCAGACGTGCTCGACCAGGTCGTGGCCCTGGTCACGGCCGCCGCCGACGACGAGCGCGCGGGGAAATTAGCGAGCGCCGCGCAGCAATACGAGCAGGCGGTGAATCTCGATCCCGGTACGGTGGGCGCGCGCGAAGGCCTTGCGAGGGTCCAAGGCCGCGTCGCCAGCGATGAATTCGCTGCCGCGATGTCGTTGGGGCTGCGTCAGCTCGAGGCGGGCAAGCTGGCGGAGGCGCGGAGCGCGTTCGAACGCGCTGGCCGCCTGCGGCCCGGCGCGCCCGAAGTCAACGAGGCGCTGGCGCGCATCACGCGGCTCAATCAGCAGCGTGGGATCGCGTCACACCGCGCGCAGGCGGAGCAGTTCGAGCGGCAGGAGCGCTGGGGCGACGCGCTCGCCGAATATCAAGCCGCGCTGGCACTCGATCCGGCGCTGGAGTTCGCTCTCGCGGGTCGCGACCGCACCGCCCCGCGTGTCGAGCTCGCGCGGCAATTTGAAACCCTGAACTCGAAACCCGAGCGCATGCTGTCCGCCGCCGTTCGCGATCAGGCGCGGGAGCTGCTGGCCGAGGCGCGCAGGATTGCTGCGCCGGGCCCCATGTTGCGACAGCAGGTGGACAAGCTGACCAACGATCTGGCCCGGTTCGAGATGCCGGTGCGAGTGTCATTCGAGTCCGACAACCTCACCGAGGTCGTGGTCTACCGCGTCGGCAAGCTGGGCGTGTTTGAACGCCGCGATGTCGAATTGTCGCCGGGCACGTACACGGTTGTGGGTACGCGTGCGGGCTTCCGCGACGTGCGGCGCGAGCTGACCGTGATGCCGGGAGCGGCGCCGGCTGCTCTTGTGGTCCGCTGCGAGGACCCCATTTGAGTTTCTCTCTCCGCCTGCACGAACCCCTCGGCGAGCGCTCCGTCGCAACGGACGCACTGCCCCTGGCAGTGGGTGGCGAAGGCGCGGCGCTTAGCGTTCCGGGTATTGCCTCTGAGACAATCGTCGCGTGGATCGGCGTCGACGACGGCGTGCTGCACGTCGAAGCGAATCCGGAACAGGCCGATGCGGTGCGGCTCAACGGTCGCGTGGTGAGCGAGCGCGCGCGGCTGTCGCGGGGCGACGTCCTGGCCGTGGGCGAGGCACGCATCCTGATCGACCGCGACGACAGCGGCGCGCGCTTGAGCGTCGTCCATCTCGAAGGCAACACGACGGTTCCACCAATCTTCGACCCCGCCGAGCGCGCACAGGAACGCGAGCAGGGGCCGGAGTCGCAATCGATACATCGCGTGGCATTCAAGCCCGTCATCGCGCAACGCACGGCGCGACGGAACGTGTGGCAACCGGGCCGCTGGTCGATCGCCGCGGCGATCGTGTCGCTGGTGGCGGTGCTGTATTACCTTTCGACCTCGAGCTCGGTGCAGGTTGTGGCGGAACCGTCGACGGCGGATGTCGATTTCGTCGGTTCATGGTTCGATTTCGGCTTCGGTGATCACTATCTCCTGCGCCCCGGTTCGTACACGTTGATCGCCGCGAATCCGGGGTTTGAAACGGCGCGCATGCCAGTGCAGGTGACCCGGGAACCGAACCAGCAAGTGCGCGTTGCGCTCAGCAAGCTGCCCGGGCGAGTGCGGGTCGATACCGGCGGAGTGGCGGCGACTTTGACGGTCAACGGCAAACTGCTGGGATCCGTGCCGGGTGAATACGAGGTGGCGGCGGGCGCGCACGACTTTGCGCTGCGGGCGGATAGGCATCTCGATTTCTTCGAACGCGTCGAAATCGAGGGCGGTGGCAAGGAACAGCACTACCAGCCGAAGCTCGTTCCGGCCTTCAGCCCGGTGACCGTCGAATCGAAGCCCGCGGGCGCGCGCGTCGCGGTCGACGGACGCGATATTGGCGAAACACCGCTCACCGTAGAGCTCGATGCCGGAACGTACGCTCTGAGTCTGGCCGCACCGGGTTTTCGCCGCTGGGAAGGCGGGATCCAGGTACAGGCCAACACGCCGCAGAAGATCGGGCCGGTCGAGCTCGGGCTGCCGGACGGCAGCGTTGCCGTGCGCTCGGCGCCAAGCGGGGCGGATGTCGCGATCGCCGGCAGTTATCGTGGGCGCACGCCGCTCGATCTCGAGCTGGCGCCCGGTGTCGACTACGACGTGAACGTAAGTCGTGCGGGATACGAACCCTCGCGGCGCGTGCTGCGCGTGAAGCCGGGCGAGCGCGTAGATCTGACTTTCACTCTGAAGGCCATCCCCGGCGAGGTTACCGTCCGGGGTGAACCGGCGGATGCGCAGTTGTTTATCGATGGCGTGCCGCACGGAGCCGCCAACCAGACGCTGTCGCTGCCCTCTGCGGAGCTCACGCTCGAGGTTCGTCGCGAGGGCTTTCAGACGTTTACCACCAAGGTCACGCCGCAACCGGGTTTCCCGCGCGTGGTCGAGTATCGCCTGCTGACACCCGATCAGGTCCGCGCAGCGCGCGTGCCCGCCGTAATCCGCACGCGGACAGGCATCGAGCTGAAACTCGTCACCCCGGGAACGTTCACCATGGGCAGCCCGCGGCGCGAACCCGGGCGACGCGCCAACGAGACCGAGCGCGTGGTGGTCCTCAAGCGGCCTTTCTACATCGGCGTCACCGAAGTGACGAATGCCGCCTACCGGCAGTTCCAGCCCGAGCATCTGTCAGGCATCGTGCGTGATCGCTCGCTCGACCAGGACAGTCACCCGGTGGTGAATGTCACCTGGCAGCAGGCGGCCGAATACTGCAACTGGTTGAGCGCTCAGGAGGGCCTGCCGCCGGCGTACGTACAGCAGGGCGATCAGCTGGTTCCGGCCTCGCCCGCGACGATCGGGTATCGTCTGCCGACGGAGGCCGAATGGGAGTGGTCGGCCCGCTATCAGGGTGGTCAGGCGACGCGCCGCTATCCCTGGGGCAACTCGCTGCCCATCGCGCCCAAGGCCGGGAACTTTGCCGATCGCGCCGGCCTCGCAGTATTGGAAACGGCGCTCAGCGACTACGACGATGGAGCGGCAACCACAGCGGCCGTGGCTCGATTCACGCCGAACCCATTGGGGCTGTTCGACATCGGTGGCAACGTGACCGAATGGGTGCAGGATTTCTACACTGTCAACACTGAACTGGGTGCGGAGTCCAACGTCGACCCCGCAGGGCCGGCCACCGGCACCCGGCGCGTGGTGCGCGGCTCGAGCTGGAAGACGGCGAACGTGTCCGAGCTTCGCTTAGCATGGCGGGACTACGCTGACGGCAAGGCGCAGCACATCGGCTTCCGCATTGCCAGGTACGCGGAGTAGGAATGGAGAGCTTGAGATGAATGCCAGGAACCCGTGTCAGTCTTTAGCGGTGGCGGGCGCGCTCGCCGGGGTGTTGCTCGCGACACCCCTGTTCGCGCAGGAAAAGCCGGATCCATCCGTGCCCCAGCAGAGCGCGACTCCAGAGGCGCAATCGAAACCGGCGTCACCACCGCCCGCGCCTGCCGAGCCCGCGTCGAACGAGGCGACAAAGCCTGAGACGAACCCTTCGGCGTCCCCGCCGGCAGCCGGCGCCGAAGCGCCCGCCACCGACGCCCAGTCACCCACGCGGTTCATCCCGACGCAGAAGTCGACCGCGGACAACAGCGCCACGTTCCCCGTCGATATCTGACGAAAGCAGGAGAGCATGAGGATTCAGCAATCCAGCGATTTTCTGTTCAGCACGTTTGCGCTGATCATCACGGCCATCATGGTGCACGCCGCTTACGTCGTGCAGATCAGGCCGCAGTCCGACGCCATTTTGAGGGAGCAATACGCACGCATGCGCGAGGACGTCAACTACGCCCCCGAGCGCTCGGTGTACATCATCGTGAAGGAGTACGAGCCCGAGGTATGCATCATCCTCATGATCTGGTCGATGCTCCTGCTCGGCCACCGGGCAATCGGCAATGCACAGCAACGCAAGCTCCTCGCGTCGGGTCTGATCAACGTTCCGCCGGGCATGCGCATCCTGCCGAAGGACACGCGCGAGTACGCTCGGCAGATGGAGGCACTTGGCCCCAAGATCCAGAACCTGCTGCTTCCGCGAGCCGTCGTCGCGGCGCTCGAGCGCTTCGGAGCGACCAGCAATATCCACGATGCCGCCGAGGCCGCCCGCGCCGTGTGCGAGTCCGAGGCCGAGCGCCTCGATTCCGAGCTGTCGATGGTGCGCTACACGGTGTGGGCCATCCCCGCGATCGGCTTCGTCGGCACGGTGCGCGGCATCGGCGAGGCGCTCCAGCAGGCCCACAAGGCGGTCTCCGGAAACATCAGCGGCGTCACCGAAGCGCTTGGCATCACTTTCAATGCGACGTTCACCGCGCTCACCGCCAGCATCATCGTCATGTTCTTTCTGCACCAGCTGCAGCTGGCCCAGGAGCGGATGGTGCTCGATACCGAGACCTACATCGACCAGCATCTGCTGAAACACCTGAGGTCGGAATGAAGGCCGGGCCACACGGGATACACGGCGGCGCATGAGCACGGCGGCAATCCACATCAACGACCTGGGCATCCGGTGCGCCGTGGACGGCGTCGTCGCGTCACCGAGCCCGGGCTACGCGCTGCTCGACCGCGAACCGATCGTGTTCGGCGAACCAGCCGAACGCGCGGCGCGGCTCGACCCGCTGATCGCCAACAACCGCTTCTGGGATGAGCTCGACGATCGGCCGTTGCTCGGACGGTCGGCCGGCGGGCGCTCGCAGGCGGATCTGGCGTTTCTGCACCTCAAGCAGATCTGGCAGGAGATCAGGGAACGCGCCACGCGGGTTCGCTGTGTGGTGCCGGCGTCGGTCAAGGCGCCACAGCTCGCGCTGCTGCTCGGGATGGCGCGCGAGTGCGACCTGCCGCTCGAGGGCTTCATCGACGCGGGCGTGGCGGCGGCCACGACGTGGCCGGGCACCGGAAGGTTGCTCCACGTTGACCTCCACCTGCACAAGACGGTCATCACCGCAGTCGGCGTGGGTGAGCGCGTGCGGCGCGAGCGCTGGGAGCTTGCCGCGTCGGCCGGGTGGACCGGATTCATCGATTGCTGGATGCGCATGATCGCGCGTGAATTCGTGGCGCAGACGCGCTTCGATCCACTGCACCAAGCGGAGTCGGAGCAGTATCTGTTCGACAGCCTGCCGGTTCTCCTGGAATCGCTGCTGGCGAGCGAACAGGTGGACGTGCAAGTGCCCTTCGGCGCTGAGACTCACCGCGTGAGCTTGTCCCGCGAACAATTCGCGCACGAGGCTGATGGGCTCTATTCGGAGCTGCTGCTGCGCGTCCACAGACTGCGCACTGCGGGGAGCGAAACGACGATCGCGATCAACGAGCGGCTCGCGCTGTTGCCGGGCCTGCTTGCGCGACTCGCCGAGTTCAACGACTGCGCGATCGTGCGCGGGTCCGCGGGCGCGGCGGTCGCGGCCGCCAGCATGCTGGGCGATCTGTGGCAGCCGTTGCAGGACACCGTGCAACTGTTGTGCGCGGCGCCTCGTCTCGCGCAGGGCACATTGCCGGATTCGGAATGGCAAGTGCTCCAGGAAGCGAAGCAGGTCGAGGCCGGAGGTGCGCCGACACACGTTCTGTATCGCGGTCAGGCGATCGCGCTCGGCGCCGAGCCGCTCGTCATCGGTCTCGGGCCCATCCCCTGCCCGCACAAATTGCAGGTTGTCGGAGCGGCTGCCGGCGTCTCGCGCCTGCATTGTTCGGTGATCCGCACGTCCGCCGGGGCATTGGCGATCGATCACAGTCGCTACGGCACCTGGCTGAATGACGAGCCCGTCGTCGGTCGCGCGGCGCTCCGCGCGGGCGATCGGCTGCGGCTCGGCAGGCCGGGCATCACGCTCGAGCTGATCGCTTCGGAGTGAGGCGAGAATGCGCAACCGCCGCACGACCCAGGTGTTCACGATGTCGTTCCTAGACTGCATCTGCTGCGGTTTCGGCGCGGTCGTGCTCATCTTCACCATCATGAGCGCATCGGTGGGCGTGACGCAGGCGCACCGTGACGATGACCTGCGGGGCGAAGTCAGCAAGCTCGAGGAAGAAGTGCTGCAGGGCTACAAGAATCTGGTCGTCCTGCGCAACACTCTGGAGAGGACCGAAAACCAGTCGGCTGCGGCATCCGGGCGACTCGCGAGGGTGCTCGAAGATCTCGATCGCACGCGGCTCGAGCTGTCGCAATACACCGGCGATACGCTCGCCTCGCGCGAGCACGTCAACCAGCTCAAGGCCGATATCCGCTCTCTGGAAGAGGGCACGCGCCGGCTGGCAGCCGGAACGACCGAGAAAGGGGAAAAGGGGGAAGATCTGCGCGCCTTCAGCGGTACTGGCGACCGCCGGTATCTGACGGGCATCAAGGTCGACGGCAAGCGCATCCTGGTGCTGGTCGACGGTTCGGCCAGCATGCTCGATGAAACGCTGGTGAACATCCTGCGCATGCGCAACATGCCGGATGTGCAGAAGATGCTGGCGCCCAAGTGGCAGCGCACGGTGGCCACGGTCGACTGGGTGACGACGCAGATTCCGCTCGACAGCCAATTCCAGATCTTCGTCTTCAACACCCAGGCCAAGGCAGTGGTGGAAGGCACGGACGACAAATGGCTCAAGGGCAACGACGTGCGCACCCTCAATGCTGCAGTGCAGGCACTGCGACGCACGGTGCCGCGGGACGGGACCAGCCTGATCAACGCGTTCAACGTCGCGCGCCAGCTCACGCCGGAGCCCGACCAGATCATCCTCGTGACCGACGGACTGCCCACGCAGGGTGCCACGCCACCGGCGCTGCGCAAAGCGGTGGAAGTTGAACAACGGGTCAAGCTCTTCGACCAGTCGATCGCCTCGCTGCCCGCCCGGGTCCCGGTGAGCACAATCCTGATGCCCATGGAGGGCGACGTGCCCGCGCCGAGCAAGTACTGGCGGCTCGCGCGCGAAACGGGTGGCGTGTTCATGATGCCGTCGAGGGACTGGCCATGAGACTCAAGCGCCATGAGACCGAAGTGTTCAGCATGTCGTTCCTCGACTGCATCTGCTGCGGCTTCGGTGCCATGATCCTGATCCTGGTGATCACCGAAACCGGACAGCCAGTGATCCTCGAGAAAACGCGCATCGACACCCGGGGCACGGTGTCGAAGCTGCAGGAAGAGTTGCACGTGATCCGCGGGGAGACCGACGTGCTCAATCGCGAGCTCAGAGGGCGTGTCGAGCAGTTGTCGAAGGAGCGCGACAAGCTGGCGCGCTTGCAGGGCGACCTGTCGACGATCAAGGGCGAGTTCGCCGCCAGCCAGAAAGACGCTGCGTTCGAAAACACCATGGAGTCGGAACTGGTGGCGGCTTACCAGAAGCTCACGGCCGAGATGGAGCGCTTGCTGAAGTCGGGCTATCGCCGGCCGAAGAACGACGCGGTGGGCGGCATTCCGATCGACAGCGAGTACATCATCTTCGTGGTCGATACTTCCGGCAGCATGCAGGAGTACAACTGGCGCGTCGCGCGCCAGATGCTGAGCGAGATCCTCGACATGTATCCGCGGGTCAAAGGCATCCAGATCATGGACGACGAGGGCGCGTACATGTTTGATGGCTACCGGGGCCAATGGATTGCGGATACGCCCGCGCGTCGCAAGGCCATCCTGGATCGCTTTTCCAACTGGACGTCATTCAGCAACTCAAGCCCGGTGGAAGGCGTCCTGGCGGCGATCCGCAGCTTCTGGTCGGCGGACAAGAAAATCAGCATCTATCTTTTCGGAGACGACTACACCGGCGAGTCGATCCAGGCGGCGCTCGATGCCGTCGATCGCGCCAACCGCGTGGCGGGCGGCGAGCGACGCGTGCGCATCCACGCGATCGGATTTGCGATGCCCTCGCGTGTGCCCCAGTTCGGCAACCAGCGCTTCTCGGCGCTCATGCGTGCCATGTGCGAACGCAACGGCGGTACGTTCGTGGGATTGCACGAGCAGGGAAAAACATGAACGCCAGGACACCTGTCGCAAGAGACCTGGTTGCGGCGACGCTGCTCGCGGGGCTCGCAGGTTGCGGTGGTGTGCATGTGGCTGCCGAATCGGACGTACCCACGCCACTGATCGATCCGCTGCCCTTGACCGTCGGCATTCACTACACCGACGCCTTCAGCAAGTACGCTCATGCCGAGGAACGGTGGGGCGTCGACTGGAATGCCGAGTTGGGGCCCTACCACGTACGCATGGCCGATCGGCTGTTTGCGGCGGCCTTTCGCGAGGTCATCCCGGTCAAGGACCTCACCGGCCTGCCGCCAAGTCCGCCATACGTGGCGATCATCGAGCCACGCATCGAGCAGTACTCGTTCATCACACCCAAGGATACCGGCGCGGACTATTACGCCGTGACGATCAAATACCGGCTCGACATACTCGCACCCAATGGTTCGCCCGCAGACTCATTGACGTTCACCGGCTACGGTAGTTTCAAGTCGGGGGGAATGACGAGCACCACACCGATGGTGTTGGCGACAAAGGCCGCGATGCGCGATGCGGCGGCGAAGTTCCTGGTGCAGTTTCCCGAGCAGCAGGTCACGCGAAAGCTTCTGGCGGGAACGCCCCTGCTCGAGGCCACTGCACCGGCGGTCGTGGCCGAAGCTGCGCCGGCGGCTGTGGTGACGGACGATGTGGTGATCGAGATGGTGCCGATCATCGATTCCGCCCCGCAACCGGCACCGGCCGCACCCGCCGAGCCAGCTCCCGGCCCGACGCAGGCACTTCCCGCGCCACCTCAGGACTCGACCAAGGGTCAGTTTCAGCTGCGCACGTAGATGACCTGGCGATGTCGAACGCCGGTTGTCGCGACCGGCTCGCCATCGATGAAACGCGGCCGGTAGCGCGAACGCCGGATTGACGCCACCGTCGCCTTGCCGGTGGCCTCGGTGACGTCTTGCGACACGATCGTCACATTCTTGGCGCGGCCCTCGGGTGTCACGGTCAGCTCCACCTCGACGAAGTGCTCGGCGTACTCTTCGGGATCCACCGTGGGATTGCGCCTCGAGCTCGAAGGGGGCCGGTAGATGAGCTGGGCCGGCGCACCGAGGACCGCCGTACCCGCGGCTCCGGGCACGCTCAGTGCCATCCACGCCTCCTGATATTCGCGCATCGCCTCGCGCGTCCGGCCCGCAATCATGTACCAGTCGCCGAGATCGACCAGCGTATCGCCGCGCAGGGCGACAGCTTCTTCGGGGTGAGCATCCAGTGCCTTGAGGGCGAGCTCCAAAGCGTCCTCGCCCGCACTGTTGAGGACCGTCGTCGTCGGACTCGATCCGGGCGTCGGCCCGCTGTAAACCGACGCGCCTCCCTGTGGGCTGGGGACGGGCTCGTCCTGTTCGACCAGCCCGGGGCCATGCAGGTACTCCATGCGATACATGCGCGCGATGCCGCGCAAGGGCGTGACCATGCGCAGATCGTCCTTGCCGCCCGCCCGTCGGGCGATGTCGAGCGCGCGGGCGTACGCCTGCCGCGCGGACACGTATTGCCCCGCCTTCTCCAGCCAGCTCGCGCTGTGCTCGAGCGTCGGCAGCAGCCGGGGATCGTTCTTGCCGTACGCCGCCTCTGCCAGGCGCACCGCATATTGTTGCTCGCGCTCCGCATCCGAGAACTGGCCGAGCGCCACGTAGCTCGCGACTAGCGGCTCCACGAGTTCCAGCTGCTGCGGATTAAACAGGCCATCCAGCTTGCGGCTCACGTCGACGGCACGGCGCAGGGAGCGAGCGGAGGCGTCGTAATCGCCCGCCGCTGCGTAGGCCACACCAAGGCCGAGCAGCGGCTGGATGATGCCGCGTGAAAAACCGCCCTCGCGCGTTTCGACGATCTTGAGTGCGCGCTGATACTGGAGCGCGGCGCCGCTGAAGTCGGCGAGCCGGTAGCGGATCGTGCCGAGGTTGATGAGTGGCGTCGCCAGCTCGAGCGCGTCCTTACCAAATTTCTGTTCGGTGATGTCCACGACCTGCTGCGCGGCGGGTAAGGCATCGGCGAAGCGCCGCGCAGCGAAATGCTCGCGAAACGCGCGGTAGGCGGCGGCGCGATCGCCACCGTAATCGACCGCGGGTGCGAGCGGCGCGCTGGCCTCCGTCGCGACAGCGGGAGCGGCATCGGTCGCGGCAGTGGCCGGCGTTTCCGAACCCGGCGGTGCCGTCGGCGGCTGTGCGGCGGCGTGGGTCGCGGGAGCGATCGCGGCAAGTAGCGCGAAAGCCGCCGATACCCACCATCGGGTCGACATGCGCACGACTACGGCTTCTGGAACAGGTAGTGCGACACCAGCCATTCGCGCCCTCCGCGATAGCCCCGGGTTTCGGCGCCGGCCATGAAGTACACGCGCCAGTATACCCACCCTCTGCGGGCCGGATCCGCGCCATCGGCGCGCGAATTGGACACCGCCGTGATGCGGGAGTTCTTGAAATGCAGGCCCCTGCGCCCGTCAGACCGGGGGTCGATCCACCGCGGGCGGACGCAGCGTGAGCGCCGCGTGTTTAAGGATCGGGGTGAACGCACGGTACAGGAAGTAAATGGCAAGCGGCCCGATCGCCAGCCAGCCGATCACCGCGTGGACGATCGCATCCCACAGAACCACGATCGCATGCCCGGCGCTCGCGGCTATGAGATCCAATCCGGCGTCGATGGACAGCGATTGTGGTGGTGCCAGGACGATGCGCTCGCCGACGCGCACGAACGGGATGATCAGCAGGAGTTGCACCGGCATGATGGCGAAGTGAATAGTGTGAATCGCAACCATGTTGAGCCGCCAGGCCAAGGCCGCCACCGTGCAGAGCACGGTCGTGGTGCCGAGAATCGGAAAGATTCCGAGCACGATGCCGAATGCGAGGCTCAGCGCGATCTTTCGCGGTGTGATGCCCTGCGAGAGCAACCCGATGATCGGATCGACAAGCTTTTGGCGCAGGAAATTCTTCATCGATTGCGGCTGCTCAGCAGCTTCCAGGCCGGTTCGTCCTCGCGCAACCTGCGAAGTTGCACCAGGACGTAGGCCGACATCGCCATGTTACCGAGAATCATGATCGCCACGAACCACCCGGCGCGTGGCAGTGCGCGCGATTCCCTGCAGTGTATTGTCAATTACAATAGGAACCTACCGCGATGACGCAGCCTCGTCCCGCCGCCGAACCGACGAAGCTCACCGCCCTGGTCGCGGGCGGCAGCGGTCTCGTGGGCAAGCACCTGCTCGAGCTGCTCACCATGCAACCGGATTTCGGGCGCGTGCTGGCCGTCACGCGCCGGCCGCTGAGCTTCGATCATCCACGGCTCGGGAATCGGATCGTCCGATTCGATAAGCTCGAGCAATCGCTCGCCGGCATGCGGGCCGACGTCGCGTTCTGTTGTCTCGGTACGACGCTGCGTTCCGCCGGTTCTCGCGAGGCGTTCCGGCAGGTCGACTGCGACTACGTAGTCGCATTTGCGCGTGCGGCGCGCACGGCAGGGGTAGCGCGCTTCGTGCTCAATTCGTCCGTCGGCGCTGACACCGGCTCGAAGAATTTCTATCTGCGCGTGAAGGGAGACACCGAGGCGGCTCTCGCCGCGTTCGGCTTTCCCGCGCTCGATATCCTGCAACCCGGTTTGCTGCTCGGCTGGCGCGATGATGTGAGGCCGCTCGAACTGGCCGCAAGCCTGGTGCTGGGCGCCATCAATCCACTTCTGCTCGGACCAGCCGAACTCTATCGGGCGATTCCCGCTCGCGTCGTCGCCGCCGCGATGGTCGGCGCCACCCGCACCGGCCGCAAAGGCATCTACCGCTACACCCATCGGGAAATCCGCGACCTGGCGGATCCTTCCCGCAAGCGCAAGTGAACTAGCGATGCGACGGCAGCCGGATCGAGGCTGCCGGATTGGTACCGAGCAACGCCAGCAGCACGCCTGCGATCAGCGCCAACAGCGGATCGGTAATCTCGGCTGATCGGCCCGGCAGCCAGATCTGTGCCAGCTCGATCGCCCCCAGCAAAGTTGCCGTTGCTGCGGCCGCGCCGGGAATGCTCCAGCCGCGGCGGGTGAAGAGCCACACCAGCGAGAAGTACCAGAAGCACTTCTCGAGCAGCACCGAGTAATTCACCTCGAGACTGTCGCTCAAGGAGTTCTTGAACGGCACCCAGCTGAACTCCTGTGCATGGGCGAGCGGCTGGAACGGTGTCAATCCCTGCAAGACGATCGTGGCCGCCAGCAGTACGGCCAGAAGCGCGGTGCGCCGGCGGTCGGGATTGGCGACGATGAGCGCGGCGAGCGGAATGCAGATGAGCAGCGCCACCAGTTCGGATGCGACCAGGACCTTGCCAACGATGACGATACGTCCCGCGAGCACGATGCCAATGATGAAAAGGACCGCGAACAACGCATACTCCCGGCGCCACAACTGACGCACGGTGTAGCCAACTACCAGCCACCCCACCAGGTAGCGGAACGTATCGAGTACGCCGATCGACGGGTCGAGGAACAGCGGTTTCACCGCATCCTGGTATTTTTGCCAGTCGATCGTGGGTACGAATGGTGCCAGGCGAAACGCCAGCCATAGCAACAGCACGCCGAGTGGCACGGGGTCGGGCCTGCCGGCGGCGATACCGGGGATCCTCAGTGTCGTGCCGAGCTCGAGATAAACGATTGCAGCCAGGCTGCCGGCCAACGTGCCGACCGCGTTGATCACCACATCGGTGAGGCTCGAAACGCGTGAGATCGAGTAAACCTGCACCAGCTCGACGGCCACCGACAGTGCGGTGCCCGCGAGCACGGTCCACGCCAGCACTACGAGCCGACTCCAGCGCGCGGGCCATGCGAGCACCAGGCATAGTCCGAGCGGCATGTAGAGCAGCAGATTGGCGACCAGGTCGCCGCGAGACGTGCGCTGAAAGCGCAGGCTGGCCAGCAATTCGCCGAGCCCGACGTCGATCAGCGAGTCGAAGCGGAACGGGAACAACGAGCCGTAGAGGATCAGGGCAACGCTGGCGAGAACAAGCCAGCGGGCGACCGGTTGAACGCGCTGTCGCGTCGCTGCTGATGAAACCCGGGACGGCACACTGCGAACATAACCAAGAAGCGGCGCGCGCAAAAGGCTTGTGGCTGCTTTGCCAAGCCGGGCGACACCGGCTAACGTGGCCGGCGCAGTGATTTCGCTCATGGAGATGCGGTGAAGACACTCGAAGGGCACAAACCATCGCCGAAGTGCGCCACTCGGCCGGCGCCGGGTCGCGTACTGGCGACATTCCTGCTGGCGCTGGCGATGGCGGGTTGCGCGAACTGGTCGTGGAATCCGGCCAAGTGGAGTCTCTTCAACGAGGATCCTGCGCCCGCGCCGCCGGTCGTCGAGATGCTCGCGATCGAGTCGCTGTCGTCGAACCCGGCCGCGGATCGCTTTTCCCAGAGCTGGGACGGCGTGCGGCTGGTGATCGACATCCGCAGCGACACGGGGATCGGACACGCCGTGCTTAAGCCACGCAACGACGGCTGGCCGCTCCGTCTGGCATTCCGCCTGCACCTGCCCGCACTCGAAGCCTTCGAGGTGCGAAGCGCGCAGACTCTGCGTTTCGGCCTGGGTCACGAGCCCCTCACCGAGCCCGCCTTCATCGATCTGCCGCCCGGCGCTTACACGAAAGACTCGCCCCAGATCGAGATCCAGTGGGTTGATCGCTACCGATGAGGTATGAGCACTCCGTGCCATAGCCGGGTAACCGTAGTGGGCGGAGACGGATTCGCGCCAGACCTACACCGATCGTGTCTGAAGGGGGAGAAGACCGGCGTCCGGCTCCTCGTGCGCTGACACTCACCGCTGCCCGCGACGATGGATCCGATGTTGAACGAATTGCCGATCGTCCAAGTCCTGCCGGAGCTGAAGGCGGCTTTGCGGGAGCATCGCAATGTCGTGCTCCAGGCACCGCCGGGCGCGGGTAAGAGTACCGGCGTGCCGCTCGAGCTGCTGGGCGAGCCGTGGGTGCACGGCAAGCGGCTGATCATGCTCGAGCCGCGACGCTTGGCCACGCGTGCCGTCAGTGCGCGGATGGCGCAGATGCTGGGCGAGCCTGTCGGGCGCACGGTCGGCTATCGCATGCGCCTCGACAGCCGTGTCGGCCCCGCGACGCGCATCGAGGTGGTGACCGAAGGTGTTCTCACGGCGATCCTGCAGCGAGATGCGGCCCTCGAGAGCGTCGCCGGCGTGATCTTCGATGAGTTTCACGAGCGCAGCCTGCAGGCCGACTTAAGCATAGCGCTCTGTCTCGATGTGCAGGCGCACGTCAACGAGGAGCTGCGCCTGCTGGTGATGTCGGCGACGCTGGCAGCGGATCCCGTCGCCGAATTGCTGGGTGGCGCACCGATCGTGAGCAGCCGGGGACGAAACTTCCCCGTCGAGACCCGCTATCTGCCACCCGCGACCGATCGCAGTCGTCCAGGAGCGTCCGTCAGTTCGGAGCTGGAGAGCCTGGTGAAGCGCGCGAGCGCGGCGGTGAGGCGCTCGCTCGCCGAGGAGCCGGGCGACGTGCTTGTCTTCCTTCCCGGTGCCGCCGAGATCCGGCGGGTGCATGCCGAATTGCTCGCCGCGGACCTCGATGCGACGACGCGGGTCATGCCGCTCATGGGAGAGCTGACGCAGCAGGAACAGGAGCTCGCCATCAGGCCGAGCGCCGTCGGCGCACGCAAGGTCGTACTCGCTACCAACATCGTGGAAACCGGCCTGACGATCGAGGGCGTGCGAGTGGTCGTGGACTGCGGATTCTCGCGCCGCCCGCGCTTCGATCCCGGGAGCGGCATGAGCCGACTCGAGACACTGCGCATTTCGCGGGCGTCCGCCGATCAGCGGCGCGGACGGGCGGGACGTGTAGCGCCGGGGGTGTGCTACCGGCTGTGGAGTGAAGGGACCGACCAGACACTCGAGGAGCACACGCCCGCAGAAATTCTTGAGGCGGATCTGGCGCCGCTGGCATTGGAACTTGCCGGCTGGAACGTCGCAGACGTCGCAAAGCTGCGCTGGCTCGACGAACCGCCGGCGGCCGCCTATGCGCAGGCCAGCGACCTGCTGCGCCGCTTGGGGGCGTTGGATACGCAGGCTCGAATCAGTGCTCACGGGCGCGAGATGCTGGCGCTGCGTGTCCACCCGCGCCTCGCGCACATGCTCCTTCGTGCCCGCGCGATCAGTCTCGTGGATACCGCCTGCGACCTCGCGGCGATTCTGGGTGATCGCGACATCTTGCGCAGTGGTGGCAGGCAGCGCGACCCGGATTTGCACGCGCGGCTGGATACTGTCCAGGGCACGGGGGCTGGTCACGATCGCGTCGATCGCGCGACGCTTGATCGCGTGCGCCAGGCGGCGAAGCAGTTTCGTCGCCTGCTGGGCGGCGCATCCTCGCATTCAGGCGACGTCGTGATTCCCGAGGCGGACGAAACCGGCGTCCTGCTTGCCCTGGCGTATCCCGACCGGGTGGCGAAAGCGCGTACTCCGAGTTCGGGCCGATACTTGCTGAGCAATGGCCGTGGAGCGTTCTTTGACGGTCCGCAGGCGCTGTCGCGACACGAGTTCCTGGCGGTCGCCGAGCTGGATGGCGCTGAACGCGAGGCGCGCATCTTTCTCGCCGCGCCGATCAGCTTCGATACCCTGCGCACTGCGTTCGCTCACGAAATCGTCGTCCGGGAGCGCGTGTCCTGGGAGGCGCGGCAGCGCGCCGTGATCGCGACCCGTGAACAGCTCCTGGGTGCGTTGGTGCTCGAGGAGCGGCCGCTGGTGCAGCCGCCGGCAGAACGCGTCGCGGCCGCGTTGCTCGAGGGCATTCGCGAGCTGTCGCTTGAAGTTCTGCCGTGGGACGAGGAGACACGAGGGTTTCGAGCACGAGTGCAATTCGTGGCCCGATTACCTGCTGAACGCGCCGCGAACTGGCCGGATGTATCGGACGCTTCACTGCTGGCTGGCGCGGAAAGCTGGCTCGCTCCCCGGCTTCGGGGTATGACACGCCTCGATCACCTGGAGAGGCTCGATCTGCGTGCGGCGTTGGAAGACCAGCTCGACCGCAGTCAGCGGCGACGTCTCGAGGAACTCGCACCCACGCACATGAGCGTGCCGAGCGGTGCGCGCGTCCGCATCGACTATGTCGACGGCGACGCGCCCTCGTTATCGGTAAAGTTGCAGGAACTGTTCGGCCTTCAGGAGACGCCGCGCATCGGCGGCGGCGCCGTGCCGCTTCTCATCAAGCTCTTGTCACCGGCTCAGCGCCCTGTGCAGGTGACGCGAGATCTGGCGAGCTTTTGGCGCAATGGCTACGCGGAGGTGCGCAGAGAGCTGAAGGGACGTTACCCGCGGCATGACTGGCCGGATGATCCGTTGCGTGCACGGCCCTCGCGGGGTGTTCGCCGCCGCGGATGAACGCGGGCGGAGAGGCGGGTACGTCTACTCGTCCTGCAGCTTGAAACGCATGCGCAGCGCCAGTCGCTGACTGACGGTTTCGCCATCGATCTCGAGCGGCTTGAACCTCCACTTTTTAATGGAGCGCACGGCCGCGTCTTCGAACATGTCCGCCGGCTCGGCGTTAATCACCTCGACGTCGACAACTTCGCCCGACGGATTGACGGTGAATTGTATGTCCACAAAGCCCGCGACCTTGCGGCGCTGCGCCTTCGGCGGGTATTCGGGCGTGTTCGCCTTGACGACCATGTCATCGCGCACCGGTTGCGCCTTGGCAAGCACATCCGCCTTGCGACGCGCGCTGGCGACTGCGGCGGAGGCCGCTTCGAAGCTGGCGCCGCTCGCGCCCAGTCCGCGCGCCTCATCGAGCATGCGTTGGGCAGTCCCAACGTCCTTGCGGCTCGCCGCGGTCTCGGCGGCTGTGAGGAGCTGGGCCGTCAGGGAGTCGAGCGCGGGGACTAGTCCCGTATGCGTCGGATACTGCGATTTCAGCGCCTGAACGTAGAATAGCGCGCTATCGGTTTCGGGGCTCAGGAGCTGGCCGGAAGCCAGCCGCTCGCGCGCCAGACTGGCGAGCCGGTCAGACTCACCGCTCCTGGCGCGCTGGCTCGAGGACTTGATGTCGCGCTCGGCCTTGGCGAAATCGATTCCGCTGACGCCGAGCTGGCGCGCCTGCGCCAGCCACTGCGCGGCTTCGGACGCGTCACCGCGCGCGGCAGCCTGACCACTCTTCTGCACCATCTTGTTGGCGAGCGACCGGAGACCCTGCTGCGTGAGCAGGCTCGCGGCGTCGATGTCGCGCGCCGCAGTGAAGTAGTAACGGGCGCTGTCACTGCTCGGCTCGACGAGCCGGTCCTGGTTGAGGCGGTCGTTGCCGAGCTTGATAAGGTTCGCGAGCTTCTGGCTGTTCGCGTCGGTGCGCGCCGCCTCCTGCTGTACAGCTGCCGAGCGGTCGGCTTCGCGCGCGACCTGTGCCTCAAGAAACGCCACGCGTGGATGCGCCGGCTCGATCGCCTTGGCCTGCTTGATGGCGGTGCCGGCCTCGCGCAGTTTTCCATCGAGCAGCGCGGCTTCAGCGCGCGCGAGCATCACCTCGGCTACGCGGTGCACGCCGTCGCTCGCTTCCGCATTCTTGGGCTCGCCCGCCAGCGCCTGCCGGTAGTGATCGAGAGCGCTCGATCCCTTGGGATCCGTGTAGCGTCCGGCCTCGAACGCCTCGCGCGCTTTCTGCAGCTCGAGATCGACGGCGGCCGCGGGATCGAGCTTCGGTCCGCCCGCAGTCGCCGCGTCCGCGCCGCTCGCGTCGGTAGCCGCCGTGTCGTCGGCGGGGCCGCGTGTCAGCAGCCATCCTGCGATCGCCGCGAAGACCACGATCGCTGCGGCGATGCCGGCGAACAACGGGCCACGCTTGCTGCTGCCGGCGACCGTGGTCGCCTGCATAGCCGACTTGAGCTCGAGATGGCGGTTGATGGCGGACTCAAGCACGGCTGCCAGCTTCTCGGCCGTTTGTGCCTTGGCGATGAAGCCCTGCAGCTCGCCGTGATTGATGAGGCCGGTAACGCGGGGTTCGTCCCCCGGTTCGCCGGCGGCCACGAAGCCGAGGTCGGGAAACTGCTCGTTGAGGCGTGTGATGACCGCTTCGAGCTGCGAATGCACCAAAGCCATGTCGATCACCGCCACTGCGCAAGGCGAGGACACCAGCATGTCCGCGGCCTGCGAATCGCTCGTGGCGTGCCACACGCGGTTGGGCAATGTCACCACCCGGCGCACGGCCAGCAGGAAGAAATCGTCCTCCGTGACCGCGAGGATGTCGGTGCCAGCACCGGAGGGAGCGGGCGCGACCGTGTTGACCGGGGTTGCACGCAGGGTTCGGGCAGCGCTGTTCTTCACGGGGAAGCTCCGCTCCAGTGGGCTAGTCGAGGCATACCACCAGCGATGCCGAGTGGCTGCGCCAGTTGATGGGAATGACGAAGGATCGGGTGTTGGCCGGCGTTACCGCGCCCTCCGGCGTGCCCGCGATCACGCGCGGCACCGAGATCATGAACTCGTTGCCGAAGTCGCGACGCGCGTTGCCGGAAATCTGGTTGGCCACTTCGCCGACGAGGTCGCACATGTTCTCGTGCGTCATTTCGGTCTCGCCGAGGCGCATCAGCAACACCGTCAGCATTGGGCGCGAGGCCGTGAAGTACACGATGCCCTTGCGCTTGCCGGCGACCGTAATGATGCCGGTGTATTCCTGGATTCCGGGTATGCCCTCGTTGACCAGGTACGGCGAACCGACGGATGCCGGCTGATTGGCCGCCGTCTGGAAGTAGTGCGTCGTCCCTTCGACGAAGGTTTCGAGCTCTACCTTGGTCATTAGCCCGCTCCTCTCAGCAGCTCATCGAGCGCATCGGTCAGCTGCCGATCGGTGAATGGCTTGCACAGGAATCCGTTGGCGCCGCGCTTCATCGCCTCGATGGCGGTGGCCTTGTCGGCGAGCGCGCTGATGATCAGGATCAGAACCTCGGGCTTGATGCCGACCAGCTGCTCGACGCATTCGATGCCGTCCATTTCCGGCATCGTGATGTCCATGGTGACCACATCGGGTTCGGTGCGGCGAAACAGCTCCACCGCCTGCTTGCCGTTGCCGGCCGAGCCGACGAACTGCAGGCGTGCACACTGATGCGAGCGCTCGATCTTGCGGCGCATGACGTTTGAGTCGTCCACGATCATCAGCTTCAGGGGCACGGCTGCATTCACTGAATCGCTCCGGAAGTGTCGGGATTACTGTTGGCGGTGCGGCATCAGGCCGCCCGTGCCTTGGACGAGGCCGGCAGCCAGATCCTGAACCTGGCGAAACGCCCCGCTGTGGTCGAAACGCCGACCTTGCCGCCGAGTTCCTGGATGAGGTTGCGCACGATATCCATGCCCACCCCGCGACCGGCGTCTTTGGTGACCTCATCCTGGGTGGTGAAGCCGGCCATGAAAATGAGCGACAGGGTGCGACGGTCATCGAGCTGTGCCGCCTGCTGGGCCGTCAACAAGCCTCGCTTGACGGCCGTCGCTTTCAGTTTCTCGGCGGACAGCCCGCGACCGTCATCCTGACAGATGAACTCGTAACCCTCCGCACCGCGGTCCTCGAATTTGATCGTGATCAGCCCGGCGGCTCCCTTGCCAGCGCTGCGGCGCTCCTCCTGCGACTCGATTCCGTGCGCGACACAGTTGCGCACCATCTGGATCGAGATGTCCTTGATCGCGCGGCGGTAGTCCTTTGGCACGTGCTCGAGACCCGTGCAGGCCAGCTTGACCTGCTTGGCGGTCTCGCCCGCGATGCGTTCGGCGAGCGACTTCAGGCTCGATTCGAGCGTGTTGGCGGCCTCGGCACCCTCAGCCATGCGCTGCAGCAGCGCCGGCGCCGGCTGAACCAATGTCCCTGCCGGCCCGGTGATGCCCGTGTCGTGATCGTCGGGCAGGCGGGACTCGCCCTCGGCGGACATTGCCACCCGGAGATCCGCGAGCCGGCCCACCATCTCGCGCACCTGCGCGAGGTGGCCAAAGAGATCGTCGAGCTTCACGACCAGCGGCAGGAAGTCGTTGCCGCTCAAACTTGATCGCGTGCGCAGCTCCGCCAGCGCCTCTTCGAAGCCGTGAGCCCGCGACTCGACCGTCTTGAGCCCGAGCGCTGAGGCTTCGCCCTTGACGCCGTGAATCTGGCGGAAGATGCCGTCGAGCTTGGCGCGGAACGTGGCTTCCTCGCGCGCCGGCTCCTTGAGAATCGAATTGACCATCTTCATCGCGACTTCGCTCTCCTCGAGGAAGCCGGACAGCTGGCGGGGCTCGACGTGCAGGATATGCAGCAACAGGTCGAGCTGTGCCTGCGCCTTCTCCTGCGATTCCTGCAGCTCCTTCGACAGTTCCACACGGCGCGTGACGTCGATGACGGTCACCAGCAATCGCGACATCTGCCCTTCGGTGCGCACGCGGTTGAAATCGAATTCGAGGAACTGCGTATCCATCGAGCCGGAGCCGGAATCGAAGTGCACTTCGACCTCGCCCAGAGGGTTGATGGTCTTGATGAGCTTTTCGTTGACGCGCTCGCCCCACATGAGCCTGACGTACTCGATCGCGGTGTTGAGCGTCTTCTCGGGAATGATCCCGCGCATCAGGCCTTCAAACGTCAGCCGGTCGAAATCCTTGCGGCGGAAGATGCGCTCGAGCGCTTCGGAGCGCTCCGATCCGAGCTTGAGATCCTTGTCGAGCAGGAACAGGCCCTGGTTCACCGTGCGCAGAATGCCGTCCGTCTCGAGCTTGGCGCGCAGAGTCGCCTGCTCGCGGCGGTTCGCCTTGCCCAGCAGCCACAGCGCGACCACGAGCAGCACGAACGCGCACACGAGTCCACCCATCAGGAGGGCACGCAGCTGGCTCGAGCGAGCCTGGGTGTCCGCTTCGACGGCAGCGGACAGCTCGGCGATCTGACGTGACATCTGCTCATGGCGCGCCAGACCGAAGCGGGCGGCTTCGTTCAGTTCACTGTTCAGGCGGAGCCCCGCGGTGCTGAGCTGCGTGCCGCGCGTTGCGGTCTCGACATAGGGATTGGTATCGAACGCGATCACCGGCTTGAGCAGCTTGTGATACTCGCCCCACAGCTGCCGCAGGTTCTGGAGGCCGCGCTGGTTGCGCGTGGAGCCGAGCGGCGCGAAGTCGATGAAACCCTGCTTGCCCGTGGCAGTGGTCGCGTGCCGGTCGAGCTTCGTGAGAGCGCTGTCGAAGGCCCTCACGGCCGCCTTTACTTCACTCAGCCCGCGGCCGAGATAACGCCGGCCGGCCAGATCGGTGCGCAGCAACTGCGCGCCAGCGGCGATCACGCGCGGCTGGTAGCGTTGCTCGCTGACGGCGCGCAGCGCGCTCAGGCTCTCTGCCGTGCGCGCCGTAAACAGATAGTTGATTGCGAGCACGGCGCCGGTGATGGCCAGGAACAGCACCAGCACGGTCACCAGACCCTTGAACTTGCCCAGCTTGAAGATTCCCATTGGACCAGTCACCTCGAGCCGTTGAACCGTCTCCGCACGTGCAAGCCGCAGGCCCGGTCGATGTCGGTCGCTCGGTGCACACGGCCACACTTCCTGGCGGTCACAGAGGAGCCTCCTGGCCCCGGTAATTGGCCACTATCTTTGACAATAGTCGGCCGCCGGGATGTGGACGCAGGTCGGATTTCTTAGGACCGAAATCCGATGCAGTTCATAGTTCCGGCAGGTCGCCGGTGTGACGGATTACCGGGGCTTAAGGGCGAGGAGAAAGTCGCTGGCGCTCTGGTAGCGCTCGGCCGGCCGCTTGGCCAGCAGGCGGTCGATCAGTGGCTGAAAGTGTGCGGCCGCGCCGCTCAGCTGCGGGACGGGTGCATGCTGATGCTGCGCCAGGATGTCGAACACGGTGCGCCCGACAAACGGCTTCTGGCCCGTGAGCAGCTCGAACAAGATCACGCCCATGCTGTAGAGGTCGGAGCGTTCATCAACGACCTTTCCCTCGGCCTGCTCGGGGCTCATGTAGTACGGCGAGCCGCGGATCTCGCCCGCGCCGGTGAGCGCCTTGTCGCCGGTGAGGCCCTTGGCCAGACCGAAATCGATCAGCACCAGCGTGTTGTCGGCGCGCAGCATGACGTTGGCGGGTTTCAGGTCCCGGTGCAGCACGCCCGCGACATGGATGACGCGCAAGGCCTCCGCGATCTGGCGCACGTAATCCACTGCCTCCTGCTCGGTCATCGGATTCTGCAGCCGCGTCTTGAGATCGCCGGCCGGGAAATACTCGGTCGCGATGTAGCTCAACTTGCCAGTGGAGCCGAAGTCGTAGACCTCGACGATCGCGGGATTGCGCGCCTCGGAGATGATCTTGTATTCGCGCGCGAAGCGCTCCAGATCGCTCTTGGTCTCCGCGGAGTCGGCGGCGCGGCGCAACACCTTGAGCGCCACGTTGCCGCGCAGCTCTTCACTGTAGGCGAGGTACACCGCTGATCGGTCGGATTCGGCCAGCGTCTGCAATACGCGGTAACCCGTGATTGCCGCCGGCAGCTCGGTGGTCGAGGCAGCGCGCCGCATCTGCGCACGGCGTCGCTCAACACCGGGAGCACCGCGCGCCTGCAACGCTGCGCGCACACGCGCGGCGAGCAATGGAGGCGACACCAGCCGCACCGGGATGTAGTCCGCGGCACCCGCGCGCACCGAATCCACCGCCGTCATCTCGTTGCCGCCGCGGGCGAGGAGCAACACCGGTGCACCACAGCCGCGCAGGCTGGCAAGCAGAGCCTCGGGTCCGCGCTCGCGATTCTCGCCTGCCCCGCTATCGTGTTCGTATCCGACGAGCAAAGCGCTGAACGCCGCATAGGTGGCGACCACCGAGGAATCCGTCAGCGCCGGGCCGCTCTCGATCTCGGCGTCCGGGAAGGCGATTTTCAGGTCTCCCAGAACCTGACGGCGAAGCGGCTCGTCGAGTCCGATGATGAGGAAGCGTTGAGTCATCCGTGTCGTACGCTGTAGCGTCAGGTGGCGCGCAATCATCGCACAGACGGATTCGCCGCGCGCACGCGCAACGATCGCAATCAGGGGAGAGCGATCACGATTTTGCCAAAATGATTTCCGGACTCCATGTACGAGTAGGCGGCGGCAGCGTCGGCAAACGTAAATACCTTGTCGATGACCGGCTTCAGCCGGTGGCGCGCGATGAACTGGTTCATCGCCTCGAAGTCGACGCGCGAGCCCACGTAAATACCGCTCACCTGCGCATTGCGGAAAGGCAGCGCCGCAGCCGGGATCTGGGCACCCCAGCCGGAGAGTCCGCCGATGTAAGCGATGTGCGCGTCGTATGCGAGGATTTCCAGCACTTTCGGCAGCGTCGATTCACCGCCGACCTCGAGCACCTGATCGACTCCCGATCCGCCGGTGAGTTCGAGCGCCGTCTTTTCCCATTGCGCATTGGTCCCGTAGTTGATCGTCTGCCACGCGCCGAGCTGCCTGGCGCGTTCGAGCTTGGCGTCGCTGCTGCTCGTGATCAGGGCTTTCGCGCCGGCGGCGACGGCGAATTGCAGGCCGAAGATCGACACGCCCCCCGTGCCCTCGAGCAGCACGATCTCACCGGCTTGCAGATTGCCGCGCGTGAACAGGCCGTTCCACGCCGTGACGCCGGCGCACGGCAGCGTCGCCGCTTCCTCAAAAGTCAGGTGATCTGGAAAGCGGACCAGGCCCTCTTCGTTGAGGACCACGTACTGCGAGAGCACACCGTCGATCGAGCCGCCGAGTGCCGAAGCCGCGGTGCCGGCGTTCGCCTTGCCCGAAATCCAGTTCTGGAAAAAGATCGCGGCCACGCGATCACCCACCTTGAAGCGTTTGACTTCGGCACCTGCGGCCGCGACTTCTCCGGCGCCATCCGACAGCGGGATGATGCCGCTCACGTCGGCACCGCCATACTGTCCGTTGCGAACCAGGATATCGCGGCGGTTGAGCGCTGCAGCACGCACACGCACCACCACTTCGCGTGCTCCCGGCGTCGGCACCGGCGCTTCGCGCAATGCGAGGCGGAATCCCTGTTTCGCTTTCTCGAGCCGGTACTGCTGCATGCTGCTGATTTTTGCGGCATCGGCCGCGTGCACCGCGATTGGCGCGACGACGAGGCAAGCCCAAAGCGGCGAGAGAACTGTCCTGGGCAACATGTGCATGACGGAGGCTCCGCGGGGTGGTTGTGCCGATCGATTGTAGTCGAGCACTTCCCGCGGCGCGCAGTAAGATGGGCAGGAAATCCAGGAGATTCCCGTGAGCAATCCCGCGAAGCTCTCGACCGATGCCTTGCGGCCGATCGGACACTTCGTCGACGGACACGAACAGCGTGGCACGTCGGCCCGGACGGGCGCCGTGTTCGATCCTGCACAGGGTCGCGCGTATGCGGAAGTGGCATTGGCGAGCGCGGCGGAGGTGCGTGTCGCCATTCGTTCGGCAAAGGCTGCATCGCCCGCATGGGCGGCGACTCCGCCGGTACAGCGTGCGCGGGTAATGTTCCGGTTCAAGGAGTTGCTCGGTCAGCACGCGCAGGAGCTCACGGCACTGATCACGCGCGAGCAAGGCAAAGTGCTGAGCGATGCGCGCGGCGAGCTCGGTCGTGGCGTCGAAGTGGTGGAATTTGCGTGCGGCGTTCCGCACCTGCTGAAAGGCGAGTTCAGCGACAGCGCCGGAAATGGCATCGACAGCTGGTCACTGCGACTGCCGGTCGGCGTCTGTGCCGGCATCACGCCGTTCAATTTCCCGGCGATGGTTCCACTGTGGATGTTTCCCATCGCCATCGCTTGCGGCAACACCTTCGTGCTCAAACCGTCGGAGAGGGACCCTTCGTGTCCGATGCGCCTCGCGGCGTTGCTGGCCGAGGCCGGGCTGCCGCACGGTGTGTTCAATGTCGTCAATGGCGACCGCGAAGCGGTCGATACGTTGCTCTCGGATCCGGACGTGGCGGCGGTGAGTTTCGTGGGCTCGACGCCCGTCGCGGAGCATGTCTACCGCACGGCATCGGCTCACGGTAAGCGCGTGCAGGCGCTCGGCGGCGCCAAGAATCACCTCGTGGTGATGCCGGATGCGGATCTCGATCAGGTGGCCCAGGCGCTGATTGGCGCGGCCTACGGATCAGCGGGTGAGCGCTGCATGGCGATCGCGGTCGCTGTCGCGGTCGGCGACAGCGCGCAGCCGCTCGTTGAGCGTTTACGGCAGCAGATCGCGACCATCCGGGTCGGGCCCGGAACGACGCAGCACGTCGACATGGGGCCGTTGATCACACGCGAGCATCGACAACGTGTGATCGACTACATCGCGACTGGCATCAAGGAGGGTGCGAGCCTGGTCGTCGACGGACGCGGCCTCAATGTTGCAGGTCACGAGAGCGGATTCTTCCTCGGCGCCACCCTCTTCGATCACGTAACGCCCGGCATGCGAATCTACCGCGAGGAGATCTTCGGGCCCGTGCTGGTCGTCGTGCGTGTGCCTGACTTCGAAGCCGCGCTTGAACTGGTCAGCGCGCACGAATTTGGCAACGGCGCGTCGATCTTCACCACCGACGGTCGCGCAGCACGCGATTTCTGTCACGCGGTGGAAGCGGGCATGGTGGGCGTCAACGTGCCCATACCCGTGCCGATGGCCTTCCACAGTTTCGGTGGCTGGAAACGCTCGCTGTTTGGCGCGCTGCACGTCCACGGCATGGACGGCGTGCGTTTCTATACACGCCTGAAAACGGTCACGGGCCGCTGGCCGGGAACGCCTCGCGGCCCGGAATTCGCATTGCCGGTGCTGACCTGAGCGATTACTTGCCGTCGAGAGCGTCTTTCGCTTCTTCGCCGGCTTCCTTCACTTCTTCGCCCGCTTCCTGCAGATGCTCGCCAGCGTCTTGCGCCGCGTCTTTCACCTCATCCATGGCTTCGTCGATCTGCTCGCCCGCCTGCTCGGCCGGACCTTTCTTCTCACAACCTGTGGTGGTCAACAGAGCCAGTGCCACAAACACGGGAATCAGCAGTGAGCTACGCATTGGGAATATTCCTTGGTGAAGTCACCAACCGGGGATGCCTTTGGACATTCTCGCATGTGTCGATGGCAGCGGAGTACACCTGGATGACGCTAATGGGCGGGTGCGTAGCCGGTGAGCTCGACATAGCCCCGGCCGGTCACCTCCGCACCGGCGCGCTGGCCTCGAACATCGACCGCGCCTTCCCAATAGCGAGGCGTCGTGTCGAGCTCCTGATCGGCCAGAACCGGTTGCAGTTCGAGATTGACGCCGAGTGCCGCCAGACGCAGACGCCAACGCGCCGGATACGAGCCGCCGCGCGGACTTTGCCAATGGTCGAGCACATCGATTTCGACTTCGGTGCCGGGCAATTGCCGCGCGCTGCCGTCGGCCTCACTCCAGGTCCCCGCGCTGAACGGATCGCGGGTGCCATCGCGCTTGCGCAGCGAATAGAACATCAACGCACTGCCGTCATCGAGCTGCACGGCGAACCAATCCCAACCCTCCTGATCTTCAGCCAGGGCGCCGCTGCCCCACTCGCGGTCGAGCCACGCCGCGCCGGTCACAGCGAGTCGACGTCCATCGCGTCGCAGCTCGCCTCGCACTGTAAGCCGCGGAATAGAATAGTAAAAACTGGCCGCTCCCGGCTCTTTTGACTTGCGGCTCAGGCCCTGCTCGCCGTTCGGAATCGGCGGAACTGCCGGCTCGAGGACGAGCGACAGCGAATAGGGACTATCGGCGGCCGAGAGCCGCCATCCGCTCGGCTCGGAGACGACGCTCCAGTCCTGCACCCACACGCGCAAGGGAGGCGATCGCGCGCCCGCCAGTTCCAGGGCATCGCGGGCGCGCCGCTCGGCCGAATGGAAAATTCGCCGTGCCACGTCCGTGATGGCGAAGTGAGCCACGTAGATCTGGTGGCTGCGCCAGCGCGATGCGCCCGTTTCGGCTGGCGACGAGGGGGCGAGCGCGTAGCGGAAAAACGTGAGCTCGAACCCGAAGCGTTCGCCATCTGCGCCGTCAAGGTGACCGGTGAAGTACCACCATTCGTGGCGGAACTCGGGGTGGGGCCCGTGATCGCGTGGAAACTCGAAGGCACGCGGGGCCAACGCAAGCGCGAACCCTGAAGGCTCCACGCCGCCGAGCAGAGCTTCGAGGCGCGTGTCTGGCGATGACACGGCGTCCTCGCCACTCTGCGTGGTGTCGGTTTCACCATTGCAGCCGAGAAGGGCCACGCATCCGAGCACGCAGGCCTGGCGGAGCATCATTCCTCCCGGATGTGGTCGGCGATCACGGCGCGTGAGCTGCGCCAGGCTGGATAGACCCCGGCCAGCAAAGCGGCAGCCAGGGCCACTGCGAGGGTTGTGGCTATTTCCTGGCCGGACCAGAAAAGATCGATGCGCCAGCCGAAGGCCCGGCGATTGATGACTTCGATCAGAACCAGCGCCGCGACGAGCCCGGTCGGAACGGCGATCGTCGCCGCCACCAGACCGAGGAACAGCGTCTGCACCTCGATCAACCCCGCGATGCCGGTGGGAGTGACGCCCAGCGCACGCAAGACGGCGAGTTCCCGCGCGCGCTCCAGCTCATAGGCCAGCAGCGCACTCAGCAATCCGATGCCCGCAACCGTCAACGCCAGCCAATACAGGATGCGCGTGATGGCGAACGTTCTCTCGAAGATCCGCATCGAAAGGCCGCGGATCTCGCGGTTCGAATGCATGAGCAGCGCCTGCTGGCCTTGAGTCTTGGCGCGCAGCGCGGCGATCACTGCGCTCGAGTCGCTCTCCGCGGCGAGATACAGACCGAGAGACGTGATCGCATCATCACCCCAGGCATCGCGATAGTGCGAGCGACTCATCAAGACCGTGCCGCGATCGTTGCCATAGTCGCGATAGATGCCGGCAACGCGGAAGCGACGCGGACCGGATGCAGTGACGAGCTCGATCAAATCGCTGACGCGGAGACTGTGACGATAGGCAAAGGGCTCGGACAGGAGGACATCGCCGCGATTGAATGCCGGCCAGACCTGGTCAGTCGCGCCATCGAGCAGCGTAATGCCGCTGAGGCTGCGCGACGCGGGTTGCAGCGCGTCGAGCATCACCGGGCCGAGTGGCGACTCGACTGACACGCGCCGCGTCGCGCTGTGCTCGACCACGAACTCGGAGGCTACGAGTGCACGCACAACGTCGGCATCGATGGCGCGTTCCGGACGACTGAATCCCGGTCCTGGCGCCATCACGTAAATGTCAGCGCGCAGTGTCCGTCCCAGCCAATCGGAGACCGACTGCCGGAAACTTGCGACCATCACAGCCACGCCGATCGCCGCGGCAACCGCGACGCCCAGTGCCGCGACGGCAACTCCAGTACGGCTGATGGAAGCGGCGACATCACCCAATGCGAGCCGCGCGGTGATGCTTCTGCCGCCGACGATCTGCGCCGCAAGCGTCGCCAGGGCGCGCAACAGCGCCGGCGTGAACAATGCCGCTGAAAGCATCAGCAACAACAATGCCGCAAAGCCTGCCACGAGGCTCCTGTTCGAGAGCCCGATGGCGAGGCCGGCGGCGGCGATCATCGACACGCTGACTCCAAGCAGCCCGGTGGCGCCCCGTGCGGCTCGTCGTTCGAGCGTCGAGCGCCGCAACGCCAATTGCGGCAGGGTGCGCGCCGCCTCGAATGACGGCACGAGCGCGGCGAACAACGCTGCGCCAATGCCCGTCGCCACAGCGACGAGCAGCGTGCCTGGCTCGATACTGATCTCGTTGACCGACGTAACGTAGTACAGGTCGTTGATCGTGCGCGTCACTGCAGCGAGCATCTGACGCCCGAGCCACAGGCCCGCCATGACGCCGAGTGCCGAGCCGATGACGCCGAGGATCGCGGCTTCGACGAGGACCATGCCGAGCACTTCGCCACGCGTGACCCCGAGAGCGCGCAGGATTCCGAGAGTCGCCCGGCGCTGGATGAGCGCAAAGCTCATGCTGTTGTAGATCAGAAAGGATCCGACGAGCAGCGCGAGCAGGCTCATCGCCCGGAGGTTGGTCATGAAAGCGCTCGTCAGCGCCGCCACATCGCTGCTGCGCCGTTGGCTCTCTACGATGCTAACGCCGGGGGGTAGCCGAGCGCGCCAGTTCGCGAGCTGCCGCCGCCCCGCCTCATCGCCGGCCAGCTTGACGTCGATGCGGGAGAGCCGCCCGATGACGCCGAGCCATTCCTGCGCCTGCGCGATGTCGGTGATCACCAGTGTCTCGAGCCCGGCGCGCTCGTCCTCGATCAAGCCGACCAGCACGGCGCCGTATTGCCGGCCAGCGACCTGTAATTTCAAAGACTTACCGACGTCCAGCCCGAGCGCATCGGCGGCGCGACGCGACATCATCACGGTGCCCGGCTCCGTCAGCCAGCGGCGCAGCAGTTTAAGACCCCCATCCCGCTCCACGGCGCCAAACCGGCGGAAACCCGGATCCGCCAGAGGATCTATGCCGAGAAGGCGCAAGCTCTGCCCGGCCGCGACCACGTAGCCCTCGACGATTGGCGCGAGCCCGGCATCGGCACGATCGGCCACGATTTCAGCGAAAAGCGTTTCGGGAACACCTCGCGGGCCCGCAACCAGTTGGTGAGTCGCGGCGCCATTGATGGCATCCAGCGACAACTCGAAACCCCGCCGGGCGCTGGCGGTGGCGAGCGCGATCGAGCTGATTGTTGCCACCCCCAGAGCGAGCCCGAGCACCGCCAATCCCAATTGAAACGGATGCAGCAGCAGATGGCGCCCGCTTGCTGCCCAGGAGGTCCTCAATCGGATTGCGCGGTGTGCAACCGGCCCTCCCGAAGTTCAAGCACGCGCTCGGCCGAAGCAGCCACCGTCGCGGCGTGCGTAGCGATGACCAGCGTGCTGCCGCGGGTGCTGACCAGCCGGTGCAGCAGACTCATGACCTGGCCGGCCGATTCATCGTCGAGATTACCGGTGGGTTCATCGGCCAGCAGCACCAGCGGTTCGTGAATCAATGCGCGCGCGATGGCCACGCGTTGCTGTTCGCCCCCCGACAGGGCATCGGGCGAGCTGTGCAGCCGGTCCGCAAGGCCCACCTGCTCGAGCGCCTGGCTGGCGCGCTTCCGCGCGCCCGCACCGCGGATTCCGTTCAGCTCGAGGGCGAGGCGGACGTTTTCCTCGACGTCGAGCGTCGGGATCAGGTTGAAGAACTGGTACACGAAGCCGAGATGCCGCCGGCGGAAGAGCGTGCGTTGCCGCTCCGACATCGCTGTGATGGCTTCACCGGCGATCTCGATCGTTCCGGAATCGGGGCGGTCGATGCCGCAGATGAGGTTGAGAAGCGTCGACTTGCCCGAGCCGCTCCGACCCACGATGGCGACGGTCTCACCCTGCGCGATTTCGACGTCGAGACCCGCCAGGACGCGGTGCAGGCGCTCACCCTCGCGAAAGCTCCGGCTCAGTCCGCGAACGATCAGCACCTGCACGCTCCCCGGGAAATGCACCGAATCAAGGCGGCGCAGGGTTACAGTCTACGATCGCACCGTGCGCCGCCGGGAAGAAACACATTCGTCGTTTCGAGCCGGTGGCGCGAATCGTGCTGGCTGACGCACCGCGCGCGGGTATATACGTATTCTGTCTGTAACAGAACCGCGGGAACATTCGGGCAGAGGATTACGCCATGTCAGACACACGCATTCAGGGCTAGTCCGCCGAGAACAAGCCATCGCGCAAACCGAAGCGCTCGATCAAGAAAGCCGTGCCGGCCGGGAAAGCCGAGCCGGATCGCGCCAGTGAAACCGCATCCGTGATGGCCGTCAGCCTGTCGGCCGTCGATCGCGATGGCATGATCGCGGCGGCGGCGTATTTTCGTGCCCAGAAGCGCAACTTCGAGTCGAGCCACGAGCTCGAGGACTGGCTGGCTGCGGAGGCGGAAATCGACGCTGCCCTCCTGCAGGGGCTCCAGACATAGGAAGCCACTCCCCGCCCTAGGCGATGCGCGGAAACCAGCCGGGAGCGCGCGCGATCGGGCATCAGGATCCGTCCCCGAGTTCCCGTGGGTTAGCCGGCGCGAGCCTGTTGATAGTCGCGATCTCGGCAACAGTACTGGAGACTGTGTGCCTATAGTTGACTAATCCATCAACAATAGAGCCAAAATCTCACCTTATGGCCCGAAGTTCGCCACGACGCTCAGCTTAGGAACCGAACGTATCGCAGGACTCCAGCGCTCCACTCTTCAGGCCGGTATCGAACCAGCGCATGCGCTGATCGGCCGATCCGTGGGTGAAAGACTCGGGAACAATGTGGCCGCGAGCCCGCTGCTGAATCGTGTCATCGCCGACCGCCGCCGCCGCACCGAGCGCTTCCTCGACATCCCCGGATTCGAGGATCTGGCGCGCGCGTTCGGCGTGATGCGCCCAGATCCCGGCGTAGCAATCGGCCTGCAGCTCGAGGCGCACTGACAGCGCATTCGACTCCTCTTCCGAGCCGCGCTGTTGCACCGCATGCACCTTCTCAGTCGTGCCCGCCAGGTTTTGCACGTGGTGGCCCACTTCGTGCGCGATCACGTAGGCCTGAGCGAAGTCCCCCGGTGCCTGGAACTTGTCCTTGAGCTCGCGGTAGAAGCCGAGATCGATGTAAACCTTCTGATCGGCCGGGCAGTAGAACGGTCCGACGCTCGCGCCCGCCCTGCCACACGCGGACTGCACGGCGCCGGTAAACAGGACCAGTGTGGGGGCGACGTACTCGGCGCCCCGGTCCGCGAAGAGCACGCTCCAGGTGTCCTCGGTATCGCCCAACACCACCGATACAAATTCCGCCAGCTCGTCGTCCGGGCCACCGGTCTTTTGCACACCGCCGGGTGGGGGCGGCTCCACCTGCGTGGTCTGCACGCCCTCCATGACGCTCATGATCAGGCGCGGGTCAACGCCGAAAAACCACGCGAGCAGCAGCGCAACGATCACGCCGCCGCCGAGTTTCAGGCCCGGGCCACCCAGCCGCTTGCCGCGATAGTCCTCGACGTTGGTGCTGCGTCGAGCGTTTCTCCAGCGCATGGCAATTCCTCAGCCCACTGCGGGCTCCAGCGATCGTAACCAAGATTGAGCGCAAGCGGCTATCCGGGGGCCGTCACGGCCCGACCTGCGCAGGAGCAGGCTCAACGGTCCAGATCACCCAGTCGCGCAGGCGTTTGAGCTCATGCAGGCCATCGGGATGGCATTGGCGCGCTGCAGATTCGATCGCCGCGCCGTATGAAGCCCGCCCAATCATCAGGACTCGCTCGCCGTCTGCCAGTTCGGAGCACAGCGCCTCGACGGCTGAGTACTCGGTTGTGGAATCGGCCGTCGAGCTGAGCTCTACGCGCTCGACCTCGACACCGAGATAGTGGTTCAGGGTGTACGTGGGTTGCGCGTCGATGAAAACGACTTCGTCGTACGCGTCCATATCCACATTCGCGGCCAGCTCCCGCGCCCATGCTCGTCCGTCGCGCGCATTCTCGACGTGCGCGCCAGCCGCTTTCAGCCCCACGAGGCACACGGCAGCGATTCCTATCGCCGCAGTTGCCGCAAATCGCCTCGCGACGAAGGCCTCGGGCAGGGCGCGGACGATCAACAGTGCGATTGGCACCATGAGCGGCAGCACGTACAGGGGAAGGCGCGATTGGGAGACGCACAGCACGGTGAAAGGCAAGGCGAACCAGCAAAGGAGGAAACGCGTGATCGGGTTGTTCAGCGCCAACTCTGCTGGAAAACGTTGCCGCATCACGCGCGCAATCAGCGGTACCGCTGCCCATGGCAGCGAGCCCAGCACGAGCATGGGTGCATACGCCCGAAGCCAGCCGAACCAACCCGGATTGCGGTGATAGATCGGGCTCAACACGCGCTGCGCGACTTCTCCCTTGATGAGGTGCGCCAGCAGACCGGGGTGCTCCATCGATACGATCCAGTACCACGAGCCGCCGATGAGGAAAAAAGCGAGTACTGCCGGCGGGGCGAAGATTTCCCGCAGCGCCGTCGCGCGCCCGGTCCACAGGAACCACGCGATGATCCCCCCGAGCGGCAGCAGGCCGGGCGGGCCCTTGGTCAGGAACGCGAGCGCAAAGGCGATCCACATGAGTTGAATTCGCGCACTTAAGATCGGCCGGTCGCCGAGGGCGCCGGAGGACACGAACGCGTACATCGCCCAGGTTTCCCAAAGCGCAAGCACGGTGTCGGTCGAGACGATGTTGGCGGCCACGACTGGCCCGAACATCGTCACCCAGGAGGAAGCGGCGAGCACAGCCCGCCCGGGAACGAGCTGACGGGCGATGCCGAACACGAGCAGGGCCGTGCACACAAACGCGAGCGCGTTGGGCAGCCGCACGGCCCACTCGTTGCGGCCAAACACGCGGTAGCTGGTGGCGAGCGCCCAGTACATCAGGGGCGGCTTCGCGAAATGCAGATGCTCGTGGTCGAGGGCGGGATTGATCCAATCGCCCGACTCCAGCATGTGCAGCGCTACGTTGGTATAACGGCCCTCGTCGGGCTCCCAAAGGCCGCGTGTGCCCTGGAAGGCGAATGCGACAAATGTGGCGAGCAAAACGACGAGTGCCGCCTCACGGCCAATCGCACTGGTAATCCGGCGGTCGCTGACAAGTGCAGATTGGGCGTGCGATGCCTCCGCCCCGTCAGCAAGGGGCGACGCTGCGCGCAATGGATGGCTCATGGGTTCGCCTGTTGGACGGCCAAATCCCTCTGAATCCGTCGTCCAGAGTCGTTATCGCCTCGCTGATTCCCGGGGGATGAGGGATGTCCGCAACTTGCGCGTCCCCCGCAACACGCTGAGCTCGAGCGCCTCGCCCAGCGCGCAGCGACTGAGATGACGATGCAGTGCATCGATGCTGTCAATCGGAATGTCGTTGGCGGCAATGATGAGGTCGCCCATGCGCAGGTCGCTCTGGCCGGAAGGGCCATCGCGGTCGAGCGAAATCACTTCCACAGCCTGCTGGACTGAGAGTCCGAGTGCGCGCACCAGCCGCCGATCGAGCGGACGGTCCCGACCGGCAATCCCTAGAAACGCGCGGCGGACGCGCCCATGCGAAAGAATCTCGCTCAATATCCATTGCGCCGTTAGAGCCGGAACGGAAAAACCGATCCCTTGCGCCACCGCGATGATCGCAGTGTTGATCCCCACGACACGGCCACGCGCGTCGACCAGAGGTCCGCCGGAGTTTCCCGGATTGAGCGGCGCCGAATGCTGCACGATGCCTTCGATCAAGCGGCCGTGACGGCTGCGCAGGGCGCGGCCCAGAGCGCTCACCACCCCGGCAGTGACGGTGGACTGGAAGCCGAAGGGGTTGCCGACTGCAACCACCAGCTGGCCCACACGCAAGGGTTCATCGACCTCGACCGTAGCGCTCGGCAACCCGGAAGCGAGGGCGCGCACGACCGCGAGATCCGTAGCGACGTCCTCGCCGACCAGTTCCGCATCGACCGTTCTTCCATCGATGAAGACGCTGCGCACGCGCTGTGCGCCATTCACCACATGCTGATTGGTGAGCAGGTATCCATCGGGCGTGATGACAACTCCAGACCCGGCGCCGCCCTGCTGCGCATCTCGAGAACCCTTGCCGACCTGGATGCTCACGACCGCCGGGCCGATCCGGTCGACCGCGGCGATGACCGTTCGCGAATAGGCGTCGAGTGCCCGAAGCTCCTCGGAGTCGGCGCGCGGCGCAGCCGATGTCGATTCCTCGCGCCTGTCGTCAAGTGCACCGGCGATCGCGCGAACCGAGCTTGATTTGCTCATTTGAATGAAGCTCCCGGCTGGGTGGATGATTCGGCTCCGCTGGCGACCTTGCGCGTTTACTGGGGTGGCGGGCCCCCAAAACAAGGGGCAGCGCTTGGCGGCGCCTTGTTACAATTTCCGGTGACAAGGGCCTGTAGCACAGCGGTCAGTGCAGGGGACTCATAATCCCTTGGTCGCAGGTTCGAATCCTGCCGGGCCCATTCCATACCCCTCCAAGGCCGTCCCACGGCGTCCCGCGTAACGGCGTAATTGCGTGAAATCAGCCGAAAAGCAGGCCCACAGCGCTCAATGGCGTCCATTGGTATCCCGTACAGACGAGGGGTAAGATTGGGGGTAACACGATTAACGCTCATGGTCTCTCCAGAGATACCCCCACGCGATGCCACGATCAGACAACCTAACCGACACGACAATCCGCGCGTCAAAGCCCGCCGGAAGGGCTCGGAAGCTCTTTGATGGCGGGGGCCTGTATCTGCTCGTCACTCCGGAAGGCAGGCGCTATTGGCGTCTGAAATACCGTATTGATGGCCGCGAGAAGCTGATCTCGCTCGGCGTCTACCCCGCCGTGTCGCTGAAGGCCGCGCGTCGTAGGCGCGTCCAGGCCAAGGCGATCCTTGAGGATGGAAAGGATCCGAGCAAGCAGCGCAAAGCTGAGAAGGCGGCGCGTCGCAGCGCAGCCGAGAATACCTTTGAGACGATCGCGCGCGAGTGGTTTGCGAAGAAGTCTCCGAAGTGGGCGAAGAGCAACGCCGACATCATCCTCGGCCGACTCATCAAGGATGCGTTCCCCTGGATTGGTAAGGATCCGGTCGCTTCCCTGACGAGAGACCGACTGCTTGTAGTGCTGCGCAGAGTCGAAGATCGGGGCGCGATTGAGAGTGCGCATCGCATCCGCCAGTACATCGATTCAATCTGTCGCTACGCGATTGATACAGGCCGACTCACGGCGAATCCGACGCCGCGCCCTGATGTGCTCGCCTCGCCAAAGAAGGGGCGCTTCGCGAGCATCACTGACCCGAAAGGCGTCGGCGCACTCGTTCGGGCGATCCGTGGCTACCAGGGCACTTTCGTAACGCAGTGTGCGCTGAAGCTCGCACCTCTCGTGTTCGTCCGCCCTGGCGAGCTGCGCACGGCGGAGTGGCGCGAGTTCGATCTCGATGCCGCGGAATGGCGCATTCCCGCCGCGAAGATGAAGATGCGCTCGCCCCACCTCGTACCGCTGAGCAGGCAGGCGGCGGCGACCCTGCGTGAGCTATATCCGCTCACGGGGTCCGGCAAACACGTCTTTCCCAGCGAGCGTGGACAGGATCGGCCGATGAGCGCCAACACGATGAACGCTGCATTGCGCGCCCTCGGTTTCTCGAAGGAGCAGATGACATCTCATGGCTTCAGGCACATGGCCTCGACACTGCTGAATGAGTCATCGCTGTGGAACCGTGACGCGATCGAGCGGCAACTTGCGCACGTCGATAGGGACGAGGTGCGTGCGGTCTACAATGCGGCCGAGTATCTGCCCGCGCGCAGAAGGATGATGCAGTGGTGGGCAGATCGGCTAGACGCGCTCGCCGCCGCGGACAACGTCGTGGACCTCAGGGCGCGCGGCTAGAGCATTGCCGGTGAAAGGTGGACGCGCCGGGAACGCTACGCCCACGGAGTGCTGATGGTTCTCCGACGGACGCCCAAACCGCTCGTTGATCGTTCGCGCAATCGTGAAACGATCACGTTCGAAAGCGGCATCCGTACGGCTGAGCAGAAATCACGAGCGCTCGACGCTGTAAGGCGCTCGGGCATACCAGCTGCGAATGCGTCATCAGCTTTGAACGAATTCCTCGATGCCTTTAAGTGGTTCCACCAAGGCGACAGCACTCGCGCCGAACGCCCCGGACCAGCGGCTCAGCGCAAAGAACTCGATGGGTTGATTCGTCGCGGAGAAGCTCTGCTGGAAGCGCTCGAAATGCTGTCACCGATCACGCGCACCGGAATCAACGCAGCTGACGTGGATCTGCGAATCCCCGAATTAGACCCGAGAGAGATCGCGGAGGCCGTGCGCGTTCTGCTCTCCAGAGCCAGGGCCGTTCGCAGTGGCGTGCAGGCTGAGGGCAGGGGTAGAAGTCGTGATTTCGGACTGGCAGATCTCGCACGAGGTATGGACAGGGTCTGGCGAAAGTACCTGCCCAATACGTCTGGGGTACGCAGGCATGGTGGCGCGGCGTCGTCGGCGAAGGTATTTCGTGGGCCGCTTCTTGACCTGACTGTTGCGCTCTGTCGGATGGACGGGGCGCGGTTTTCTTCACGATTCGCGATCGGGCGAGCGCTCTTTACAGCGCGGCGCTCCGCCGAAAGGGATCAGAAATAGAGCGAATAACGTTCTTTTGTTGTCCCTGTTCGTCCTTCAGCAGCCCTGTGACAGTGAGGTTCATGGCGCCCCAAGGCGCGTAAGCAGGGACCTCAAATGGCTCCAGAGTCTGCGCTCCTCCGACTTCCCGATGTCCAGCGGCTTTCTGGCCTCTCCAAGAGTTCAATCTATCGCCTGGAATCCGAAGGCAGATTCCCAGCGCGCGTGCGCCTTTCACAGCGATGCACAGCCTGGCGAGCCGATGAGCTAGCCGCCTGGCTCGATGCTCGTCCGCGCGCTTCACACATGCTGTTCGACAACGCGAAGTCGCAGCCGCCGGCCTGAGCTTTGAAATGAAATCGCCGCGGCGTCCTGCCAGACATTCCCGCGGCGAAAGGATCGAAACGTGGACATCATACAGTCTCGCCGCCGCAGGCTTCCACGGCAGCCGCTCGCGCACGCGGGCGGCCGAAGGTCGGACCGATGATCAACGACGAGTTGCCGTCGGACATCGAGCTGGAAAACGCGTATCGCGAGGGGAAAGGACGTCCGCCAATGTCCGCCGATGAAATCCGCACTGCAGAGGCCAGTGCTGGCGCGCTGCTGCTCGAGGACTTGTACACGTTCCTCGGTCGCTTCGTTGCCTACCCTTCAGAACACGCGCACGTCGCGCACGTGCTGTGGATCGCGCACACGCACCTGATGGACGTTTGGGAATCGACACCGCGTATCGCGTTCCTGTCGCCAGAGCCTGGATCCGGGAAAACGCGCGCGCTCGAGGTGTCTGAACTGCTGGTCCCGCGACCCGTCGAGGCGATCAACGCGACACCGGCGTACCTCTTTCGGCGCATTTCGGATAGTGACGGTCTACCGACAATCCTCTTCGATGAGATTGACACCCTGTTCGGCGCGAAGGCTCGCGAGCATGAAGAGATCCGCGGCGTGCTGAACGCGGGCCATCGCCGCGGCGCCGTGGCGGGCCGGTGTGTGATGAAGGGAAAGGACGTCGAGACCGAGGAGTTGCCAGCCTATTGCGCGGTTGCGGTGGCTGGCCTCGGCAACCTTCCCGACACGCTGCTGTCGCGATGCGTCGCCGTCAGAATGCGCCGCCGGGCGCCGACTGAGGAAATTGAGCCATTCCGCCGGAGAATCGCACTTGGGGAAGGGCACGAGCTCCGCGGCCGCCTTAGCGCCTGGGCGGACGCCATTCGGCCGACACTCGGAAATATTTGGCCAGCGATGCCAGACGGCATCGCCGATCGCGACGCAGACGTTTGGGAGGCGCTGCTGGCCGTTGCCGATGCTGCCGGTGGGCAATGGCCGACTCGTGCGCGTGTTGCGGCTGTTGAGCTCGTTGAGGATTGTAGAGCGAGCACGCCGAGTCTTGGGGTACGCCTGCTGGCCGATTTGCGACTGGTGTTTGGAGAGCGGCGCGTGATGTCTACGGCCGAAATCCTTTCTGCACTTTGCGAGCTCGAAGAAGCACCCTGGGCTGACCTGCGAGGCCGCCCACTGGATGCGCGCCACCTTGCGGGTTTATTGCGCCCCTACGGCATCCGTTCGAAGGCTGTTCGTGTCGGCAGCGCCACCCCGAATGGGTACGCCCGTGAGGATCTCCACGACTCATGGACGCGCTACCTGCTTCCTCCGGTCCGGCCCCAGAATGGCCAACATCCCCAACATGAGCAACGCATCGAGGGGAGTGTTGGTGATGTTGAGGATGTTGAGCGTCTAGGCGGGCCGATCCCAGAGAGCGCCGCTAACGGCGGGGCCCACTGTGGCCACTGCAAACACTTCAAGCGGGACACTGGCGAAAACGGCATCGGGACCTGCCTGCATTTCAATGTTGAGACCTGGCCGGAGCCTAACGCCAGCTGTAGCGGCTACGCTCAACTGCCCGGCGAAAGCGAATTAGTCCTGCGGAGCGAAGTCACCAGCGTTACCGTGGGGCACGTATAGGGCGAAGATCCAAAGGGGTATGTTGACCCTCTTGAGTCCGCTATTGAGCTTACGGGGAACGTAGAGCGTCGACTCTGGTCTTGTGGCACCGCGGGGCGGTCCGCGGCTGATCACAGCTGACGGCTGGCCGAGCTACGTCTCGATTGGTTTGTCCTTACCTTTCTGCCAGCTCTCGATCAGCCTCGCGTGAGAGCCTCTCCCACTCTTTCTGCTCCTTCCGGACGAGCTCCACCAGCTCCTTGAATCGTTCCGGGCAGACGAGTACGCCATTCTTATCCGGCGGCTCGGGGAATCTCCTCGGCGGATCGGTATCCCAAGCGAGCACCTCCCAGG
>Ga0180104_1000033_pt1 | contig 40834 bp, 41 predicted proteins | sample EasRiv730_16_1Da_FD_121791 | JGI IMG/M metagenome (GOLD analysis project Ga0180104, IMG submission 121791) | Soil microbial communities from meander-bound floodplain in the East River, Colorado, USA - East River metaG ERMLT730_16_1Da | ecosystem: Environmental > Terrestrial > Soil > Floodplain ... | reverse complement strand
TGATTCATCGAAATGACCAATAAGCCGTGTCCGGCACCGTATATCCCGAGGCAGCTTACACCCGCCATCGCGGGCACGTAGAGCGGCGGCTTGCGAATGTATTCTTTCTCGGCGTCGGAACGCGGATGCCTGATTCGTCCGTTGGGCGATGGTGGTGAGCCGCTCCGGATCCATCGTCCGGGTCCCCAAGCGCAACGCTGATGCCTACCGCCGAATGGCGCCGAAATCCAGCAAGGTCTGGCGCGAACACGGCGCGCTCGAATTCCGGGAAGGCATCGCCGACGACGTGAAACGTGGTCAGTACACCTCGTTCCCACGAAGCGTGAAGCTCAAGGCCAATAAAGTCGTGTGGTTTTCATGGATCGTGTACAAGTCTCGGAAGCACCGCGACCGAGTGAATGCCAAGGTGATGAAAGACCCGCCTCCTCGTTGCCATGATGGCCGGCAAAAGTCGATGCCGTTCGACGGCAAGCGCGTGATCTACGGCGGCTTCAAGGTCGACGTCAGCATGTAAGCTGAATAAGCCACATAAGCCGTGTCCGGCACCTTATTCGCTTCAATGGCGTTATGTGAGGCAGCGTACAGAGACCGATGAGACCGGATGGGAAAATTCGCTGCCCGACCATTCACCGCTAGAGGTGTCAATGAATCTCCATCTCTCGATCGGCCCGCTCGTTTCACTCGTCGCGGGCATCTTGATCCTCGTGGTTCCGCGACTATTGAGCTACATCGTCGCGTTCTACCTGATCGTCATCGGTTTGCTGGGGCTATTTGGCAGCGGCGCGCTTCAATAGATACACCTTGCGCTCGCGAAACAGGTCGTCGCTGCAACTGCCGCAGCGATGAAGAAGCTGAAGCATGAAGGCGAGTTGTTCAAAGCCGCGCTACTTGCTGCCATGAAGTACGCGGAGGGGCGTGGCGCGGTGGTGTTCGAGCCAACGGATTCGGCGAGCGACAAGCTCTTGTACGTCTACCGACTGCTGGTCCACGACAGGATCATCCAGCCGCTTCCAGAAGACCAGGTTGCCGAAGCCAGCATGAGGCACAAACTGGCCATCTGGTACTCAAAGCAGCTGCCGAAGGATCATCCACTCTTGAACTGAGGTTCAGCGTCTGGAATTGGCCAACAAGCCAATCCAGACACCGTTCCTCAGATACCGTTCCTCTCGGCTAGTGGACTGCCGCACGCATGCTCAACGCGGCAACCTTGGCATTGTCGATGGCGAAGTGGAGATCCATCTTGAAGGGATCAGCAAGTCCCGCCTTGGGGAAGTTGCCGTCCACCTTGGCGGTGACGATGGTCTTTCCGTCGCGGTAGACGACGTCGGTGACATCGAGGGTGACCTGGGCGCCGATATATCGGCGATCGCTCCACTCCTTGATTGCAGCGGCACCGCGATAGTCGTGTCCCTCGTCGGTGAGGACGGCGTCATCGGTGAAGCTGGCGAGAAACGCAGCAGTGTCATGGGCATTGGTTGCCTCGACGAGAGCGGCGATGGGCGGCGGTAGTTCCGTTGAGGCGGGCTCGGGTTGTTCCTTGGACATGGCATTCTCCGGGTGATCGTGCAAAGGCACCGTACAGGTCTGGAAAGCCGCCGTCTGTTCGCTGCTGAACATAGTAAAGAAAATCCCCGACACCTTTGCGATGCCGGGGATAAAGCGAGCCGCTTTTGAGTCGCGGCCTTTCAACGTTGTCGTACTTTACTCAGTCGGATCAATTGACCGAGACCGCGATGCGCTTGGCCTCGACTCGCGCCTGCTTGGGGATCTCAACCTCGAGCACGCCATTGGTGTAGCGCGCCTTGATCGAATCAGTTTTCGCGGAATCTGGCAGGGTAAAGCGGCGCAGGAACGTGCCGGTGAAGCACTCAATGTGTTCGAAGCCGTCGCTCTCCGAGCGCTCTTTCGTCGCTCGCACGCCACGAATTGTCAACAGGCCATCCTCGGCGGAGACATCAATGTCCTTCGCCTCGACGCCCGGCACATCCGCACGTACCAGAAACCTGTCGTTCTCTTCCTGAACATCGACCGCCGGTGTCCACGCTGTGCCATAGGTTACGACTGGCTCTGAAGCGCCCGACTTTCCGCGGAACACCTGTTCAAATTCGGGGTGCCAGCGATCAAGAAGGGACCAGGGTTGGTGACGCATGAGACTCATCATTTCGCTCTCCTTACAAACGCGAGACCATAATCAATCGAGCAAACTCCTTTGCTGTCACCCGATATTGGGGCGGATGGCGCGTTCTAAAGACCCGGCCTGACACTTGCGAGCGGGAATTTGTGGCTGACCGGCGGGCACAACTGAGCCGCGGCTGATCTCGAACGGGAGATTCCTAAACGAGACCTGAACGAGCGCATTCAGTGGGCGCTCAGTCGAGTGCAGTGATAGTGCAGCTGCGAAGTGTTTACCACGAGTCACAGGAGACTTCGATGAAACACACCGTCACTGCAGCCATCCTGATGTCGCTGATCGCGAGTTCGGTCGCCATGGCCGACTCACCGAAGGGCCACGATCACGACGATAGGCCAGATCGATACTCGAACGACTCATTCCGGGACGACCGACGTGACAATCGCTGGGACCAGCGCGATGAACGGCGTGATGATCGATGGGACCGCCGCGATGGCCGGCATGACAGGATCCGCGCCGGCCAGTACCACGATCCTCGGGGCTATCGCCCGCACTCCTGGCGCCGTGGCGAACGATTGCCGACAGCGTACTACGCACGGCCCTACGTGATTCGCGACTACCGCGAATGCCACCTGCGCCCGCCACCCCATGGAGCGCACTGGGTGCGCGTGAACGGCGACGTCGTGCTGGCGGCCATCGCCACCGGGATCGTTCTCGACGTCCTGTACAATCACTACTATTGAGACAGCAGCGGCCGTCCGGGCCGATCTGAAATGACTAGCGGCCGCCGTGGCGTGCGGCCGCTAGTCCTTCGTTTGCCCGCTGGGGTTCTTGAAGTATTCCTTTTCCAACAGCGCGACGGTGCGGTCGTAGAGGCCGTTGTAGCGCTCCTCGGTTTCCATCAGGAACTTCTTCAGGCCGGCGTCGGGCTCTTCCTCGGCCATGACATGGCACAGGTGGCGTTCGTGATTGATGCCGTTGGAAAACGAGATCAGCACCGTACGCTCGTATTCGCGGCCGCCGTGGCCGATGATTGGCGCGAAGTAGCGCGCGCGGTCTTTGCCGAGCGCCAGGCGCTTGCGTTTCTCCATTTCCGGCAACGGGTCGAGATCAATGCGCACGCCCGGGTAGTCCTTGGCAATTCGCTCCAGGTCATGTTTCAGTTCGCCGCCGAACTTGGCGATGGCGGTAACGATCTCGTCGACCTCGTCGGACTCCACTTTCACGTAGAGGATCAACCCGACGAGATCGAGATTGGAGGCGTCCCTGTACAGCAGGCTGTAGCCCTCGCTCAGCATCAAGCGCTGCTCGCTCAGTTCGGGCGCCTTCTCGCCATCGGCCTCAGCCTTGGCTGCCGTCTCGGGGGGAGACTTGGGATTAGTCCTCAGATTGGCGCAGCCCGCGGCGAACATGACAGGCACCAGCAGGGCGGTGAGTAACAGTTTCCAGATCATGACGATTCCTTCCGTATTGGGCGCTTGACGCCCCAACTCTTAACCCAGCTTCAGCCATTGTATCTGTTCGTCTGCGCACGCTCGGCAACAAGTGGCAGGTCTTCAGTAACGGCTCTGACGTCAGCGCGTCGACGAGAAGGATTACCTGACGGGTCTGAACCCGTTTGCCAGCATGGGAAGCCTGAAGGGATACGCAAGAGCAGTCGAAGAACGTGCGATTCCCGGGGGACTTGGCTTATGGCAACTGCCAGGCCAGGCACGTATTTCTACGTAGCACGATACGACTTCCTCTTAATGACCTTTGTGCTGGCTGCGTACACATTTTCAACAGTGCACGGACCGGTTGGGGCGAGGCCCCAAGGATAAGGTGCACCTGGCCCCCTGGCAGGGGACAAATGATCCGGGGTCCCGCCCATAGGAGAAGAGAGTTGCAGGCAACGCTGGCTCCAGGACTGGTGGGTACACGCACAGTGACCATCGACCGTCCACGAACGATCGATTTCCTGGGCGAGAGTCTGCGCGTTTACGCAACGCCGGAGCTCGTGCGGGATTTCGAGATCACGTGCCGGGAGTTGCTCCTCAAGCACTGCGATGCCAACGAGGATTCCGTTGGTACCGGCATCAGCGTCAGCCATGGCGGCGCATCCCTGCTCGGAATGAAGGCCGAAATCCGCGTGGAAGTCGCGGCCGTCACCGGCCGGCTCGTCAAATTTGCGCTGACTGCACGCGACGACATTGAAGTGATCTCCACCGGTGAACACACGCGAGCCGTCGTCGATGTCGAGAAGCTGCGCGCCAAGGTCGCCGCCAAGGCGGCCAAGGCAAAGGAGGCCTGACACCGCACGTGGCGTTGCGAAAACCCGCTCGAGCGTGTCATCGCGAATCATGTACAGAGAGTTCGAATTGAATCGGGGCTTGCCGCGCGGCGTTGAGGTCACAGGGTCATGGCCAGCGTGATCGGCCGCATAGCGCCCTGGCGCCAGACTGCCTGGGACTGGCGCGCCGCGGGCAATTTCATCGGCGGTGGCACCGGCACCGGAACGCTGCTGATCGCCACGGCCGTGGCGGGGCCCGCTTATCCAATCCTCACGCTGCTCGGAATGGGGATGGTCGGCGCGGGGCTCCTCTGCGTCTGGGCGGAGATCGGTCGACCCTGGAGGGCACTCAATGTCTTCCGCCACGCGCGAACTTCGTGGATGACGCGCGAAGCGCTGCTGGCTCCGTTCTTGTTCGCCGCGGGAATCGGCGCGCTCGCGTTCGGCGGACTGTCACTCGCGTGGATTACCGCAGCGCTTGCGCTCGCTTATCTCTACAGCCAGGCTCGCATGCTGCACGCCGGACGCGGCATCCCCGCTTGGCGGCTCGGACACGTGATACCGCTGATGCTGGTCACCGGGTGCACGGAAGGCGCCGGCCTGTGCGTCATGACGATGGCCCTGCTTTACCCACGCGCGATGCCGGCATGGCTGACGCTGCTGCTGGCGGCTCTGCTCGTCACTCGCCTATTGGTATTTGCAAGCTACCGCAGAGCGCTTGCGCGCACGGGCGCACCGGGCAAGGCGCTCGCGGTACTCAAGGACATCGGGCGACCGCTGGTCGTCCTCGACGTCGCTGCGGCGCTCGCCGTCATTATCGGCGCGCAGATGCGACCGATCGGCTGGCTCGTGGCGACTGCCGGGCTCCTTGCCGTGCTGGCCGGCTGGCTACTCAAGTTGACGATCGTGGTGGGTGCGGCCTTCAACCAGGGCTTCGCCGTGCCGCGGATGCCAGATCGGGGATTCGGGTCGATCCGTACGGCGGTGCAGCCGGGCTGGCAGGGGCCGACTTAGCCGGCGGCATTTCACGAACGGCGCGCAAGCGCGAGGAGGAAGCGAGCGATGTACGAAGTGCGGCTCCATGGCAGAGGTGGCCAGGGCACGGTGCTCGCCGCCACCATTCTCGCGACGGCGCTGATTGAGGAAGGCAAGTACGCAGTCGCCGTGCCTTCGTTCGGCTTCGAGCGCCGCGGCGCGCCGGTCGCCGCATTCCTGCGCACGGACGCGCGCGTGATCCGCCGCATGACCAATATTTACGAGCCGGATTGCATCGTCTGCATCGACCCCACCGTATCGCGTACGGTCAATATTTTCGAAGGCGTGAAGCCCGATGCCACGCTGGTACAGACGACCCACCACCCGTTTTCCGAGCTTGAGCTGCCGCCGGCGATTGCGACCGTCGGACTGTGCGACGCGGTGGCCATCGCGCTCGAGGTCTTCAAGAGAGCCATCACCAACACGATCATGCTGGGCGCGCTTGCGCGTACGACCGGCATGGTGTCCCTCGCAGCGCTGCGGCAGGCGCTCGAGGAGTCCGAGTTTCGCGATGCGGGCCTGGCGCAGAACCTGCGCGCCCTGCAGCGTGGCTACGATGAGACGAGCGTACATCACCTGGACAAGAGGGTCGCCGCTTGAAACGTCAGTCGAGGCCGCTCTTCGATGTGACACAGATCCCTGACGACCTGTGCCCGATCGCGACCAAGTTGAGCCCGATGCGGCCTGGCGACTGGCGCAGTCTGCGGCCCGTCGTGAACCGCGCGAAGTGCGTCAAGTGCTCCGTGTGCTGGCTCTACTGCCCCGTGCAGTGCATCGTCGAGAAGACGGCCTGGTTCGACGTGCAGCTCGATACCTGCAAGGGCTGCGGCATCTGCGCCGAGGAATGCCCGCAAGGGGCGATCACGATGATCGAGGAGGCCAGCTGATGTCCGCCGTACCGCAAGCCTTGCCGGCGCGCAAGCACCTCGCCTGCGACGGCAACGAGGCCGCTGCTCTCGCGGTCGCCCTGGCGCGGGTCGACATGGTCGCCGTGTACCCGATCACGCCGCAGTCCTCGCTGGTCGAATACCTGGCGAAGTTCATCGCCGACGGCCGGCTGCAGGCCGAGCTCGTCGATGTCGAGGGCGAACACAGTGTGCTCTCGGTACTGCATGGTGCGGCTCTCGCCGGCGCGCGCACCTATACCGCGAGCTGCGGACCCGGACTCGCGTTCATGTTCGAGCCGTACCTGCGCACACCCGGTTTGCGGCTGCCGATGGTGATGTCAATCGTGACCCGCGACACGCTCACCCCACAGAGCGTCTGGGGTGGACACCAGGATGCGATGTCGGTGCGCGAAGTGGGCTGGGTGCAGATGTATTGCGAGTCCGTACAGGAAGTTCTCGACACGGTCATCATGGCCTATCGCATCGCCGAAGACCGCCGCGTCATGCTGCCGGTGAACGTCTGTCACGACGGCAATTACCTCTCCTACGGGACCGCGCGCATCGAGCTGCCCGAGCAGTCGGAGGTCGATGCGTTCGTTGGGACGCCGGATGTGAACTGGCACGTCGCGCTCGATCCCGACCGGCCCATGGCGGTCGATCCCCTGACCGGCGGCGCCGGTGGACCCGGTCCGGCCATGTTCGTGCGCTACCGCAAGGGCCAGTGCGCCGGCATGCAGCACGCCCTGCAGGTCATCGGGGAAGTGCACGAGGAGTGGGGGCGACTCACCGGGCGCTACCACGCGCCACTCGTCGAAGCGTACCGCATGGACGGCGCCGAGTTCGCGATCATGACGCTCGGCTCGATGACCGGCGCCGGCAAGGATGCCGTGGACGAAGCGCGCGATCGCGGCCTGCGCGTCGGCCTCGTCAAGGTGAAAACATTCCGTCCGTTTCCGGTAGCGGCGGTCAGCGCCGCTCTCGGGCAGGTCAAGGCGGTCAGTGTCGTCGATCGCTCGGTCGACTTCGGCTGGAACTGCGGCCCGCTCTATCGCGAGACGCTGGGCGCGCTCTATCACGTTCAACCGCAGGTACCGTCGATGTCATTCATCGGCGGCCTTGCCGGCGCCGACATCACGCTGCAGCATTTCGCCCGCGTCATCGGCGAAACCGACGAGCTGAGGCGCGGCGCGCCGGCGGGGCGAACCGTGTGGCTCAACGAGAACGACTGATCGCAGCGGAGGCTCAGACCATGCACAGCAGCCACTACCTCATCGTCGGCGCAAGCCATGCCGGCCTGGCGGCGCTCGCGGCCATCCGTATGGCGGATGCGGACCGCGAGCTCACGATGGTGGCGAAGGACGACACGCTGCCGTACTCGCCCACAGTTCTGCCGTATGTGGTCTCGGGCTATTCCGACCCCGGGCGAGTCTTCCTGCGCGATGATCAGTATTTCAAGCGCGAGCGCGCGTCCTATCTGCGCGGTCGATCCGTGACACACATCGACACCGACGCGCACGTTGCGCAGCTGAGCGATGGCACGGAGATCGGGTACAAGAAGCTGCTGCTCGCGACCGGTGCGCGCCCGGCGGTGCCGGCAATTCCGGGACTCGGAAGCGTGACAGTGCATGTGCTGCGCACGCTCGACGATGCGTTGCGCCTGCGTGCGAGCCTGCCCTCGGTGCAGCGCGCCGTCGTGCTCGGTGCCGGCCTCGTGGGCATACATGCGGCGGAGAACCTGCGCAAAGGCGGAGTGAATGTCACGCTCATCGAGATTGAGCCGCAGGTCCTGCCCGGGTATTTCGACGCCGAGGCCGCCGCGATCATTGCGCAGGCGTTTGTTGACGCGGGCGTCGACGTTCGCCTCGGCGCTGAGGCCGTCGGCGTAACACCTGAGGGTGGCGGGTTCACGGTGCAGCTGGCAGACGGCAAGTCCCTGGCGGGCGATCTGCTGGTCGTGGGCACCGGCGTCACGCCGATCATGGATTATCTGCGCGACTCGCCCGTTGCCACGGATCGCGGCATCCTCGTTGACGACACGATGCGCACGAACGTGAGCGACGTGTGGGCGGCCGGCGACGTTGCGCAGGCGCGGGGCTTCTACAGCTGCGAGCCGATCTTGAATGGCATCCTGCCCTACGCGGTTGAGCAGGGACGCATCGCCGGCATGGCGATGGCGGAAGACCCGGCGCTCGAGACCTACCGGGGCGGCGTGCCGCTCAATACCTGTTCATTCTGGGGTCAGCACGCCATTTCCGTGGGCACCAACGCGGCGCCCGAGGGTGCCGAGGTCGTGACGCGCACGGATCCGGCACGGGGCCAGTACCTCAAGATCATTCTTCGCGACCATCGGTTGCAGGGAATCTTCGGCGTCAACGAGTTGTTCGACGCCGGCGTGATGTGGGAGCTCATCCTGAGGCGCATCGATCTCGGGCCGGTGCGAGAGAGTTTCCTTGAGCGGCCCAATGTGACGGCGCGGGCACTTATGTCCAGCACCTGGCGTTGAGGTAATCCGACTATGCCCGCCTACAACACCATCGCCTTCAAGCCCGACCGCTGCAACGGCTGCGGCGACTGCATGATCGCGTGCGCCCGCGCGAAGACCGGCTCCGACGACCCGCGCCGCTCCCGCATTCAGATCGCGCCTGGAGTGATCAATGGCGAATTTTCACTGGCGATGTGTCGCCAATGCGGCGATCCGAAATGCGTGGCGAACTGTCCCGCCGCCGCGCTCACGAAGAATTTCACGACGGGCGTGATCGACTGGGATTGCTCGAAGTGCGTGAATTGCCTGCTGTGCACGGTGGGCTGCGCCTACGGAGGAATCGTGTTCGATGAGGTCGCGCGGCACGTCATCAAGTGCGACCAGTGCGACGGCGATCCCGCGTGCGTGCGGGCCTGCAGCGACGGCGCGCTCAAGTACATCACGACCGCAAGTATCTACAACGAAGTCGGGGATCTTGAGGACCTGTTCGTGCCGGGCCTCGCCGGCTGCCAGGGCTGCAACACGGAGCTCCTCATCCGCCATGCGCTGCGCCGGGTAGGGCCGGATACCGTGGTCGCGGCACCACCCGGCTGCGTACCGGGCATGGGCACGGTTGGCTACAACGGGCAGACCGGCAGCAAGGTGCCGGTGTTCCACCCGCTGCTCACCAATACCGCGTCCATGCTCACCGGGATCAAGCGCCACTACAAGCGCAAGGGCCGCAACGTGACGGCGATGGCGCTCGCCGGCGACGGCGGCGCCTCGGACGTCGGCTTCCAGTCGCTTTCGGGTGCCGCCGAGCGCGGCGAGGAGATCCTGTTCATCGTCATCGACAACGAGGGATACATGAACACCGGCATGCAGCGCTCGAGCTGCACGCCGTTCGGCGCCTGGACCAGCACGACGCCAGTCGGGCGCGAGTCACGCGGCAAGACCCAGGACGCGAAGAACCTGCCGCTGCTCATGGTCGCGCATCGCTGCGCGTACGTGGCGACGGCCTCGACCGCATTCATGGAGGACCTTTATCACAAGCTCGACAAGGCGATTCAGGTGTCCAAGCGCGGCTTCGCCTTCCTGCATGTCTACTCACCGTGCACGACCGGCTGGCGCTTCCCATCGGAGAAAAACATCGAGGTTGCTCGTAAGGCCGTGGAGACGAATTTCGTCATGTTGTGGGAGTACGAGCCGGAAACGGGCCTGCGCCTCACGCATCCGGTGGACGATCCGCTGCCGGTCACCGACTACCTCAAGGTCATGGGAAAGTACCGGCATCTCTCGCCGGAGCAGATCGAGCACATCGAGCGACACATCGCCGAGAACATCAGGGTCATCAAACAGCAGATGTCCGGCGCAGGCGCGCCTGCGGGGTAACCATCCCGTGACCCGCTACGTCATGCTGGTCGACCTGGGTCGTTGCGTCGGCTGTCAGACCTGTACGGCTGCCTGCAAGCTCGCGAACGCAACGCCGCCCGGCGTGCAGTGGCGTCGCGTGCTCGACATCGAGAGCGGGGAGTTCCCCGACGTGCACCGCATGTTCGTCCCGGTGAGCTGCATGCACTGCGGTGATCCGCCCTGCATGTCAGTGTGTCCGACGCAGGCGACGTTCCAACGCGACGACGGCGTGGTCGGCATCAACTACGAACTGTGCATCGGCTGCGCATACTGCGCGGTCGCCTGTCCCTACCAGCAGCGTCACAAGACGCAGCGCGCCGAATTCGCTTACGGCGATGAACCGTCACCCGCGGAGGAGGTCAAGTTCGACCCCAAGCGAATCGGCGTGTCGACGAAATGCACTTTCTGCAGCGATCGCATCGACATCGCGAAGGAGCGCGGTCTGGTTCCGGGCGTCGATCCGGAAGTGACGCCCGCGTGCGTCAACTCCTGTATTGCCGGCGCGCTGCACTTTGGCGATCGCGATGATCCGTCGAGCAACGTGTCCAGGTTGCTGCTTGAGACCGTGCACTTTCGCATGCATGAGGAGCTCGGCACGGACCCGGGCATGTATTACATCGTCGGGCACAAGTAATGAGTCCCGTGGCGCACACCGGCACTACGTTCCAGCGCATCGAGACGGCGAGTCGCGATGAGTTGACCGCGCTGCAGCTGCGGCGTCTTAAGTCCTCGCTCCGGCACACTTATGACAACGTCGCCTACTATCGCGCGAAGTGCGAGCAGGCGGGCGTTCATCCCGACGATGTTACGGAGCTCGCGGATCTGGCGCGCTTTCCGTTCACGGCGAAGCACGATCTGCGCGACAACTACCCCTACGGCACGCTGGCCGTGCCCAGGGAGGCGGTCGTGCGCGTACACGCTTCGAGCGGTACGACCGGCAAGCCCACGGTGGCGCTGTACACCCGACGCGACGTGAAGTTGTGGGCCGCCCTGATGGCGCGCTCCATGTATGGCGCGGGGGTGCGGGAGTCCGACAAGGTACTGGTGTCGTTCGGTTATGGTCTGTTCACCGGCGGCCTCGGTGCCCACTACGGAGCCGAGCGCCTGGGTGCCGCGGTCATTCCGATAGGCGGCGGCAACACGGAGCGCCAGGTGCAGCTCATCCAGGATCTTGAGCCGAGCGTCGTGATGGTAACGCCGTCGTACATACTGGTGATCGCCGAGGAAATGATCCGTCAGGGTCTGGATCCGCGGCAATCTTCGGTGCGGATCAGCATGCACGGTGCGGAGCCGTGGACCGAAGCGCTGCGCGTCGAGATCGAGCAACGCTTCGATTGCGACGCTCTGGATCTTTATGGGCTCACCGAAGTCATCGGCCCGGGCGTGGCCGCGGAGTACTTGTCCACCAAGGACGGCTTGACGATCTGGGAAGATCACTTTTATCCCGAAATCATCGATCCCGACAACGGCAAGCCACTGCCCGACGGCCAGCTCGGGGAGCTCGTGCTCACGTCGCTCACCAAGGAAGCGATGCCGCTGATCCGCTACCGCACGCGCGACCTGACGCGTCTCTTGCCTGGATCGGCGAGCACCATGCGTCGTCTGGCGAAGATCACGGGCCGAACCGACGACATGCTGATCATCCGCGGCGTGAACGTCTTTCCATCGCAGATCGAGGAGCTCGCACTCGGCCGCGCGGAGTTGAGCCCCGTGTATCAGCTCAAGGTTTCCAAGGAGGGTCCGCTCGACAAGCTGGACGTCTACGTCGAGGCGCGGCTCGAAGCGATGGAGCGCATCGGCCGCGCGGGCATGGACAAGGTCGGCAACGAGCTGCGCCATCGCGTCAAATCGCAGATTGGAGTGTCCTGCGAGATACACGTTCTGGCACAGGGGGAGATTGAGCGCACCGTGGTCGGCAAGACCCGGCGGGTGATTGACGTCCGGCCGAAGCCGGATGCGGACCGCGGAGGCGTGACATGACGAGCGCGACGGATCAGGCGAAGTGGGTCCCGACCTACTGTTACAACTGCGTGGCAGGACCGGACCTGCTCGCGGTGAAAGTCGAGAACGGAATCGTCACCGACGTCGCACCGAACTTTCTGGCGCGCGACATTCACCCGGGAGACGGCAGGCCGTGCGTGAAGGCCTACGGCCTGATCCAGAAAACCTATTCGCCGCACCGGATCCTGACGCCGATGCGCCGTACCAATCCGAAGAAGGGCTTGAACGAGGATCCCGGTTTTGAGCCGATCAGCTGGGACGAGGCCCTGGATCTGGTAGCGGGGAAACTGCGCGCCCTGCGCGAGAAGGGAATCATCGATGAGCAGGGACTGCCACGGCTTGCGATCAGCCTGGGCCACGGCGGCACGCCCGCGTACTACATGGGCACGTTTCCCGCGTTCATGGCGGCCTGGGGTCTCGTGGACTTCAGTTTTGGCTCGGGCCAGGGCGTCAAATGCACGCACTCGGAGCACCTGTACGGCGAGTACTGGCACCGTGCGTTCACGGTGTCAGCCGATACGCCGCTGACGGAATACGACGTCTCGTTCGGGGCCAACGTCGAGGTCTCGGGTGGCGTCTGCGCGGTCGCTCGGCACGCCGACGCGCGGGCCCGCGGAATGAAACGGATCAGCATCGAGCCGCACCTCTCGGTCACGGCCGCAAGTTCAGCCGAGTGGATCCCGATCAAACCGAAGACCGACGGCGCCTTCATGTTTGCCATGATCCACGTGATGCTCCACGAGCGGCCGCGGGAGCACCTCGACCTGCCGTTTCTTCGGGACCGCACATCATCGCCTTACCTCGTAGGTCCGAAGGGTTATTACTTGCGCGATCCGGCGAGCTCGAAGCCTTTGCTCTGGGATACAAAGCGCGCGGCCGCGGTGCCTATCGACACGCCCGATACAACGCCCGCGCTCGAGGGCGAGTTCGTGGTGCCCGAGGCGGTCGAGGTCGGACCGGACCAGGAGCGCTGGACGCATCGCGATGTTGCCGCTCAGCCGGCGTTCGAGAAACTCCTCGCCCACGTCCGCTCCTACACGCCCGAGTGGGCGGAGACGGTCTGCGAGGTGCCGGCCGGGCGGATTCGCAGGATCGCCAATGAATACCTTGATCACGCGCACATCGGCGAGACGATCGAGATCGATGGTCAGCGGCTGCCGTTTCGCCCGGTAGCGGTGACCCTCGGAAAGACGGTCAGCAACGGCTGGGGTGCATACGACTGCGTCTGGGGACGCACGACGCTCGCGGTGCTGGTCGGCGCGCTGGAAGTCCCAGGCGGCACGGTCGGCACGACGGTGCGCATCAACCGGCCTCACGAGGATCGCCACAAGAGCGTCAGGCCGGGCGAAGACGGCTTCATGGTTCACGGCCTCAACCCCACCGATCCGGAGCGCTGGATCTCGCGTCCGAGCGGACGCAACGCTCATCGCACGCTCGTGCCGCTGGTTGGCAATGGTCCGTGGAGTCAGGCGCTCGGCCCGACGCATCTCGCCTGGATGTGGCAGCGGGAGGCGCCTGAGCACCTGATGAATCCCGCGTATCCGGAGGTGTGGATCACCTACCGCTTCAATCCGGCCATCGCGTTCTGGAATACGCGTCGGCTCGTCGAGACCATGGCGCGCTTCCCGTTCATGGTTTCGTTTGCGTACACGATCGACGAGACCAACTGGCTGGCCGATGTGCTGCTGCCCGAAGCGACGGATCTCGAGAGCCTGCAGCTGATACGTCTCGCCAACACCAAGTTCGTCGAGCAGTTCTGGGAACATGAGGGCTTCGCCCTGCGTCAGCCCGCCGTCGCGCCACGCGGCGAGAGCCGGGACTTCACCTGGATCGCGACCGAGCTGGCGCGCCGGGTGGGACTGCTCGAGCCCTACAATCACGCCATCAATCGCGGCGCGGGTACCGTTCCGCTCAAAGGTGAGGGCTACGACTATTCCCTCGATACGACGCGGGTTCATACCGTCGAGGAGGTCTGGGACGCGGCCTGCAAGGCCGGCACAGCGGAGCTGTCACGCGGCACCGATGTGCGCGACCTCGAGTGGTTCCGCGAGCGCGGCTTCTACGCCCGGCCGGCATCGCGGCGGCGTTGGTATCTGTACCCGACGCTCGCCGAGCAGGGCTTGCGCTTCGAGCTCCCGTACCAGGAGCGGCTGACGCGCACCGGGCGCGAGCTGGAGCGTCGCCTGCACGAGAAAGGCATCCACTGGTGGGACGAGCAACTGACCGAGTACCAGTTCCTGCCGGCCTGGCACGACCTGCCGAGTCGCTGGGAGCGAGCCCTCCTGCATCAGAACGTGCGGCCCGAAGACTTTCCGTTCTGGTTGCTCACGACCAAGAGCATGCAGTACCACGGGAGCGGCAACGCTTCCATCCAGCTCATGGACGAGGTGTCGCAAAATGTTCGCGGTCACCGCGGTGTGGTCATCAATACGCGAACCGCGCAGGGGCTCGGTATTGAGGACGGCGATCCAGTGGAGGTGCGATCGACGGTCGGCAGCACGCGCGGCCCCGCTATTCTGAGCCAGGGAATCCGACCGGACACGCTGCTCATCGTCGGGCAGTTCGATCACTGGGCCACACCCTATGCCAAGGACCTGCACGCACCGAGCCTCAACACCGTGGCGCCGATGTCGCTCGAGCTCACCGATTCCACGGGTTCCGGCGCCGATATCGTGCGGGTCGCCTTGCGAAAGGCGGCCTGATCAAGCGTCAGTTAGCAGAGTATCGCCCTGTGCTGATAGGCTCTTACACGGACGCATGCGCATCAAGCGCAGCCTCGATCCGAACAACCTACTGAACCCGAGCGTTGGACTGTTTCCAAAGGAATAGACGGAAAGAAAGATGACTGCAACACAGGCCTCAAAGGCACTCCTCGCCCGTTGGCCGGATGCGTGGCTGCTCGCTGGCGTGCGCACGCCGTTTGTTGATTACACGCAATCCTTGTCCGCGGTATCGCCAATTGATCTTGGAATCAAGGTGGCCCGGGAAGTTTTCGCACGATCAGGTGTCCCCGCGACCGACGTGGGGACCGTGATTGCCGGCTCAATGGCGCAGGCCAGCTTCGATGCTTACCTGCTGCCGCGCCACGTGGGTCTCTATTCTGGCGTCGGTACGGAAGTCCCGGCGCATCTCGTGCAACGCATTTGCGGCACGGGGTTCGAAGTCATCGCTCAGGCGGCGGATACGGTGTCACTACAGCGCGCTACGCTGGCCTTGTGCGTCGGCGCAGAGTCGATGAGCCGTAATCCCGTTGCGGCCTACACGCATCGCACGGGGTTTCGCCTGGGGCAGGTCGAGTTCAAGGACTTTCTGTGGGAAGCGCTGTCCGATACTGCTGTGGACCTCGGCATGGGAGAAACGGCGGAGAATCTCGCGCGACGTCACAACATCACGCGGGCGGAAGTTGACGCCTACGCGGTGCGCAGCTTCGAACGTGCTCTGGCAGCGCAGGCAAACGGTTTTCTCGCCGGCGAGATTTGTCCGGTCGGCACGGAGGTGTTCTCGGCTGAGGGTCTCAAGCCTCGGGGCATCAGGCTGAGCAGCAAGGCGCCGCCCGCGACCGTCGATACGCACCCGCGTCCAACACCGATTGATGTCCTGGAGAAGCTCAAACCCGCATTTGGCGGAGTGCAGACCGCAGGGAACAGCTCTGGGGTCGTCGATGGGGCAGGGGCGGTGCTCGTCAGCTCTGGAGACTATGCCAAGAAGGCGCGTAATGCGCCGCTTGCAAGGTTGGTGGCGTGCGCCACTGTTGGCGTCGCTCCCGACGTCATGGGCATCGGGCCGGTTGCCGCCATTCAGGCGTTGCTTTCAGCAACCGGTTTGCGGCTCGCGGATATTGATCGCATCGAAATCAATGAAGCTTTTGGCGCTCAGGTACTTGCTTGTGTGCGCGAGTTGGGACTCGATGAGAGCAAGCTCAACGTCAACGGTGGGGCCATCGCGATCGGCCATCCGCTGGCCGTGACCGGCGTCAGGCTGACGCTGACGCTGGCGCGCGAACTCCGTCGTGCCGGCCTGCGTCATGGCATCGCTTCGGCGTGCATCGGCGGCGGACAGGGCATGGCTGTTCTGATCGAAAACGCCTGAAGCGCTCGCGGTCAGGCGATCAGCGCATCCAGCGCCAGTACACCGCGTGCGTACACCCGCAGGGGATTGATCTCGATCTCTCCTATTTCCGGCTGATGATCGAGCACGGCTGCGAGGCTGACGATCGCCTTGGCGAGCGCGTCCCGGTCCGCCTTGGGGCTGCCGCGCCAGCCATCGAGGAGCGGCGAGGCGCGCAGCTCGTCGAGCATCTCGTGCGCCTCGGCGAGCGAGATCGGCGCGATCCGCGTCGCAGTATCTTTGATCGCCTCCGCAATGGTTCCGCCGATGCCGACCACGATGGTCGGGCCGAAGCTCGCATCGCGCACCGCGCCAACGATCAGTTCGAGCCCGGCAGGGGCCATGGCTTCGACCAGATAACGCCGTGCACTCTTGAGTGGAATCGCATCCAGCGCGTCGAGCGCTCGGTTCAGAGCCGCTTCGTCCGAGATATTCAGGTGCACGCCGCCCGCTTCGGTCTTGTGGCCGATCTCGGTCGACAGAATCTTCGCAACGACCGGTTTGTCGAGTGAACGGAAAGCGGCCACCGCTTCCTTACGGCTTGCGCAGGCGACTCGCTTCGGTGTCGCGATACCGATCGCTTCGAGCAGTTGCTTGGCCGCGTGCTCGTCAACGTTACCGGATACTTTGGCGACCGCTCTGAACGTCACCGCGCTCACGGGTTGTGCGACCTTCCATTGAGCAACGGCATCCTCCGACAACACGATGGCTGCTCGTGCCAGCTGCTCCGGTGACTCGGCGACGAACATTCCCTGCGCGCGCAGCGCGTCGACGGTGGCCCGGATTCCCGCTTCGGAGCCTCCTGTGCCGAATACTATTTCCTTGGGAGTGGCGCGCCTGACCAGCGGCAGAAAGTGTTCCGGCTGAACCGCGCCTCCCCGCTCGGGCAGTGCGAAGACGATGACTGCATCGATCTGATCATCGGCGGCGATTGCACTCAGCACGTCCGGAAAGGTGGCACCGGGTCTCGCGGTATCGACCGGGTTCTTGATGTAGGTCATCGGCGGTACCAGACCGCTGATGCGCGTGACCGTTGCCTCGCGGAGCGTCGGAACGGAAACGTCCGCGGACTTCAGCCAGTCCAGCATGATGATTCCCGCCCCGCCCTGACCCGTCAGTACGCCGAATCCAGGCTGGCGCTTGGGCGGCAGCCGATGCAGGGAAAGCACGACCGCCGCGGCGGCCAGATCTTCAGTCGAGCTCACGGTCACCGCGCCGGCCTGGCGCAACGCGTTGAGCTTGAGGTCATAGGAGCCGACGAGGTTGCCGGTGTGGGACTTGGCGAACTCGCCGATATCTTCGCGCCCGACGATCAACACGACGACCGGCTTGTGGGGCGTGACGCGCCGTAAAGCATCGTACAGCCGCCGGCCTTGCGGTATGCCTTCCAGATGCACTGCAATCGCCCGGGTTCCAGCGTCCTGCGCCAGAAACTCCAGGGCGTCGGTCGCATCGATGTCGATCGCATTGCCCACGCCGATGGCGCAGGAAACGCCGCTGCCGAGATTGCCCACGAAGTAGCTGACGAGGAAATTGATGCCGCTGCTCTGCGCGACCACGGCGACGTTGCCTGCCCGCAGGTGCTCCGTGCCGGAAGCAAAACTCGCCGTGAGCGATGCATGCATGTTCACGAATCCGGCAGTATTGGGCCCCAGCAGGCGAAAACTTGAGCCCTCACACAGGGTCTTCAGCTGGTCCTGGATCGCCGCGCCCTCCGGGCCGGATTCGGCGAAGCCGCCGCTGATGATGAGGCCGCCGCCGCAGCCGCATTTGATGGCCTCGCTCACCGCCTCGACACAGGTGGTCGCAGGCACGGCGAAAATCACCAGATCGACGGGTTTACCGACCGCCGCGAGCGAGGGATACGTCTTGTAGCCGAGAATCTCCGCCGCCCTGGGATTGACCAGGATGATCTCACCGGGAAATCCCTCCAGCGCGTGTATGGCCTGATAGCCGACCTTTTCGGGTGAGCTCGAAGCGCCGACGATGGCGACCGATCGTGGCGCGAACAGGCGCTTCAGATTGGTGTGTCGATCAACCGTGTCGGAAGTCGTGCGTGCGGGATCGGCGCTATTCGGCATGAGTCACTCTCGGATCTTGTTAACCGTCCGTAACGAACCATGGGGGAAACCGTTTGTACTTCCTATACCCCCGATGACTCCGGGCGCAGACAGATGCTACGACACTGGGATCCGTTTCTGCGGGTCGACGAACGGCAGGGCCGTGACCGTCGCCTTGCGCCGTCCCCACTCGCTGGCTACATTCACTGCGGTGCCTGGTACGGCGAGTGGGCTCGGGAGCCAGCAGTAGCCAATATTCTTCTTGAGCCTGGGGGAGTAGATAGCCGAGGTCACTTGTCCGACCTGTCGGCCCTCAGCCTGTGCCGGCCACTTTGTGAAGTTCAGTGCCGGGAACGGGTCGCCGTCCAACTCGACGCCCACGATCCGGCGCTCGGCGCCGCGGTCGCGAATACGCCGAAGGGCCTCCATCGCCACGCATTCGCCCGTCATGTCGAAATCCACCAGCCGTTCGAGCCCGAGTTCAAGCGGGTTGTTCTCGTACGTCATGTCGGCGCCCCAGTTGAAGATCCCGCCTTCGATCCGGCGGATGTCGCTGGGACCTGTGGGACGTATGTTGTACGGCGCGCCGGCCTTAAGAATCCTCTCCCACAGCTCGGTCCCGCGCGACGGGTCGAGCAGATAGACCTCGTAGCCGATCTCGGAGGTCCAGCCGGTCCGCGTGACGATGACAGGAATCCCGTCGACCTTGGCCTCGCGGAAAAAGTAGTACTTGAGGTCGAGGATCTCGTCCCCGAAGAGTGCCCGCACCACGTCGCGGGCCTTTGGCCCCTGGATCTGCAAGGGGTGGGCTTCCGCCTCCCGAAGCTCGACGTCGAGGCCGGTCCTGGCCACGAGCCCTTTGGCGTAGAACAAAGCGTCGCTTGACGCTAGCGCGAACCAGAACCGGTTCTCGCTCATCCGGGTCATTACGGGGTCGTTCAAGATGCCGCCATCGGCCGCGCAGATGAGCACGTACTTCGCCTGGCCCACCGCGCAGGTGGACAAGTCTCGAGGGGTCATCAGCTGGGCCAACCGCAACCCATCTCTGCCCGATACCTCAAGGCATCGCTCCACTGCCACGTCCCAGAGCGTCACGTGTTTCAGCAGGTGCCAGTACTCGCTCTCGAAGTCGTCGTAGTGCGTGGGGAAGAGCATGTGGTTGTAGACGGTATATCCGCGAGGGCCGTGACGCTGCTCGGCCTCGTAGAACGGCGAGCGGCGCAGGCGGGCTCCTCGCTGGACCAAGCTCATGTCGAATGGCGGCATTAGCGCACTCCTTCCAAGTTTTGGCAGATGTACCAGAAGCGAGGGCACGAAGTCACCCGGCCTGGTCGCTCCCTCGCGAGATCAAGTCTACTGCGTTCTACTTTTTCTTAAGCCAGCATCAGACTTTGCGTTTGTTCGCCCGCCCACGCTGATTCACAGTAGCGCCATCGTAAATGGGCTCGTTGCCGCGCTGTCGGGCGCGAGCCGACACTGGAGAGGTGGACCATGAAATCCTCTGAATTCAAGCTGAGCAGCCCGGCGATTGTCGCCGCGCTCGTGGCGGTGGCCGCAATAGCGGCCTTCGATTCGCGTTCGCCAAGACTGGCGGAGAGTGTGCCGACGGCGACGTTCTCTGAAATCCCAGCGCCGAGCGGTGAAGTCCCGTTCATCGGTGAGCTGACAGTCACCGCGAGCCGCAACTGATCACGATCAAGAAGGGGACGGGCGTGCGCGCGTCAATGGACTCGAGATTCCCATTCTACTGAGGCGATACCGATCCGCGGGCGCAGGCGGTGGCGCGACCCAGCAGCAGCTCGCGCTCGCGGGCGTTGCGCGTGAGAGACGCCGCGCGCTCGAATTCGGCTCGGGCTTCGTCCAGGCGGCCCAGCTTGGCGAGGAAGTCGCCACGGACGCTCGGCAGGAGATGGTAGCTCTTCAGCGACGGCTCAGACGTGAGCGCGTCGACTAGTTCGAGACCCGCGGCCGGACCGAATGCCATCGTGACTGCAACCGCGCGATTGAGCTCGACGATGGGGGAGGGCGTGAGCTGGGCAAGGGCGCCGTAAAGCACAACGATACGCGCCCAATCCGTCTCTGCTGCAGTCCGCGCGCGTGCGTGACAGGCAGCGATTGCGCTTTGCAATGCGTAGGGTCCAAGCGTCCCGCCCAGGGCTTCTGCACGTTCCAATGCGGCCAGACCGCGGCGAATGAGGAGTTGATCCCAGCGCGTGCGGTCCTGATCGAGCAGCAGGACGGGCTCTCCCGACGGACCGGTTCGCGCCGCGGAGCGTGACGCCTGAATCTCCATCAGCGCGACCAGGCCGTGGACTTCCGGCTCCGCCGGAGCGAGCTCTGCCAGAATGCGGCCGAGTCGCAGCGCATCCTCGCAAAGCGCAGGGCGCATCCAATCGTCACCCGCGGTCGCTGCGTATCCTTCATTGAAGATGAGGTAGATGACTTCGAGCACAGACGCCAAACGTGCGGCGAGATCAGGTCCGCGTGGGACTTCGTAGGGTACGTGCGTCTCCGCGAGGGTGCGTTTGGCGCGGACGATTCGCTGGGCAATGGTCCGTTCCGGAACGAGGAACGCACGGGCGATCTCCTCGGTCGTCAGGCCGCCGAGCAGGCGGAGCGTGAGTGCAGCACGCGCTTCGGAAGAAAGTACCGGGTGACAGGCGGTGAAGATGAGGCGCAGGAGGTCGTCCCCCACGTCATCGTCGATGTCATCGATGATCTGGGCCTCGAGATGAGCCGCGTCGAATGCCTGTTGGTCTTCGAGCTCAAGTCCAAGCTCTTCGTGCTTGCGCTCGAAGAGCTTGTTGCGTCGCAGGCGGTCGATCGCGCGATGTTTCGCAGTGGCCATGAGCCAGGCTCCCGGGTTGTTCGGGATGCCGGACTCCGGCCACTGTTCGAGCGCTGCGACGAGCGCGTCCTGCGCGAGCTCCTCCGCGATTCCGACGTCGCGCACGATCCGCGCCAGGCCGGCGATGAGCTTCGCCGACTCGATTCGCCAGACCGCGTCGATCGCGCGATGTGCGTCGGTCACCGTCACGGTGACCGATCACACCATCATCGAATTGCCGGTGCAAGATCGAGTGAAGCCTCGACGATCTCAACTCAGGCAGAGAAGAACGCCACCAACGTGGGCGTGAGGACTTCCGGCTTGACGTTGTGCGTCTGGTCTCTGAGCGTACGGCGCTGCGCCCTGGGGAGGGCTTCCGCGACGGCTTGCACCGCGCGGCGCAGCCGCACATCGGTCTTCTCGCCGTCAAGCGCGAGCGTGGGTATCGTGACGGACGACAGGCGCCGCATCGGCAACGAATAATCCCCCATGACGGCGGCGTCGTACGGAAGCGTGTGCGCCACGGCCTTGAGCTTCGACCACACGCCCGGCATCAACCGCATGAGAGCAACAACGATAGCGGGAATGCCCACCATCTTCCTCATGAAGTACGTGACTGCGTCGCCCCGGCGGTCCGCCTCGATCAGCTGATTGAGCTGCACTTCGTGACCCGCCGCCGCATGGCGGCCGCCATCGTCGATCATGAACGGCGGCTCGTACGCCGCGAGTTTCGTGATGGTGAGCCCGCTGGCCGCCGCTTCGAGAGCCAGCGCGGCACCGGAGGACAAGCCCAGCACGAACGCAGATCCGCCGGCCTCCTTGATCAAGGCAGCGATATCTTCGACCTCGCGCTCTTTGGCATACGGCTTCGTGTCGCCACTGTCGCCGCGACCGCGTCGGTCGTACGTGAACACGGTGAAATGTTGCGCCAGCAACGCCGCGAGTTTCGGCATCGGTCCGAACGATCGGCTGCACAACGCGCCATCGACCAGGATGAGGGGTTTTCCGTGGCCCAATCGATCGAACGCGATCGCGGTACCATCTCTTGAAAGCACTTTGCTCATCAGGCGGCGCTCACTTTTTCGTCGCGGCTTCCAATTCACGGAAGCGTTCGACCGCTTCACTGGAACCGAAATCCTCCAGCTCGAACAGCTGGCGAACTTCGATCTCGCCTTCCTTGCCGTCGAGGGCGGGGTTGGGGAAGCGCCGGGTCCATTCGAGCGCCTCTTGCCGCGACTTCACCTGGATAAGCGTGTACCCGGCGATGATCTCTTTCGCCTCGGTAAATGGCCCGTCAACCACGGTGCGCTTCTGTCCGGAGTACTTGATGCGCCAGCCCATCGAGCTCGCCCGCAGCCCGGAGGCATCGAGCAGGGCGCCGGCCTTCTGCAGTTCCTCGTGGTACTTCACCATCTCGCCCATGATTTTCTCGTGCGGCATGACGCCCGCTTCCGAGTCCTTGGTCGCCTTCACAATGATCATGAATCGCATATCTATGACTCCTGCCGGTTTTCTGTTGCGACAATTGCCTTGAGTTCCATCAATGTCGGGTTCTGTTGTTACGTCGAACGAGCGCGCGCGAGATCGACACGCCGAACCAATTCTTTTTCGCGGCGTTGCCATCGTCCGCTTATGCCAGCGGAATCAACAACTTCTGAAGCGCTAGATCGAATCAGCCCGCTCAAGCCCGTACACGACGATCTTCGCCGTCGACTTCGGCGCCGGCCAGATGGGCGAACTCATTCCATAGGTCACGGCAAGTCGCTGTCGCCCCCTGATCTCGTAACTGATGATGCCGCCGCCGAGCGCTCCGTCGAGTTTGCTTTTCCATCGCTCGCGACCGTCGTCGGCATCGAGCGCACACAGGTTTCCGTTCACGTCGCCGAAGAACACGAGTCCGCCTCCTGTCGGCGTGACGGCGGCCAGGATCGGTGCGGGTGACGCGAATTTCCAGCGGATCTTGCCCGAGTCGGCGTCTGTCGCCGTGAGCCAGCCGCGCGACTTCTCCGTCGCATCCATCTTGCCGAAGAGGTTTTCGTCGCCCGCTCCGCTCCACGGTTGACCCACCGAGGCACTTTTCACCTTGGCATCGGGGGCAATGCGCACGGTCGCGCACCAGTCGACGGAGCCGGTGTACACGAGATTGTTCGCGGGACTGTACGCCGGCCCATTCCACTCCGAGCCGCCCTGTGTGCCGGGGCAGAATCGCGTGCCTGCGGGCGTCAGCGGCACTTCTGCGTTTGCGATCGTCGTGACTGCCGCGCGATAGAGCCGCTTACCCGAATTCAGATCGTAGCCGTAGAGGTGACCGTCCTTCGGCGCCACGAACATGCGTTGCTTGCCGCTCCTGGTGGTGGCCAGAACGGGTGCGGCCGACACGTCCCAGTCGTGGAAGTCTCTGGGCGTGATGACGAAATGAGCACGATAGGCGCCCGTTTTCGCGTCGAGCACGACAATGGAGTTCGTGTAGAGATTCTCGCCGGGCCGCAAGCGGGTCACGAAGTCAGGTGCGGGATTGCCACCTGGTACATACAGCAGTCCCGTTTTCGGATCGAGCGTGTAAGAAGTCCACGTCGCTCCACCGGCGATCGGTACGTCGGCCTCGTTACCCCACGATGCCGCGCGTGCCGTCTCATGCGGCTTCGCCTCGGAATCGCGTGGCTCGACTTTGCCGCGCGGATGCTCGCGTGGGACCAGATAGAATTCCCATGCGATCTTGCCGCTGGCTGCATGGAGCGCATACATGCGGCCCTTCACGTCGTAGTTGTCTCCGCCCGCGTTGCCGACGAACACCAGCCCGGCCCACGCAATTGGCGCCGCCGGAACACTCTCTCCTTTCGCCGGATCAGCAATGCGCTGCTCCCAGATTCGTTTGCCGTCGCGCGCGTCGTAGGCAACCACGCGTCCGTCCTGCAGACCGCGAAACAGCCGCCCATCCGCAAGCGCGACACCCCGATTGACCTTGATAAAGCTCGGTGCGACCTCCTCGTGCACGCGCCAGCGTTCTTTGCAATTCTCTGCATCGAGGGCAAACGTATCCATCTCGGTCGTCGCATAGAGCGTGCCATTCACGACGATCGGACCGGTTTGAAATACGGTCTCGATGCCCGTGTCGTACGTGCACAGCTTCCCCAAGGCGTTGACGTTCGTCCGCGTGATCTGGTCGAGCGGCACGAACCGCTCCGAAGTCAACGTGCGGTTGTAGCTCGGCCAATCTTCGTCGGCGGCCGAGGCGAAAGTGCTGATCACAAGCGCCAGGGACAGGATTGCGAGCGGAATAGTGCGCATGGGTATCTCCAGCGACGCTGCTTCAGAACACCGTACTGCATGCCAGCAGAATGCGCGTGGCTTGTTGCAATTCTCGCCGCGAGCGATTGCTCTGTCCAACGATGGACTGCTCACGCGGCTTTCATTCGATTCTCACGGGTCGTTGATCCCGTCCGCTCCGCTGTAGCAGCACGATCCAGATTCCACCCAGGGTTGCGGCCGAAGCCAGCAGCATGCGTGGCGTGATCTGTTCGGACAGGAGGAGGGCGCCACCGCAGGCGGCGATCATCGGGACGGATAGCTGCACCACCGCGGCATGCGTGGCCGCGATGCGACGGAGCGCCGCGTACCAGATGACGTAGCCAAGCCCCGACGTGATGGCTCCTGAGATTGCCGCGAGGGTGAAACCTCGCCAGGATCCGTGAAAGCTGTTCATGAAAAGCAGGCTGGCCGGAATCGCAAGCGGGACTGCGTAGATGAAATTGTTGGCGGTGGACTCGACCGGATCGGCGACCCCGCGACCGAGCAACGAATAGAGTCCCCAGGCGATCCCAGCGATGGCCATGAGGAGCGCACCGACGGGATCCGGGGCTGTCAATCCCGGCGAAACCAGGTAGACCAAGCCAAAAAGTGCGAGCGCAAGGCCTGCCCATGACAACAACGGGAATCGTTCGCCACCGCTCAATGCGACGATGAACATCGTGAGTTGAACCGCGCCGAACAGGATTAATGCGCCCGTGCCGGCACTGAGCGTGAGATAGGCGAAGGAAAAGAATGCCATATAGGCGAACAGCATCGTGGCCGCGCGCCAGTCTGCCCGGGCACGGCCTCGTGTTCGCCATCGGGGCGCAGCGATCAGAGCCAGGGTCACCGCGCCCGCGATGAGCCTGACCGTCGTGAAGCTCGCCGCATCGATGAGTTCTCCGCCCAGTGCCAGCCGGCACAGCAGGGAATTGGCTGCAAACGCGAGCATCGCGAGAAGCGTTAGCACTCAGGTAGCCTGATCGGTAGTGGCAGGGTCAAAGCTCACCGCGAGAGTGTCGACGACGTAAAGGAGTACGTCCACCGTGAGGTCCGATTGCCGTGTTCTCAATTGCACGAGGCCCTATGTTACAAATTGGATATGGAAGAACGAACCAAGCGCCAATTGCGCGTCATGGCGATTCTTGTTGGCGTGAGCGGAGGCGCCGGCATCGCCTACCTGCTGTTCCTCAACGAAGCCGCCACGATCAGCCAGGCCATGAGGTTTGCGGCGCAGGGCGCAATCATCGCATTGGCGGTCTTCGGGTTCGAAACTCTCGTCGCCCAGGGAGCGCTCAGCGAGCCTCTGCGACGCGCGCCCTTCGCGGTGGTGTTTATCGCAAAGGCGCTGATCACTACCGCCCTGATCGTGATGGCCTACGGCATCGGCGGGTTTATTCTGTTCCCTGACCGTTTTGCCGGCCAGGCACCCCTTCTGGACCTCGCCAGAGACACGGGATTTGCGCTCAGCGTGGCCGTGGTGCTGCAGTTCTTTGTCATGGTTCGCACCATTGTTGGGGGACGTGTCCTCACCAACATCATCCTCGGCCGCTATCACAAGCCGCTCAGTGAAGAGCGGATCTTCATGTTCCTCGACGTGAGTGGTTCAACGGCGCTGGCCCAGAGACTTGGTGGCACCGGCGCCTATTCGATGATTTCGCGCTTCTTCTTCGATGTGGCGCAAGAGACGATCCGCTTCGGTGGAGAAACTCACGAATACATCGGCGATGAGGTGGTCGTCACCTGGCCGATGGAGAGCCTGTCCAGGAATGCCCGTTGCCTGCAGTGCTATTTTTCCATCTGTGACCGGATGGCGGTCAAAGCTCCGCTCTATGAACGGGACTTCGGCCTGGCTCCCCTGTTTCGCGTCGGTCTGCACGGCGGGCCGATCGTCGCGGGCGAATGCGGCGACGACAAGCGTGAGATCGGCTATTTCGGAGACACCATCAACACGGCTGCGCGTATCCAGGAGGCGTGCAAGGAATTCCAGCGTCCGCTGCTCGTATCCGGCGAGCTCTTGCGCCGGATGGACTTGCAGCCGGCGTACTCCGCAATCAGCCTGGGCAAAGTGAGGCTGCGCGGTCGTGCGGAGGAAATCGAGCTCTTCGCCGTCGAGCGCTGAAGCAGCAGAGCATCCACGCAGCCTGAAATAGATAGTATGCTCATGGCCCGATGGATAGCGGCGAAACACCCCGGGGAATCAAGGTCATGACCAGAGTTGCAACGGGCGGGCGCCTCGCGGCGATCGCGACCGTCATCAGTGTGATGGGCAGTGCTCCGGCCGCCGCACAGGTCCAAACGGATCCGCTGGGCGCCATCCAGCTGCCAGCGCAGCCCGGGCCGCATTGGGTGTGGGTGAACGACGTTGTCTTCCATCACATGGTGGACGGCAAGACATTCCTGCTCGACGGCGACAGCGGCCGCATGCTCGGGATGCTCAGCACCGGATTCGGTTACAACGGAATCGTGCTGGGGAAAGGCGGTTCGCAGCTCCTGTCACCCGAGACTTATTTCTCGCGCGGCACGCGCGGCACGCGCACCGACGTGGTCACGTTCTACGATGGCCGAAAGCTCAGCCCGATCGCGGAGGTCTCAATCCCTGCCAAGCGGGCAAGCAGCATGCCCATGCTGGCGAATGCTCCGCTGACGGACGACTCTCGATATCTGCTGATCTACAACTTCACGCCGGCGCAGTCGGTCAGCGTGGTGGATGTCACCGCGCGCAAGTTTGTCGGCGAGTTGGAGATTCCAGGTTGTGCGCTCGTCTATCCCACGGGACCGCGTGCGTTCTTCTCGTTGTGCGGAGATGGCGCGGCACTGCAGATACGCCTTGACGATTCCGGTCGGGTTGTGTCCAGGAACCGGACGGCTAAGCTGGTCGATCCCGTCGATGACCCGGTGACCGAAAAGGCAGTGCGCGATGGAACTGGCTGGATCTTCGTGACCTTCTCCGGCAACGTCGTGCGGATCGACGCAGCAGCCTCCGTGCTGCAGGCACAGGCCGCGTGGTCGCTGCTGGATGCCGCCGACCGCAAGGATTCATGGCGACCCGGCGGGCTGCAACACCTGGCGCTGCATGGACCAACGCGGCGAATGTACAGCCTGATGCACGTCGGAGGGCAGGACTCGCACAAGGATCCGGGAACGGAAGTGTGGGTCTATGACCTCGGCGGCCAGAAGCGCGTCCAGCGAATCGCGCTCAAGGACCCGGCGACGTCCATCGCAGTCACCAGCGATGCCAAACCTCTGCTGTTTGCCGTTTTCATCGGAGCGTCCAAAGTCGACGTTTACGATGCCCTCTCGGGTCGGTTCCTGCGTTCGATCAGCGAGATCGGCTTTTCACCGACGACGCTGGTGACCTACTGAGACGGCAGGCGTGACACTCATCGATCCAGCGATTTCGTGGACGCTCGCACTGAGCGTTGCCGTCCTGTTCGGTGCCGCCGCCAGCCACAAGCTGCGCGACTGGAAACAATTCCGGGACGTCGTGCTTAACTACAAGCTGCTGCCCGACGCGGTGGTTCCGCTCGCGGCGATAGCATTGATCGCGCTCGAATGCGCCGCCGCCATTTTCGTCCTCATTGTCGCCACACGATCAATCGGCGCGATCTTGTCGGCGGGCATCCTTGCCACCTACGCCGTTGCAATGGCTGTCAATCTGCGTCGCGGGCGCGTCAACCTCGATTGTGGCTGCCTTGGAATCGGTCGGCGGCAACCGGTTCGCTGGTGGATGGTCGGCCGTAACCTTGCGATGGCGGTGCTGGCCCTGATCGCTGGTCTGCCGATGGCATCGCGCGAGCTGACTGCGCTCGATGGCGTCACGATCATTGGCGCGACGCTCAGCCTTGCGTTCCTGTACACGGCTCAGAGTCTGCTCGGCGCCGCGCCCCGTTCGGTGTTGGAGTAGTGCATGTCGATAGCGGGATGGATTGCAATCGCGGGTCTGTGGGTGGTCGTCGTGTGCCTGGCGCTCATCGTGCTCGCCCTCGCCAGGCAGATTGGCGTACTGCACGAGCGCGTGCAGCCGGTGGGCGCACTCAAGTTTGCGGGTGGCCTGAGTGCAGGCCAACCCGCTCCCGTCGTCGAAGTCATTGACATGAACGGCACACCACGACGCATCGGTGCGGCGCATTCGCACGGGCACGATACGCTGGTGGTCTTCATGTCGACGTCCTGCCCGGTGTGCAAGTCACTTCTGCCGTCGCTGCGCTCCATTCGGCGGCGCGAGCGGCCTCGCGTGGAGGTGGTGCTGGCAAGCGACGGGCCGCGGCTCGAGCACGCGGAATTCATCGCTGCGGAAGCGCTTCAGGAATTCATTTACGTGCTCTCGGAGCCTCTTGGCCTCACTTACGGCGCAGGCCGCCTGCCGTATGCCGTATTGCTCGATGGTGCCGGAATCGTCCGCGCGAGCGGCCTGGTCAATTCGCGGGAGCAGCTCGATAGTTTGTTCGAAGCCAAAGAGCGAGGCGTCGCTTCGCTGCAGGAATTCCTGGAGGCAGCGCCGCGCGAAGTCGCGTAGCAGCAGCACGCACCGAGGGGACTGCGATGGATCAATACGATTCACTGGTCGAACGCCTGAGTCGATCGCTTGCAAAGACGGCCTCGCGCCGCAGTGTGTTGCGCAGGATCGGCACGATTCTGCTGGGGGCAGCGACTTTGCCGCTGCTCCCTGTTGCGCGTGGGCAGGCGGGCGTGAAGGAGCAGGGCGATTCCACGACCTGCGAGTACTGGCGCTATTGCGCGATCGACGGGTTCCTGTGCGCGTGCTGCGGCGGATCGGTCACGAGTTGCCCTCCCGGCACTGAGCCGGCGCCGATTACGTGGGTGGGGACCTGCCGGAATGCAACTGACGCCAAGGAATACATCATCTCTTACAACGATTGCTGCGGAAAAAGCTCGTGCGGACGATGCCTTTGCAACCGCAATGAGGGCGACCGGCCGCTCTATCGCCCGAATCTCGCCAATGACTACAACTGGTGCGTCGGCAGCAAGTCCAATATTCCCTATCACTGCACCGTCTCGCGCATCGTCGGCGTGGCTGACAAGAAATAGCAACTTGTGCGCGCGCTCGTCCTGATTGTCGCTCTGTTTGCAAGCGCTGCGGCGCAGGCCGACGACGCGCGCCTTGCGAGGCAGAACTATCAACTGCAATGCATGGGCTGTCACGGCGAGGCTGGCGCGGGGCTCGAAGGGCGGGTGCCGTCGTTGCGTGGCACGCTGGCGAAAATCTCCAGCGCGCCGCAAGGGCGCGACTACGTGCTGCGCGTCCCTGGAGTGACACAGTCGATGCTGTCAGCCGCGGAGGTGGCCGCGGTGCTCAACTGGGCACTCTATGAGTTCAGCGGTACCGATGCGGCAAGACGCATAAAGCCTTTCACGGCTGCGGAAGTTGCGCAGTCGCGAAGCCGGCCGCTCGTTGAGGTCGGCCCGGTTCGCGCCCAGGTGCTGCGCGAAACCGAGTGATCAGCCCTCGAGATCCTGTTCAGCCGTTCGAATCGCCTCGGCAATCAAGTGGACCGACTGCACCTGAGCGCTGAGGGCGAGGCAAAGTTTGGCGAGGAACAACGATTCATCGGTGCGTCCGACGCGATCGATTGCGGTCGCGATCAAGTCGTAGGCCTGCACAAGCTCGGGCTCGGATAGCGTGTTGTGCATGTGAATCAGTGTCCTAGCGACTGCATGAAGGCATGGCGGACTTCATCGGGGACGATCTGCCGCCAGCGAGCGGCAACGTGACGGTCGGGGCGGACGAGATAGAACGTGCCATCCGTCGCGCCGTACGCGGCAAATGTCCCGGCTGCTGCCGCGAGTGGAGTACCGCGCTCGTGTCGCGAAATGACGATCGGTGCAAAGGCCTCGCTACCCACCGCCAGATCCCGAAACAAGTTCTGCACTCCGGGCGGTAGCTCGCCTGTATTGCAGAAATAGAGACCGCTGAATCCTACACCGAGTCGATCCAGCAGAAATCGGTCGGCGCTCAGCTGGCGATTACTGAGTGGCGCACCGGCGACGGGCCCGGCGGCGAATTCGTGGTCGCGCGCCGCGAATGCCGTCAATGGACTGTCGGTGTAGCTGTAGGGCCGTGATTGCCGCGGATTGATCAGCGGGCGTGTCGCGTCGTGATGTACCGCGAGCGACAGGGCGGCGTTGCGCAAGAGCTGATACCCGCGCGTGGGCGGTGTCATGAAGCGCGTGCTCTTCGCCGCGTTGCTGAAAACGTCGAGCGTTGCGCCCCGTCGCTCGATCGAATAGCTGTCGAGCAGTTTCTGCGGGGCGAGTTCCTTGATCACATAGGCGAGTTTCCAGGCGGCGTTCATGGCATCCGCCAGGCCGGAGTTCAGGCCGCGGACACCAAAGATCGGCACCAGATGCGCCGCATCTCCCGCGAACAGGACCGGACCGCAGCGGTAGTCATCCAGGGCGAGCGTGTGTGCCTTGTACAGACTCCACCATTCAATCTCCCAGGGACTGTGCTCACCAACCATCTGGAGAATCGCGCTGATCCTCTGCCGGATCTCATCTTCCTGGAGCGCAGCATCTTCCGATTCACCATCCCGCAATTGGTAGTCGACGCGCCAGATGTCGTCGGGTTGCTTGTGGATCAGTACGGTGGCGCCCGGATTTGCGGGCGGATCAAAGAAAGCGCGTCGTTCGGTCGGGAAGTTCGAGGCCATGCGGATATCGACGATGACGTACCGTCCCTCGTAAGCATCGCCCCGGAGCTTCAATCCCAGCAGGTGTCGAACGGCGCTGCGGGCACCGTCTGCGGCCAGGGCGTAACGCGATCGTAAGTGGTAGGACCCGGCCGGTGTATCGACCGTGAGCGTCGCACCCGAATCGCCGAGCTCTATACCGCTCAGCCGATTCCGCCAGCGCAGTTCGATCATTGGGCTTCGCGCCGCCGCGTCCACCAGGAACTGCTCGATGTACTGCTGCTGCAGGTTGTACATGGGATAGAAGCGTTCGTCGGGCGAATGCGGCATCTCGAGCCGATAGACCGGGCGGGTACCGTAGTAGGAGGTCCCGTGCGTCCAACCGAGACCCTTCGCGACGAATCGATCGGAAAGGCCGAGCTGCTGCATGATCTCCAGGCTGTGGCGCGCAATGCAGATGGCCCGGCTGCCGTCATTCAGCGTGTCCTTGTCGTCGAGCAGCACGCACCTGACTCCGTGACGGGCGAGTTCCAGTGCGGCCGTCAGCCCGACCGGCCCTCCGCCGACGACAACGACGTCGTGCAACGTGCTTTCGCCGAGCAGCTCGGGCGGCGGCACGAAGGCGTATTTCGGGTTGGTGAAGTAGAGAGAATGATCGCGAGCGGCGGGGCGGGGCATTGCTGCGTCTGGACCGCTGGTCAGTCCGCCTCTTGCTCGTTCGTCGAACCATGGGCGATCTGTACGCCGACCGCGAACGCCCGCTCGATGAGCCGGGCCATCGCCCGTTCCTGTGCGCTGTGCGAGCCACGCACGACCATCAGGCCTTCGATCATGGCGGCGAGTATCGTCGCACGATGCTGGATCTCTCTATTGGACAGGCCCGGGTGCATTTCATCGATTCGTTCCCCGAGCTGCGCAATGTCGATGGCATAGAGCTCATCGAGCAAGCGACCGGAGTGGCCATCGAGTACGCACAGCAGCGCCCACAATTGAATGAAGAACTGGCGGGTCGCCCGCGTCGTGATGTCCTGCATGTTCCAACGCAGGATGATGCGGAATCGCTCCACGGGAGCGGATGGAGCGCCTTCGAGACAGGCGGCGTAGGAGGCGCGATAGCGCTCGCCCGTGTCAAGAAGCAGCGCGTGCACCAGGTCATTGCGACGCGGAAAGTAATACTGCACGTTGGCAAGGTGCAGCCCGGCCTTCGCCGCAACGTTGCGCATCGAAAACTGCGCATAGCCGCGCTTCATCAGCAGCTCCCGCGCCGCATCGACAATCCGCTTGGCGGTCGCTTTGCCGGAGCGGCTGGTTGCAGTGCCCCTGCGAACCCCGGTCAGGGCCTGCGAAGAATGCCTGGTGTCGTTCAGATCAGTGCCCCCTTCGACACAGTCTAGTATGGCTTGACTTTGTTTGTCGACTGACCAAATATCGGTCGAGTAGCCAAATAGGGGATGGCACCGACGTGAAGCGCAGACCAGGGCGGCTGGTGAGCAGCCGTCGTGACTTCGTCCGGGGAATCACCGCGGGGCTTGCTGCGACCACGGTGGCAACGGCGGTCCCCGAGGCGCGGGCCGATCGACAGAATGCACACGACACGATCGTGATCGGTGGCGGATTTGCCGGCGTCACGGCAGCTCGCGATGCAAGTTTGCGTGGCCTCAAAACGCTGCTGCTCGAGGCGCGGCCGCGCCTTGGCGGGCGCACGTTCACCTCGAGCTTCGGCGGGCACGACGTCGATCTTGGAGGCACGTGGATCGGGTGGTTGCAGCCTCACGTCTGGTCGGAGGTCACGCGCTACGGCATGAAGATCGCCGAGAGCGCATCCGCTACCGCGACACGCGCGGCATGGATGGATAAAGGTCGACGCGTCGACGGCGACCCGCAAGGGTATGCCTCGCTCATGGAACCCATGGCTGCAGCCTTTTACGGGCCTGCACAGGAGTCGTTCCCGCGTCCCTACGATCCACTCTTCGTGAATGGGCTCGAAAAGCTCGATGCCATGTCCGCAGCCGAGGCGATCAAACGTCTCAAGTTGCCCCCGGTCCAGAACGATCTCGCAATTTCCTTCGCGGCCATCAACGGACATTCCGCCCCCGACCAAAGTAGCTACCTCGACCAGCTGCGCTGGTTTGCGCTCGGCAACTACGATCTCTGGCGATTGTGGGACAACCTGGCGCGCTACCGCATCCAGGGTGGCACGCGCGCGCTGATCGATCGCATGCAGGCGGACAGCCGTGCCGAACTCAAACTCTCGAGCCCGGTGGCGACCGTGGTACAGGGCGACGGACAGGTTACCGTGACCACCAAGGCCGGGACGAAATTCGTCGCCCGCGCAGTGATCGTCGCTGTGCCGCTCAATTGCATTGTCGACATCGAGTTCAGTCCGGCGGTCTCCGCGACCAAGCTGCGCGTGAGCCGGGCGCGACATACCGGCTCAGGAACCAAGGTCTATGCGCGAATCAAGGGGCGCAAACCCATCTTCACCGGCCACGGCACGTACGAGATGCCACTCAACTTTCTTTGGACGGAATACGACGATGCGGAAAGTCAGTTGCTCGTCGGCTTCGGCGCCAGCCCGGGTCTCCTCGACATCAACGATGACGATGCCGTTCTCAAGGCCGTCCGCGACTATGTGCCGGACGCCGAGCTCATCGAGTCCTTCGGCTACGACTGGAATCGCGATCCGTATGCACGGGGCACCTGGTGCATGTACCGGCCGAACGTACTGACGCAGGACCTGAGTGAACTGCAGCGCCCCGAGGGCAACGTTTACTTTGCCGGTTCGGATGTCGCCAATGGGTGGCGGGGATTCATCGACGGCGCGATCGAGAGTGGCCAGCGCGTGGCGCAGCAGGTTGCACAGCAGCTGGCCCAGTTCAGGCGGTAGGCGGCTTGAGCGCGAGGATCCATCCCGCGATGCTGCCCAGACCGGCTCCTGACATCTTTCTCGGCACCAACGACGGTCGGGACCCCATATCGCCTGTTCGCGCGGCCGAGAAAGCGCGATGATGCGGACGGCAGTCATCGGGGTCTTTACGCAGATTGCGATATGTGCGGCGCTGATGGCTCTGCCGGTTGCGGGTGGCAAAACGCCTGGCGAGGGGGCCTGCAACGTGGAACGGGGTCACGCTGTGTTTGTGAAATGCGCGATCTGTCATACGAATGATGCGAGCGGGGCGCACTCGGCCGGACCGAATCTTCACGGGATCATTGGTCGACGAATCGCGGCAGCGCTGGGCTTTACCTACACCGTCGCGCTGAAGGGCTACGGGGAACAATGGTCGCTCGAGAAACTCGATCGATTCATCGCCGATCCACAGGGTGAGGTACCCGGCACCACGATGGCCTTCGCCGGACTCAAGAAGCCTGATGATCGTCGAAACCTGTTGTGTTACCTGGGATCGGCATCCGGCATGTAGTCGCAAATGGGAGAGACTCAAAATCCATGAATTCGTGCAGGGGGAGAAAATCCGTATGAACTCCATCAAATCATCGCTGCGCTGGCTGTGCTCTGCACTTGCCGCGCTCGGCGTGCTGCTGCCGCCCATCGCAAGCGCCCAGATCGAGGAGATCATCGTCACCGCGCAGAAGCGCGACGAAAGCATCCAGGACGTGGGCATTTCGATCTCGGCGTTCTCCGCCAAGCAGCTCGAGGAGCTTGGCGTCAAGAACACGATCGACATCACGCAGCAGGTACCAGGCCTGCATCTCTTTACGTATTCACCGGCCTTCACCGTCTTCAGTCTGCGCGGCATCTCGCAGAACAACTTTCAGGACAACCTGGAAGCGCCCGTGGCGGTCTACCTGGACGGTGCTTACATCGCCAGCATGAATGCGCTCAACATGCAGCTCTTCGACATGGATCGCGTCGAAGTCCTGCGTGGACCTCAAGGCACGCTATTCGGTCGCAATGCGACCGGTGGCGTGCTTCAATTTCTCACGCACAAGGCGGCTGACGAGGAGGCCAACGGTTATCTTGAGGCGTTGGCGGCGGATTTCGGTGCTTACAGTGTCGAGGGTGCGTTTGGTGGCGCCTTTTCCGATACTGTTCGCGGTCGACTGGCCGGACGATGGGAGACCTCGGACGGATACGTCGAGGCTGGAAACGCATTCGGTGTACCGGCGACTGGTCGAGACACGAATGGCGCCAACGGGTACGCCATGCGTGGCAACCTGCAGATCGATGCGAGCGACAACGTCCTGGTTGACCTGACGGCGGCCTACGCCAAGGACGATGACGTGCCCACCGGTGTGTACATCGTGACGTTCGTCGGAATAGATCCTGTTACCGGACTGGCCTCTTTTCACGATGCCATCGATCCTGCGACGGGTGCCGGGCCGATGGACTTCCCTCGGACGCCCATCACCGGCGACGGACATCACCACTTTACGGCCAGCGACCCCTTTGCGTTGAGCAACGACCCCTCGTTGGTGAACAAGCAACCCTTCATGGATCGTGAGACCACTTCCGCCACTGCGCAGATCACGGCGGATTTCGACGGTGGAGTGGAGTTTGTGTCCATTACCAATTGGATGGAGATGGACAAGTTCTACGTCGAGGACGCCGCTGGCGGACTCGCGTTTTTTCCTTACAACACCATCACGTCCTATGACCAGGTGTCCCAGGAATTCCGCCTGGCCAATGCTGAGGGAGGATTCCGTTGGCAGCTCGGCGCGTACTACCTCGATATGAAGTGGGATACGTTTCAATCCGTGCAGGGTGCGGCGATCCTGGGAGGTACCAGCGACACACAGAAGGTGTCGACGTTCGGAGTCATCGATTCGAGGAATTGGTCGGTATTTGGTCAGATCGAGTACGACATTGCAGAGAATTGGACTCTCATTACAGGTCTGCGTTGGTCACAGGACGACAAGGAACTCGACATGCGCCGCGTATTTGAGGACGTGCCTCAAGGAGTGCCGCCAACGGAGGTATTCAACGTCGACGACTTCCCTGGAATCGACACGATCGATTACGGAGATTGGGCAGCGCGGGCGCAGCTGAACTGGAAACCCACGGACGATGCGTTGCTCTACCTGGCCTACAACCGGGGCATCAAGGGCGGCAACTGGTCGTTGGATCCTCTAGGTGTCGTGGAGGTTGCGAGTTTCCAGCACGATCCCGAAAAACTGAATGCCTATGAGCTGGGATTCAAGACTGACTTCCTGGGCGGCAGGGCACGGCTGAATGGCGCGGTGTACTTCTACGACTACAATGACTACCAGGCGTTTTCTATTTTCAACCTCACGCCGCAGGTGACCAATTCGGACGCCGAGTCGAAGGGGGGCGAGCTCGAGTTCACCGTTTCACCCGCCGCGGGGCTCGATTTCGTCCTCGGGGCGGCGTACATCGACTCCGAAGTGGACGCAGTCCCGGACGTATTCGGCGGCACGATAACATCGGTCGAGTTCCCGACCGCACCCGAGCTCAGCTTTAACATCCTTGGTCGTTACGAGTGGCCGGCGCTCGGCGGCCAGCTCGCGGTTCAGGTGGATGGCAACTGGAATGACGATCAATTCCTGGAGGGGTCGAACTCGGATGCCTCCTTCGAGCCGTCGTACTCCGTGTGGAATGGGCGCCTGTCATACGGAACCGGCAACGAGCGGCTGGGAATAGCGCTCTGGGTCAAGAACTTTACGGACGAGGAATATCGCGTTTACAACCTGGACCTGGGTCTGATCGGCTTCATCGAGCAGGTCTTCGCGCCGCCCCGTCAGTATGGAGTGACGATGTCGTATCACTGGTAGGCCGCCAATGCGGCCTAGGTGTTCACCAGACAAGGAACTCTCAGGAATCCGCGAAATCTCGCCCTCCCGCCGCGCGTCGGCGTGCCGGTGATCGAGTAGCCGGGGAAGCGTTGCAGAAAGCGCGAGATCGCGACGCTTCCTTCCAGCCGCGCGAGGTTCATGCCCGCGCATTGATGAATGCCGGAGCCAAATGCGAGATGTCGATTGGGCGAGCGTGTGATGTCCATTCGGTCCGGGTCTGGAAATCGTTCGGGATCCCGGTTCGCGGCACCGATGCAGAGCGTGATCGACGTCTCAGCTTCAATTGCATGCCCGTCTATCGACACCGCTTGGGTGGTGATGCGATTGCCCAGTTGGTTAGAGCTTTCCAGGCGCAGCACCTCTTCTACCGCTGTCTTTATCAGGTCCGGTTGCGCGAGCAAGGCGTCTTTCTGGTCCGGATTGTTGCAAAGGGCCACCAGGCCATTGCCGATCAGGTTGGTCGTAGTCTCATGTCCCGCGTTCAGGAGGAAGATGCAATTGTGGAGCAACTCTTTACTCGTCAGCTGTTCTCCACCGTCCTCCCCTTTGATCAGGCGCGTCAGTACGTCGCGCTCCGGGTTGCCAGGTTTGACGCGTCGGTCCGCGATGAGACGTTCCAGACAAGTAGTGAATTCCTGGATGGCGTTGTTGCCGCGTGCAGCGGCCTCTGCGCTCACGACCGGTTCCAATGCCCCGAGTATCGCCAGCGACCACTTGCGCAACGGGCCGCGCTCCTCGTGCGGTACAGCCAATAGATTGCCGATGATTTCCAGCGGTATGGCGCTCGCAAAGTCGTCTATGAAATCAACCTCGCCTTTCTCTGCCATTGCGGCCAGGAGTTTGTCCACGAGCGCTATGAGACCCGGTTGCATCTCCGCGATGGCTCGCGGAGTGAGTGCGCCATTGATCAATTTTCGGACGCGCGTATGCAGGGGCGGATCGTTGAATACAAGGCTGGTGGTGTGATGCTCGTAGAGCAGAGAATCGCCGTACTTGGGTTTGAATTCCACCCTCTTGTCCGAGCTGAAGAGCTTCGGATTCTTGTAGACGTATTCGACGTCCCGATAGCGCGTTAGCAGATACCCGCCTCCGGGCAATTGCTTGATGGGCTGATACTGCCGAAGGGCAGCGTAATAGGGGTATGGATTTTCATAGAAGTCAGCGGATAAGCGCCGCAAGTCGAAGTCTCTCGCCAGCTGTGCGGGAGCCACGACATCAGGCGAAGGAGCAGGTGGGGACATCGAGGATCCGCTGGGCTAACGCAATACCCGGAAATCTTGCCGATTATGGCTGATGAATCCAGGAACCTGAATCAACTGGTGCCGATGGCATTGGTCTATGATGCCCGAAGCGCGTAAGGAGAGGTTTATGACGACAACAAACCAGTCAGTAGCAAGCCTCGGCTCCGGATTTCGCCGGATGTATATCAATGGCAAGTGGACAGAAGCGAGCAATGGAGAAACCTTTGACGTCATAAACCCCGCGACCGAGGCCTTGCTCAGCAAGATTGCATCAGGTACCGCGCAGGATGTGGACGCCGCGGTCAAGGCGGCCCGCGCCCAGTTCGATGGTGGCGAATGGTCGAAGATGCCGGGCGCGCAACGTGGTCGTCTGCTGAACCGGCTCGCCGACCTTCTGGAGCGCGACAAGGACTACTTCGCTCAGCTCGAGTCGGCCAATGTGGGCAAGCCGTTGTTCGAGCCGACGATGCTCGACATCCCGATGACGATCGATACCGTGCGCTATTACGCCGGCTGGGCCGACAAGATCGAGGGACGTACGATTCCGACCGCCGGCGCGTTCGGCAGGCCGGTGTTCAACTACACCGTCCGTGAGCCAGTGGGCGTCATCGCGGCCATAACGCCGTGGAACGCACCGACGATGATCGCTGCCTGGAAGTTTGCTCCGGCCTTGGCAGCGGGCTGCACGATGGTTATGAAGCCCTCGGAAGAGGCGCCACTCTCGACGTTGCACATCGCCAAGCTGATGGAAGAAGCGGGAATTCCCGCCGGTGTATTCAACGTGGTCACCGGAATCGGTGAAGTCGCGGGGGCGGCTCTCGCGCGCCATCCGGGTATCGACAAGATCAGCTTCACGGGCAGTCCTGAAGTCGGTCGTGAAATTCAGAGAGCCGCGGCCGACGGGTTCAAGCGTGTGACGCTCGAGCTGGGAGGCAAGACGCCGCACATCGTGCTGGCGGACGCTGAATTGCCAGCAGCGATCGCCGGTGTAGCCATGGGCCTGTTCGCCAACTCCGGACAGATTTGCGCCGCCGGCACTCGAATCTTCGTGCACCGTTCCAACTATGAAAAAGTACTCGACGGTCTCGCGGCTGCCGCTGCAGGCGTGAAGCAGGGCGACCCGTTCAACCCGGAAACAAATATGGGTGCGCTGATCAGCCAGAAGCAAATGGATCGAGTCACGGGATACGTGAAGCTGGGCGTCGGGGAGGGCGCAAAGATTGTTGCGGGTGGCGATCGTCGGACCGGGAAAGGGTATTTTTTCCGCCCCACCATTCTTTCGGGTGTGAGCAACGAGATGCGAATCGCTCAGGAGGAGATCTTTGGCCCGGTCGGCGCGGTCATGGCATTTGACGACACGGAAGAGGCCGTGCGTCTTGCAAACGCCACGCGTTACGGTCTCTCCGCGTCGATCTGGACGCGCGACATCAACGCGGCCCACTTTCTCGCGTCGAAAGTGCGCGCCGGCACCGTGTGGATCAACGGTTGGGGCGCTATCGATCCGCGCCTGCCCTGGGGCGGATTCAAGACGAGCGGCATCGGGCGCGAGCTGGGCTGGCGCGGCCTGGACGCCTGTACCGAAGAAAAAGTGATTTCTGTCGTCATGTAGGTGGTTGCCGTTCCGTCACGGGCTGGTTCCGGTGGCGGCTGCGGGAGTCTGTTCGGCCTCAATCAGCTTGCTCAGCACCCGACGGAAATGCGCAAGCGGCGCATCGGCGATGATGGCCAGAATCTGGAAGCTGGGATCCTCCTCGAGCGTTTTCTGTTGCCTTTCGATAATGGCTTTATCCTCCATGAAGCCTTCAATGAGACTGTCGAGTAATGACCGCGAAATATTCGTGTCGTCTCCTTCGAAGTCGTTGAGGTAAGCCCAGAAAAAGTGCGTAGTGCGGCGCGTTTCCGGTGTCATGAACTGGCAGTTCCGATACTGCCTGGCGCCGGAAAGGTTGCCTTTCTCCGCGCCGCTGCCTGCCGGTGCGAACATTGTCTCCATGTGGAAAATTCCCGGGATGTGCATGGTGGCGATGTTTCGGCGGTCAACCTTGTCGGTCTTGTTGCTGATGACCTTGCGGTGAAACGGCGGTGGGTCAATGTTCATGTGCCAGCGCTCGACTCTGAAGCCTCTCTCGAGTCGTTCGATCGCGGCGGGCTTGGTCACGAATGCATATTCCTCGGAGCCGCCGAGGGTTTTCGTGTGCACGAATGCCAGGTGCGCGAAATCGCTGAGGTTGTCGACGATCAATAGATAGTTGGCACCGTAATGCAGGTAAGCCGGGATGCCCTTCCAACGTGAATCGTGCAGGTAGGGGAAATCGATGATCTGCACCGGATCAGCCTTGACCGGATCGCCCATCCAGATCCAGACGAGGTGGCCGCGTTCAACCACCGGGTAGCTACGAACCCGGAGTCTCGGCGGGATCATGTCCTGACCCGGAATCTGCACGCAGCGCCCTGAGGAGTCGAACTTGATCCCGTGGTACATGCAGCGCACCGAATCACCTTCCATGCGTCCCCTTGACAGCGCTGCCCCGCGATGCGGGCAGCGGTCATTCAGCGGACGATCTTGCCGCTTTCGCCCTTGTAGAGCAGCACGTGGTCTTCTAGTAGAGTGCGTCGCAGGTGTTTGCCGTCGATCAGCTCATGATCCCAGGCGGCGACATACCAGCAATTTCTGAGAAACATCAGTGCACCT